>Ga0207722_1000041_pt1 | contig 20444 bp, 16 predicted proteins | sample LuqExpMetageno26_FD_187784 | JGI IMG/M metagenome (GOLD analysis project Ga0207722, IMG submission 187784) | Tropical forest soil microbial communities from Luquillo Experimental Forest, Puerto Rico - Sample 26 (SPAdes) | ecosystem: Environmental > Terrestrial > Soil > Tropical forest ...
AGCGGCTCTCACTTCGGAGCGGCGCGAATTGGCCACGCTCACTTTGGTAGCGCCAATGTCCGTGCCTTCAGTGGCAGTCACCTAGGGGCATTGCGAATTGGTCACGGTCACTTCGGCAGTGCGAATTTCCGCAATTTCAATGGCGCCCGTTTAGGGGCGTACACAGGTGTTGCTCACATCAACAGTGCGCATGCTCTCGCGTCAGGTGCCGCTGGTGCGCTCGCCGGAAGGGCAGCTTGGAGCCGATGGGGCAATCCTAATTGGCACGCGGGCTGGAATGGTGGATGGGGTGGCTGGAATGGTAGTTGGGGCGGGTGGAACGCCGGATGGGGTGGCTGGGTTGGACCGGTCTTCTGGCCCTACTTCTTTGGCAATCTCTTGGCCTTCACGTTTTGGCCTTACCCCTATTTCGACCCCTTCTGGGCTTACAGCGATTTGTTTGTCTGGGACGCCCTATTCTGGCCCGGACCCTATTACGCCTACGGCCCAGCCTATGCGTATGGTCCAGACTATTATGATATTTACGGCGAATACGCCTATGCTGGCCGGATGCGAACGCGCACCGCGCGTCATGTCATCCCCGAAATCACAGGCCCGATCCAAAACCAAACCGATCTGGCCCAGAGTTGCAGCGGACTCGCGCCCGGCGTGATCGGCCTGCCCCTCGATCGCATCGAAACAACGATGCATTTGACGAATGAACAACTCAAAGCACTCGATAATCTAAAAACCGCATCATCGCAGGCGAGTGACGTTCTCAAGACATCCTGTTCAAGCGAGATCCCGCTGACACCGGTGGACCGACTCGACGCAGTGCAAGAGCGCATCAACAGCATGATGCAGGCATTAGAAAGCGTGCGCACGCCGCTCGACGATTTCTACAATTCATTGAATGAAGAGCAAAGGCAGCGCTTCGCGGCGCTGAGCCAGGCTCGGACGGCGCGAACAAACCGCCGTGAATCTGCTTCCGGCAACGATTTGGCTGCTTTGTGCAGTCGACGCGCTGAAGGCTTTACGCAGTTGCCTGTGCAGCGCGTAGAGCAAGTCATCAAGCCCACGCAAGAGCAACTGAACGCATTCGACAAACTAAAGACCGCTTCAACGGAGGCTGCCAATCTGTTGCGGGCATCATGCCCCGCCCAACTGCCGCAAACACCGATAGATCGCTTTGATGCAGTATCAAAACGTCTCGACGCGATGTCGGAGGCCATTAAGACTGTGCGCCCCGCGCTCGCCGGCTTTTATGCGTCATTAACAGATGAGCAGAAAGCTCGGTTCAATATATTGGGACCGCCACCGAACCAATCATCCCGCCAGGGCTGATAATAACCCGCCAATCAGCGCGACGAAGTCCTGAATGACACCTGGAAATTCCCAGAGGCCCAGCCTGTGACTCATTAGCACTCGCTATTTTGGCTTCGGCACCCGCGCCCGCCGTGAGTGGGTTCGCGGCCAGGGTAGCCGCAGCAGACAGGGCGCGCCACGCAGTATGGCGCCGACAGCTTTTTCGATTAGACAGGATTGCTGACCAATTTCGAACGCTCGCATTGGGCTGGAGAAAAGCCCTACGATAGGGATAGAGCAAATTACATTAAGAATGCTGTTGAGAAAGCTGGCTGTGAGAATTTGGAAAGTTGGCGGATGCTATCGAAAGAGCCAAACATCTTGTCATGAAACGAAGAGGCTCTTGAGCAAGGTTTGTTTCGGTGCTGCGGCGAAAATGGCTCTTATTTTTTTGGAAAGGGAGGACATCACGTGAAGATACTTTCTGAGGTGGCAACGGCTATCGTGGTTTTTTCTTTCACTGACATCGAGCCCTTGCGAGCGGCTGAGATCACGGTTCTAGGTTTGGATGCTCCGAATGAGGATTCACCCAATTCCGCCCCACGCCGAATATAAAATGGCTCAGGAACTTTCAGTCGTTGCAACATTTGAAGTGCGGCGTCGCAGTTATCTGGGCTCCGATGGCACTGTGCTTCGTGAACTGCCGAGCTTTGCGACCGATAGAGAGCTGCTCGTGTCTTTGTATCGCGCCATGGTGCTAGCGCGAACCTTCGATTTAAAGGCGGTATCATTGCAGCGTACTGGCCGGCTTGGTACTTATGCGACCTCGCTCGGCCAAGAAGCTGTTGGCGTCGGAATCGCGAGCGCGATGCAGCCTAACGACGTGCTGCTTCCATCCTACCGCGATAATGCCGCTTTGCAGTGGCGCGGCGTGAAGATGGACGAAATTTTGCTGTATTGGGGCGGCGACGAGCGGGGCAATCTGTGGTCGGGGCCCGCTCACGACTTTCCATTTTGTATTCCAGTTGCGTCACAGGCTCCGCATGCGGCGGGGGTCGCTTACGCCTTCAAATACCGCAAACAGGCGCGCGTTGCTGTCTGCATCATTGGCGATGGCGCAACCTCCAAGGGCGACCTGTGGGAAGCAATGAATTTCGCTGGGGTCTGGAAGCTCCCTCTCGTTTTCTTCGTCAACAACAATCAATGGGCGATCTCGGTACCGCTAAAGACGCAGACCGCCTCGCAGACGCTCGCGCAAAAGGCAATCGCGGCGGGGTTCAGCGGAGAGCAGGTCGATGGCAACGACATCATCGCGGTGCGCGCCGCGGCAGAAGCGGCGATTGCCGCAGCCCGCGTCGGTGACGGGCCACGCTTGATCGAGGCCGTAACCTATCGACTCGGCGATCACACTACCGCTGACGATGCCTCGCGCTATCGGCAGTCGCAGGAAGTGCAAGAGCGCTGGAAACAAGAGCCGATCGTGCGGCTGCGAGCCTATCTCGTCGCTCACATGGGTTGGAGCAAAGCGCAAGAAGAGAAAGTCGCAACCGAGTGCGAGGAACACGTGGAAGGCGCGATAGAGCGCTATCTGGCCGCGGGAGCGGCTGCGCCACAAACCATGTTCGACCATCTCTATGCCAGGCTTCCGGCTGCTTATTCGGGGCAGCGCAAGGAAGTCGAGGATCGGTTCCGTGGCTGAGCTCACGCTGGTCGATGCGATCAATCTAGCACTTGCCCGCGCCTTGGCGGATGATCCTGATGTCGTGGTGTTTGGTGAGGATGTCGGCACGAACGGAGGTGTTTTTCGTGCTACGGCCGGCTTGCAACGGCGTTTCGGTGTCGAGCGCGTCTTCGACACTCCGCTCTCCGAGCTGCTGATCAGCGGTCTTTGCGTCGGTATGGCGGCGCAGGGGCTCAGACCCGTTGCCGAGATCCAATTCATGGGATTTCTCTATCCATGCCTCGACCAGCTCGTGAACCACGCATCCCGCTTGCGCCATCGCACGCAGGGACGGATCACCTGTCCGATGGTTCTGCGCACCACTCATGGCGCTGGCATCCGTGCCCCCGAGCATCACTCGGAAGCAACTGAGGCCATGCTCGCCCATATCCCCGGCTTGCGGGTGGTGATACCAGCAAGTCCCGAACGGGCTTATGGGTTGCTCCTGGCTGCGATCCGCGATCCCGATCCGGTAGTATTCCTCGAACCAACGCGGATCTATCGCGCGGTCAAAGGAGAGGTCGAGGACAGCGGCGAGGCATTGCCGCTTGATGTCGCCTTCATCGTCCGTGAAGGCCGCGACGTTACGCTGATCAGCTGGGGTGCCATGGTGAAGGACACACTAGAAGCCGCTGAGGTTCTTGCCGCTGATGGCATTGACGCGGAGGTCATCGATTTGGCCACGCTCAAGCCCTATGACGAAGCGACCTTGCTCGCCTCGGTCAGCAAGACTGGACGCTGCATCATCGTGCACGAGGCCGCGCGCACCGCCGGCTTCGGCGCCGAGATCGCGGCGATGATCGCGGAGCGTGGGCTACTCTCGCTGCTTGCCCCCGTCGCCCGTGTGACTGGATACGATACGATCATCCCTTTGCCGCGCCTGGAGCGTGATTACATGCCCTCGGTCGGACGTATCGTCATGGCTGCGCGCAACGCCTGCAACTTCGGCTGATCCTAGCGAGCTGACCATGCGACAGTTTACCTTGCCCGATCTCGGCGAAGGACTTGAGGAGGCCGAAATCGTCGCTTGGTTCGTCAATCAGGGAGACCATGTGGTGGCCAATCAACCGCTCGTCTCGGTTGAGACAGACAAGGCGGTCGTCGAGGTTCCCTCGCCCTGGAGTGGGACGATCGCTCGGCTCCATGGCGCTAAGGGTGATTTGGTGAAGGTCGGCGCACCGCTGGTCGAATTTAGCGAGGGCGACGAGGAGGACACCGGTACCATCGTCGGCGAGATCGCTCGCAGCGAACCGGCGCGCGCATCCGAAGCGCCGACGGCCGCGGGCGGGGTGCAGGTGCTCCCCGCCATTCGCGCGCTCGCGCGGAAGCTCGACGTCGATCTCAACCTGGTGCAAGGCAGCGGGCCGGGCGGCATGATTGGGCGCGCCGATGTTGAGCGGGCCGCCCGCAGCCTCGCCGACGCCGGACCGGCGGAACCGCTCAAAGGCATGCGCCGGGTAATGGCGCAACGCATGGCGGCTGCGCATGCCCAGGTGGTGCCAACGACGGTGGGGGATGAAGTCGATATCGAAGCCTGGCCGAAGGGGACCGACATCACCATCCGCCTCCTGCATGCCATCGCTGCCGCCTGCAAGGCGGAGCCATCGCTCAATGCGTGGTATAACGCGCAGTCCGGAGAACGGCGCTTGCTCGGGCGCGTCGACGTGGGCATTGCGGTCGATCTTGAGGGTGGTTTGATCGTTCCGGTCGTGCGCAACGTCGGCGAGCGCGATAGCGCCGATTTGCGTGCCGGCGTCGACCGCATGCGCGCCGATGCAGCGGCGCGTTCTATTCCACCGGAGGAGTTGCGCGGCGCGACTATTACGCTGTCGAACTTCGGCATGATCGCTGGGCGCTTCGCCAGCCTCGTGGTCGTTCCCCCTCAGGTGGCGATCATCGGCGCTGGTCGTGCCGAACAGCGGGTCGTCGTGCAGCAGGGCCAGCCGGTCGTGCATCGCGTCTTGCCCTTGTCCCTGACCTTCGATCACCGGACTGTCACCGGCGGCGAAGCGGCCCGTTTCCTTGCCGTGCTCAAATCAACTTTGGCGAAGCCCTGAAACCCATTCGAGAGGGCGACCTGACGATATGTAGCGGCCAACTCTTAGTCGCCTCACTAAATCATCTGGTCGAAGGAAGAGCCGTCATCGCGGAAGCAGCGAATAGGGGCGCGAAATAGCAGTCCTGCCGTGCGCTCGTCTTTAGGGAAATATTCTCCCCGAGGGCTTCCATGCAATCCGCGACATCGCCCACGGGTGGCCAGCGCAGGTCTTCGCCCCTCCGCGGCGGGCTTTGGCCAAATTTGCCAGCCGTCGCGCAATGTCCCCTGACGCATGGGGTCGTGTTTCATTTCTCACTCCGCCCCTCTCTCTTTTCGGGAGCATTTACGATTCCAACTACCCCTTGGGCTCCGGCATGAATGTGGACGTGCCGTACCTCGACCGTCTGCTTGCTCCCGCGCTGAAGCCGCTCGTATGTCTTCATCTGGTCGAGCTGAAGCCGTAGCAGCTTGATGCCGAAGTTGCCGTATACGTTGATGTAGTTCTCGTCGAGGTGTTGCTGGCTCTGTCGCAAGAACTTTTGTCCAGCAAATCCTGTACCCACAATCTCAACTGCCAGCAGCGCTTCAGCTTCGGTCCGAGGTCGCAACGAAGCTACCAGGGCTATTCCGGCATTCAGGGTGGCCTCGTCGAGATGCTCGAGGGCATGGGGACGGAGCAGGGCCACGAGCTTCCCGAACATCGTCTGCGAGAACTCCTCGGACATCGTGCCAAAGACGCCGCGCAACGCTGCTCGATGGCCTTCCAGGTCTTCTGTAGGTGCGTAGACTTGGTCATTCTGGCGAGACGGCTTGCGCACACGGGGCGGGGCAGTCCGAGAGGTTGCTCCGCTCTCAAGTGTGGCAGGAACGGTAGCCTCTGAAGTCGGTAACGTCGTGCCGGTCGGCGTCGGCTCCAGCGCGATCGGTCTGCGCTTGTCGTTCTCGATTGCTACGTATGTGGCCTCGCGTCCGCCGATATGCTTTTCGATACGCTTTGCAACTGTCATTACAGTGCTCCTTGTATGTTTTTGTTCGACTCTGATGGTCGCAGATGCTGGCCTGATTGGGCGAGTTGACAGGCACTTTTAATCGTTGCGAGCGCAAGTAGCGTTCAGCGATTGTTTTCTGCGGCGTCATTCCCTGTTGCATACAGGACTTGGAATCTGATGCGCCAGAAAAAAGTTACGCATGTGGTGTGACCGCACGGGCCAATCCACAACTTCGGCGAAGGAATAAGCTGCGCTTATTAAGCTGCGCTTAAAAGTTCGTCGCGCCGCATCCCATTCGTGGCGATGAACAGCGTGCGCTGCGAAAGCTCAACCCACGCGCGCCCGCCATGGCCGCAATAAGTCAAAACCCCGGCGCTCAAAATGGGCGCCCGCTACATCGCAGAGTTGGTGTGTAAAGCGGTCAGCCGCGACAGCGGTAAACTGGGTCGCGATCAGTGGGATGTTTTGGCCCAAGTATCTAGAGCGCTGGGGTTGACCGTCAATCCGATCGCGATAGCGACGGCAAACGAGATAACGTTGCCAATTAAAGCTACCATGGCGCCGCCTGCCTCTGCTTCTCCTGCGTATCGCTGCCAGCCCACCGCGAATTTGAGTGCGACCCATCCACCGATAAACACAGGCAGGTAAGGAGGAGCAAAGATCACCAACGTTGTTGCAACCGCACGCTCGGTTGCACCCAACCAAAAAACGAGTGTCTCCTTTTCGTGCTTTAGCTTGGCCTTTTTCCGTAAGTATCGGACTGAGATTTCCGCGAGCCAATACCCGAGCACGGCAGACAAAACACACGCGCCTAACCACCAAACAATAAGCATCACGGCTTGCGCTCCCATGCTGTTTTAACATCCGCCATTGCCTGCTCGTGAGATCGAGGATTCCGAATTGCGCGTATTGACCGCAATGCCGGCCATAAACAAGACGTGTTCGCCGGCCCGCCGATGCTCATGCTGAGTTGGCCTCACGTCCGTATTGCTCCTTACAGTCATGGGCATCACCTGGGCATGGTTTGACCATGTAAAGTTATGCAACCGTGCGATTTGGGTACGAGCGAGAACAAACGCCGATTTTTTCCACGTCGGCTCCACGTCGGACGGTGCCGATGAGTGCCGAACGTTTCCATTCTGTGCCGAATAGCGTCTGATAAGTTATTGAAAAATGGTGGGCGCTGTAGGGATTGAACCTACGACCTCTCCCGTGTGAAGGGAACGCTCTCCCGCTGAGCTAAGCGCCCGGGCCGTCAGGCCGGCGCGATATAAGTAGTGCGCGGAAGGGGTGTCAAGCGACGCTAGTTACGGCTGGTCAACTTGTCGCGGTGCACCCGCGAAGCGTGGCTTTGCAGCGCGCGAATACGGTCGGCGAGATCCCCGGCTTGGGTTTCTCTGACCTCAGCGGTGCGGGCGACCCCGACCCGGTCGTGCACGGTCTCCGCGGCCAGGATGGCGTCGATGGGCGAGTTCGGGCCTTCGAGCGCCGAAGCGAGGCGCGCGACTTCCGCGGCGACGTCGTTGATGCGCTCGCGCAGCAGGGCGTCCTCCACCCGCTCGGACGCCCAGGTTTCCTCGTTCTCGCGCCTTAAGTTGGCGAGGTCGCGGGCAAGGCGGTCGCGCTCGTCGATGGTACGGTCAAGCTCAGCGCGCAACTGCGCGATTTCGGCCGTTAGCGTCTCGGTCGCCGATTTGGTGCGGCCCTCAAGCTCGATGCTGGCGGCGCGCAGATCGGCTTCGATCTTGCGTGCCAAGTCCATTTCGTTGCCCAGTTGCTCGAGCTCGAAGTCGCGCTGATTTAGCAGGCGCGATTGCTCGCCGAGGCGGTTCTCCAGATCTTGCGCCCGGCGCCCGAGGATTTCAGCTTCCGTCGTCTGCGCTACCAACTGCTGTTCGAGTTCGGAAACATGCCGGCCGAGATGTTCGATGCGGTCGCGCTCTTCCGCCAATTCCTGGCTTGCGTGCTTGAGCTCGACTCGTTCGGCGTCGCGGCGGTCTTCGACGGCCCTGAGTTCATTGCCCGCGGCGCTGAGCCGGTCCTTCAGCACCTCGACTCCGTTCTTGAGCGCGATGATCTCGAGCCGCTGCGCGTCCGCTTCGCGCGAGCGTTCGTCGAGCTCGGCCATGAGCTTAGCGAGCTCAGCTTCCTTGTAGCCGAGCACACGCCGGGTATCATTCACGATATCGGTCTTGGCCGCGATTTCTTCTTCAGTCGCGCGTAGCTGATCGCGCGACGCGCTGTCGCGAGCTTCTAGCGCAAAAATGGCGGCGGTCTTTTCGCCAAGCTCCATTTTCAGCCGGTTTATGGCATCGGCCTTCTTGCCAAGTTCGGCAAGCTGGCTGGTGGTCTTGGACTTGAGCTGCTCGACGCTCATTTCAAGGCGCCGTGTCGACATCGCAAATTCCGCGCGCAACTGATCCTTATCGGCCTGGATCTCAGCCATCGACAGTGGCGTTGCCGCTTCGAGCCGGCGCATGGTCAGGCGCACTGCGCGGCCGTGCACGAGGGGAATGACGACGAGCCCGATCAAGGCTGCGACAAGGAAGCCGATTGCGAAATACATAATCGGCTCGATCATAAGCGAGGCCTCCAACTCCTCGTTGCCCGCAGAAATCCTGCGGAACCATGACACGGCGCCCTTGTCCCTGCCAGCGCAACCCAAGATTAACTTAAACCTGGGGCCCGCGTCCCGAGGGCATTACAGACCTCCGCCAGAAATGTGGCGGGTTCAGAACGGGTTCCAAGTCGCCTGCGGGGTGAACTTGAGGTAGCCGACGTTGGCCCCTAGCCGCAGCCCGACGCCAGACCGGATCGGCACCACAATGATATTGCCGAAAGCCAGCGCAGTCATGCCGAAGCCGCCGATAAAATAGGCGGAACCGTCGATGCCGACGAAACGCTGATAAATAGCGTCGGTCGCCGGCAGGTTATAGACCAACATCATCGTGCGGGCGCCTTCGCCGCCGGTGTCGAAGCCAACTGAGGGCCCTTCCCAGAACACGCGCCGGTCGCCGGCATTCTTGGTGTAGAGCTTGCCGTCGCCATAGCGCAGACCGACCATGAACGCGCCGCCGCCTTCTTGGCCGAGCACATAACCGTTGGGCTCGCCCCAGCGGCTGAACGCCGTCTGCACCACTTCGGCCAGGCCGCGCGAGACGGTTCCGAAGAAATGATGGCCGGCGCGGATGACCTCGTCCGGCGTGAAGGCGTTGCGTTGCTCCGGCGGTGGCGGCTGGCTCTGGGCAGCGGCGATATCAGATGCGGAAATAATGATACACAGCGCTAGAGCCGTAAGGCGCAAGGTGGCGCGCATTGGATGCTCCGTTAAATCGAAAGTTCAGCCCGTTTAACCGCTTACTCACCGCCGCTGGTCGCAATTTGGCGGCTTGAGCCCATCACGAATCGCCTAAAGGTCGCTGAGAACTATGACTGGAGCACGGCAGCAACGAAAGCCGCTAGCGCCTGAGCTAGCGTATTTTGGGGGTATCTCACCCGGGCTTCGGCGGTTACGACCTAGGTGCCATCGCGCGCGGTGCGTCGCTGCCTGGCCATCCTTTGACTTGGGCAGTAACCGGCGAGCGGCTTTCCTTCTAACGTCCAAATTAAGCAGCCCGAAGTGGCGCGAACCATCGCGCGCTGGATCCACGCCACTTAAATATTGATCGATGTGCTCTTGGCCGGATCGCCCCAGGCGATGAATCCTCTGACTAGGAATTTTTCCGCCCGTCGCCCGAAGCGGAGGGGGGCTCCCTGTGGATCGACCGTCTTGCCGCCTGCCGCTGCCAGTATGGCGCAGCCTGCCGCCAGATCCCATTCGTACGTCGGCGCTAGCCGCGGATATAGGTCGACCTCACCTTGAGCGAGATAACAGAATTTCACCGACGAGCCGCAGGTCATGCGCTTACCGACCGGTAGCCGCGCCAGTAGAGCCTCGGTCTCTCTATCGAGATGGCTGCGCGAGGTTGCTACGGTGAGGCGCCCCGGCGCTTTCCGGGTGCGCACGACAGTGGGGTCACAGGCTTTGGCGGTGCCCCCTCCGAGCAGCAATCGCAAACGCTCGGCTCTGTCTCCGGCAACGCCGCGCCACAGCAAGCCCTGCGCTGGCGCGGCGATAATGCCGGCGATCGCAACGCCGTGCGTTATGATCGCGAGATTGACAGTAAATTCGTCGCGGCCGGCGAGAAACTCCTTGGTGCCGTCGAGCGGATCGGCCAGTAGGAAACTCGGCTCGAGCGGCACCGGCGCCGCCTGAGCGGCGCTTTCCTCGGCGACTAGCGGAACGCCGGGCAGAAGGCGCAACACGCCTTCGGAAATGATCGATTGGGATGCTTCATCTGCGGAAGTGATCGGAGACCCATCGTCCTTGAAACGCCGTTCGACCGAGGCGAACGGCTTGGCGAGCGTCGCCGCCGCGGCGCGCGCGACGATTTCGGTCAGCGCATCCAAGTGCCGTTCCGCCAGTTGCAGCGTGAGTTCATGTCCGACCGTCATGTTTTTGCGAATTTCCCCCAAGTCCTTGGCGGTCGGGTACAGGCGGTGTATCACGCGCGCAAGCCGGCGCGTCCAGCGATTCGCCGGTTTTTGGCATCTTGCACGCGAAAGCGGAGACCCGTCCATGCCCGGCACGCCCCTGGAAGCGCTCGATCTGGCCGCCCTGCTTTGCTCGCGCGTCTGCCACGACTTGATCAGCCCAGTAGGAGCCATCGTCAACGGACTGGAGGTGATGCAAGAGAGCAAGGACGAGGAGACCAAGAATTTCGCCCTAGATTTGATCAGCAAGAGTTCCCGCAACGCCTCCGCCAAGCTGCAATTCTGCCGCATTGCCTTCGGCGCGGCTGGCTCGGCCGGCGCCCAGATCGACACCGGGGATGCCGAAACCCTCAGCCGCGGCTTTCTGGAGGACGACAAGACTAAGCTCGCCTGGAACCTGCCACGGGCACTCCTGCCCAAGAATCAAGTCAAGCTCCTGCTCAACCTGCTGCTGGTCACCGGGCAGACGATCCCGCGCGGAGGTCAGCTAACTGTCGACCCAATCGGGTCAGGCGAGAGAACAGGGTTCAAGGTCGCCGCCACTGGCCCCAATGCCAAGGTGCCGCCCGCTTTAGCCGCCCTGCTGGCGGGGGACCCTGGCGACGCGGCGCTTGATGCACACCGCATCCAGCCGTTCTACGCCAGCCTTTTGGCGCAGGCTTGCGGCGTGAAAGCTGCCATAGCCATGGACGGCGAGGCGGTCGTAGTAACCGCGCAATAGGCCGCGCGGCAGCCCTCGCGGCGTTTAACAAATCGTTAAACCGCGTCCAATTTCGGCCGATGCGCAACCAAAATTAAACGCTTCACCGACACACTAACGGCGCTCCCGATGAAAAGTGGTGGGCGGGCCAAAGCCTGTCGACGAAGGCATTTTGATGGACGAGTTGCTGCGGGATTTCGTGACCGAGACGAATGAAAGTCTCGACGTGGTCGACGTCGAGCTTGTGCGTTTCGAGCAGGATCCCAACAACGCCAAGATCCTCGATAACGTGTTCCGCCTCGTGCACACCATCAAGGGCACCTGCGGTTTCCTCGGGCTGCCGCGGTTGGAAGCGCTCGCACACGCCGCCGAGGCCCTAATGGGCAGGTTTCGCGATGGGCTACCGGCGACCAATGAAACGGTGACACTCGTCCTCGCCACCATCGATCGCATCAAGCAGATTCTGGAATCGCTTGAACGCGAGCAGCGCGAGCCGGAAGGCAGTGACGACGACCTGATCACAGATCTCGAGCGCATGGTCGAGAAGATTTCTGGTCCGAAGGCGCCGGTGCAACACACGGTCGAGACGTTCACGCACCAGGTGCAGGAACGACCGATGCGGTCGGTCGACGATTCACCCGACGATCTTGAATGGGCCTTCCGCGAGACCGCGGTCAAGGTGCGGAAGCCAAAAATTGTGAGGCCGGCGCCGAGCGAGGCCGCGCTGAAGGAAGACGATTCAGGCAAGAGCGGTGGCCAGTCGATCCGCGTTTCCGTCGACACGCTGGAGCGCCTGATGACGATGGTCTCCGAGCTGGTATTGACCCGCAACCAACTGCTCGAGACCGTGCGCCGCCACGAGGATTCGGAATTCAAAGTGCCGCTGCAACGGCTCTCCAACGTCACCGCCGAGCTGCAGGAAGGCGTTATGAAGACGCGCATGCAGCCGATCGGAAATGCCTGGCAGAAGCTACCGCGCATTGTGCGCGACCTGTCGCAGGAGCTTGGCAAACAGATCGAGCTTGAGATGCAGGGCGCCGAGACTGAGCTCGATCGCCAGGTACTCGACCTGATCAAGGATCCGCTCACCCACATGGTGCGCAATTCGGCCGACCACGGGCTGGAGTCGCCAGAGGAACGGCGCGTCGCCGGCAAACCTGAGCAGGGTCGCATCCGGCTGTCGGCCTATCATGAGGGCGGTCACATCATTATCCAGGTGGCCGATGACGGTCGCGGTCTCAATACCGAGCGCATCAAGGCCAAGGCGATCGCGCGCGGCCTAGTGTCCGCGACCGATGCCGAAAAGCTCACGGAAGGGCAGATCCACAAGTTCATTTTCGCGCCCGGCTTCTCCACCGCGCCGGCCGTCACCAACGTGTCCGGCCGCGGCGTCGGGATGGATGTCGTGCGCAGCAATATCGATCAGATCGGCGGCACTATCGACGTGAAGTCAGTCGCAGGTGTCGGCTTGAGCTTCACCATCAAGATCCCGCTCACACTGGCGATCGTCGCCGCCTTGATCGTCGCGGCCGGCGGCGACCGCTTCGCCATCCCGCAACTTGCTGTGGTTGAGCTCGTGCGCGCGTGCGGTGGCAGCGAACACCGCGTCGAGCGCATCAAGGACACCACAATCCTGCGGCTGCGCGACAAGCTGCTGCCGCTCGTTCGGCTAAGCCGTCTGCTGGGCGCTGACGCCGACGTCCATGACGTGGAAAACGGATTCATCGTGGTCACTCAGGTGGGCAACCAGAGCTTCGGAATCGTGGTCGATAACGTCCTCCATACCGAGGAAATCGTGGTGAAGCCGTTGTCGAGCAAGCTGCGCCACATCGCGATGTTCTCCGGTAATACCATTCTCGGGGACGGCTCGGTGATCATGATTATCGATCCGAATGGCATCGCGCGGTCGCTTGTTAGTACCGCAACGTCGCAATTCGACACCGAAAAGCCTGCCGAGACGCGCTACGCCGCGACGAACGAAGACAAGACTTCGCTCCTGGTCTTCCGCGCCGGCTCCAGCCAGCCCAAAGCGGTGCCGCTCGCACTGATCACGCGGCTGGAGGAGATTGAGGTGCAGAAAATAGAACTCTCGAACGGCCGCCATCTGGTGCAGTACCGCAGCCAGCTGATGCCGCTCGTGCGCATGAACGAGAGCGTGCACGTGAAGGTCGAGGGCCTCCAGCCGCTCCTGGTATTCTCGGACGGCGCCCGCTCGATGGCGTTGGTGGTCGACGAGATCGTCGATATCGTCGAGGACCGGCTCGACATCCAGGTCACCGACGAAACCCCCGGTGTGCTCGGCTCCGCCATCATCAAGAGCCAGGCCACCGAGATCATCGATGTCGGCCACCTCCTGCCGCTCGCCTTTAAGGACTGGTTTCGCCGCGAGGCGTACACGACGCGCGTCAACGCGCACTCGATCCTGCTGGTCGACGACTCGCCGTTCTTCCGCAACATGCTCACGCCGGTGCTGCGGGCGGCCGGCTACGAAGTGACCGCCGCTGCCTCTGCGCCGGAAGCTCTGGCGATGCTCGACGAAGGACGCGCCTTCGATCTGGTCATCACCGATATCGAGATGCCGGAAATGGACGGCTTCCAATTCACCGAGCGACTGCGCGACGACCCGCGCACCGCCGGGTTGCCGGTGATCGCACTGTCCTCCGTCGTATCCGCCGAAGCCGTCGAGCGCGGCCGCCACGTTGGCTTCTACGGTTATGTCGCCAAGTTCGACCGGCAGGGGTTAATCGCGGCGCTCAAGGAGCAGACCGACGTTCATCGCGCGGCGTGACGAGCAATCATGAGCACGGAAAACACCCAGCAGAACGTGACCGTATACGTCACCGCCATGATCGACGGGCAGTTGTTCGGCCTACCGATCGTGCGCGTGCAGGACGTCTTTATTCCAGAACGGCTAACGCGCGTGCCGCTGGCGCCACCGGAAATCGCCGGCGTGCTCAATCTGCGTGGCCGCATCGTGACTTTGATCGATCTGCGCCGCCGCTTCGGCCTTGGCGAGCACAAGGAGGGTGGAGACGTTATGGCGATCGGCGTTGAATCGCGCGGAGAATCCTATGGGCTGCTGATCGACAGGGTCGGCGAAGTGGTTGAACTCGACGGCGTTTGGCGCGAGCCCAATCCGGTCAATCTGGATCAGCGCTTAGCCCAGATGTCATCGGGTATTTATCGATTGGACGATCAGCTGCTCATCGTCGTCGACGTCGACCGTGTTCTCGACATCGGCAGCAAGGCGATCGCGGCATGACACGAGGCAGAACCGGAATGCACCCAATTCACCGAAACAAGAGAACGAGGCAGACCCCATGAAAATGTGTTTGGTAGTTGACGACTCGAGCGTCATCCGAAAAGTGGCGCGTCGAATTCTGGAAGGGCTCAATTTCCAGATCGTGGAAGCCGAGGACGGTGAACAGGCGCTTGAGGCGTGCCGACGTCAACTGCCCGAGGCGATCCTGCTCGATTGGAACATGCCGAAGATGGACGGCTACGAATTCTTGCGCTCGCTGCGCCGCCTACCGGGTGGTGATGGTCCGAAGGTGGTGTTCTGCACCACCGAGAACGACGTCGCCCACATCGCTCGCGCGCTGCATGCCGGCGCCAACGAGTACATCATGAAGCCGTTCGACAAAGAGATTGTGGAAACGAAATTTCAGGAAGTCGGGTTGATCTGACCGTTATCGCGTAGTTCGCGTTCAGTGAGGCGTGCCCGAGATGAACCTGGCCGCTGCCACACGACCGTCCAAGACCGCCGCCGACCGTCGCATCCGCGTCATGATCGTGGATGATGCGGTGGTCGTGCGCAGATTGTTTGCGCGCTGGGTCGAAGCCGAGCCGGACCTGGAAGTCGTCGCTTCGCTGCGCACCGGGCGCCAGGCGGTCAACCAGGTTGAGCGCACCCAACCCGACGTCGTCCTGCTCGACGTCGACATGCCGGAACTCGACGGCATCGCCGCGTTGCCGCTGCTCTTGGAAAAGCGCCGCGACCTAATCGTGATCATGGCTTCGGCGCTGACGCGGCGTAATGCCGAGATCAGCTTAAAGGCGCTCTCGCTCGGTGCCACCGACTATATCCCGAAGCCGGACAACAACCGCGAAGTCACCACCTCCGCGATGTTCCGTCGGGACCTGATCGAAAAGATCCGTCAGCTTGGTTTGCGTTCGAAGCGAATGCGGACTGCCACACCGCGGGTGTGCGCCCCGGTGGCGGAGGCTCTGACGATCCCGTCACTGAAAGCGCGCGCAACCATGCTGGGCGTCGCGCAGCCATTTTTGCTTCGGCCGATGCCGACGCTGCCGCCGCGCGTGCTGGTGATCGGTTCTTCGACCGGCGGCCCGCAGGCGCTCAACACCATCGTCGGTCAGATCGGCGGCGTCATCGACCGCGTCCCGGTCTTGATCACCCAGCACATGCCGCCGACCTTCACCACCGTTCTCGCCGAGCATCTCGCTCGGCTGTCCGGCCGACCTGTGCGGGAGGCGGAGGAGGGCCAAGAAGTCGACGCCGGCACAATTTATATCGCCCCCGGCGGCCGCCACATGTCGGTTGCCGGCCGCAACGGCACCAGCGTAATCGCACTCAACGACGGGCCGCCGCTAAATTTCTGCAAGCCCGCGGTCGATCCACTGTTCTCCTCGGCTGCCAAGGTCTGGGGCCATCGGGTGCTCGGTCTGATCCTCACAGGCATGGGCTCGGACGGCCTGCGTGGCGCGCGAGCGATCATCACAGCCGGCGGGCATATCCTGGCCCAGGACGAGGCCACGAGCGTTGTCTGGGGCATGCCCGGCCAGGTCGCGCATGCCGACCTCTGCTCGGCGGTGCTGCCGCTCAACGAGATCGCGGGCAAGCTCTCGCGCCTGTTCTGTGGGGAAAAAGCGTGACCCCGCAGGATTTCGACTATCTGCGCCAGATGCTGCGCGAGCGTTCCGGCCTGGTGCTCTCGGCCGAGAAGCAATACCTCGCCGAAAGCCGCCTGCTTCCGGTCGCGCGCAAATACGGGCTCGCCGGCTTGAGCGAACTGATGGCGAAGCTCAAGACCGCCGCCATCGCCGCCCCGATCAACGTCGAGGTGATCGAGGCGATGATGACTAACGAATCCTTCTTCTTCCGCGACAAGGTGCCGTTCGACCATTTCACCAGCACCATAATGTCGGCGCTGTTGGCGGCGCGCAGATGCGAGAAGCGCATACGCATTTGGTGCACCGCTGCCGCCACGGGCCAAGAGCCCTATTCGCTGGCGATGGCCTTGAAGGGGCTGGGCGCTGCGCTTGCCGGCTTCCGCATCGACATCCTGGCCACCGACATCGCTATCGAAGTGCTGGAGAAGGCGAAGGTCGGCATCTACAGTCAGTTCGAGGTACAGCGGGGATTGCCGATCCAGCAGCTGGTGAGATTCTTCACCCAAGTTGGCGAGGCTTGGCAGATCGCGCCAGAGATCCGCGGCATGGTGCAGTTCCGCCCGCTCAACCTGCTCAACGATTTCTCCAGCCTCGGCATCTTCGACGTCGTGTTCTGCCGCAACGTGCTGATCTATTTCGATCATGCCACCAAGGTGAGCGTGCTCAACCGCATCGCCACGCAAATGCCGGCCGACGGCTATCTGATCCTCGGCGCGGCCGAAACTGTGGTCGGCCTCACCGAAGCGTTCAAGCCGATACCGGACAAGCGCGGTCTCTATCAGCCGCACGTCGCCGCCGCCAAACCAGTGCCCAACAACAACGTGCTCAAGTTCGTCGCCAAGGCGTAAGTTTTTTCCCGCGGTAGCTTCACTTTCTGCCATGGCGGGGCTTGTCCCGGCCACTTATGTGGACGCGCGGCGAGCAAGATCGTCTCGCATTTCTCTGATCTCCATCATGGGGCGCGGCGCAAGCCCACGCATAACGCCGATGTGCGCGGGCACCTCACGGCGCGCCCACTAGATATCTCGAAACATAACGCTGATTTGCAATTCTATATCTAGTCGTCGATCGGTTGCCTCTAACCAGTGTGCGCGAAAACGCGATGGCGCTTTTCGATGCCCAACCGATCTATAACACCACGCGGCCCTCGCCCGGTTTACGAGAACGTCGCCGGTCGTCCGGCTGAGTTCTTTTGCTCCGCTTGTGCTGAGTTCGGCGGCATCACATCGCAGAAATACGTTAAAACGGCAAAGCGCAAATCTCTCTGCGCGAGTCGGCGAGGCGAACCTATTTGGTGGCCGCGGCCTTCAGGATAGGCGTCAGACGCGCGACTTCGCTCTTCACCAGATCGGTCAGCGGCTTTGGTCCGCGCCGGCTCGGTTCAGCGATCTCGGCGCCGAGATCGGTAAGCCGTTTCTGCACAGCCGGCTCATCGAGACCGTCGCTCAGCGCGCGCGCAAGCTTGTCGATGATCGGCTTCGGCGTGCCTTTCGGTGCGAATACCGCGTAGAAGGGCGCGCAGTCGAATTCGGGCAGGCCCTGCTCGTATGAAGTCGGCACCTCGGGCAAGAGCGGGCTGCGTATCTTAGTGGCGATCGCCAGCGCCTTGATGGTGCCCGCACGCACGTGCGGCAACGGCCCGAGGATCGGGTCGCAGTCGTAGTCGACCTGACCCGCGAGGATCGCGTTCATGATGGGCGCGGTGCCAGTGAACGGCACCATGGTCGGCTTGATGCCGATGGTCGAGTTGAGCAGAAGGCAGCCGATGTAGGAGACAGAGCCGACGCCAGCGTGGCCCATATTGAGCTTGCTCTCGTTAGCCTTGGCGTAGGCGAGGAATTCCTTGAGGTTATTGGCGGGAAAATCCGCGCGCACCGCCAGCAGTTCGGGCTGCTCGGCGATCAATCCGATCGGCTCGAAATCCTTCTCCGGATCGTAGCCGAGGTTGGGATAGAAGGCGGGCGCTGCCGCGTGCGTGCCCATGTGGCCGGAGATGAGCGTGTAGCCGTCCGGCGTGGCGTGCGCGGCGCGCAACGAACCGAGGGTGCCGCCGGCCCCGCCGACATTCTCCACTACGAACTGCTGCCCGAGATTGCGCGAGAAGATATCCGCCACGATCCGCCCGGTGACGTCGGCCGGCCCGCCGGGCGCAAACGGCACGATCACCGTTACCGGTCGCGTCGGGTAGTCCTGGGCCTGTGCCCCAGTCAATCCGGCGAGCAGCAGAAACGCCAACGCGATGCATCGCTTCTTCATTGTATCTCCCTGACACTCCGCCTTAAGCAGCGCGGCGAGCTTATGCTCTTATACCACCACCTGTGCTAAAAACCCGCTGTCGCCGGGCTGTGTGAGAACTGAGCGAGTCAGATGAGAGGGCAGCATCGACGACGGTGCGGCCGGCCTTTGTCCTGAGCTGTGTTCAGGGCACGGAGCGTGGGAGGCGGCGTTGCTGCCTGCGGCGATCGAGGACTACGCGGCGCGGATGCCCCGGTTCGGGTGATCGACGCATTTGTAGACGGGATGAATAGCAGTGAGCTTAAGATTGGCCGATATGTACCAGCTGCAACCGGACGGCCTCCTTATGATCTGCGGGACATTTGGCGCAATTCAATCAAGTGAGCTCCTCGCGGTGCCTGGAGCGTGCATGCTGTCGCAAAATCGAGTGATGCGGCTGCTACGACGGCGCAGTCGAATACGGACAGCTACCGTTGTCGCAACTGCACAGCCTCAAGCGCAACATGGTCTGTATGTCATTCGATTGCTCTGGCTGCTTCAAGCCGCAATGCACCAAAGCCGAGCGCCGTTTCCCCAAGCGCCACCTCGACGAGGAGGCACTCACTCGGATGAATGCGAGAGCCAATCTCGAACTCACGACTAGACGACGATGCGCTGCCGAGCATCCTTTCGGTACCATCAAGCGAATGATGGGGGACAGAAACCTCAAGGGAAGCCGAGCCGAGATAGCTTCTCTGTCCTCGCTTACGACATGCTCCGCGCCTGAAGCTCCAGATTAGCGGGAGCCTATTTCCGTTTCCGCACAGCCTGGTCGCGTGCAGGGTTGAAGCGGGAGGAAAGAACCCAAAGCCCTTCAAGATGACGCAGATGCTACGCGTGGAAACGGAAGCTCCTGCCACGCGAAAGCAAAAAGAGCGCAGATTTTACGCCCTTCCGGGAACTGGTTTCCCACTTGAACTGGCAGCGGATGGACCGCGTTACGCCGGGATGCGCTCCTCGTGCTCGCTCGGCTCGCGGAGCACGTAGCCGCGACCCCACACGGTCTCGATGTAGTTCTTGCCGGAGGAGGCATTGGCAAGCTTCTTGCGCAGCTTGCAGATGAACACGTCGATAATCTTGAGCTCCGGCTCGTCCATGCCGCCGTAGAGATGGTTGAGGAACATCTCCTTGGTGAGCGTCGTCCCCTTGCGCAGAGAGAGCAGCTCGAGCATCTGGTATTCCTTGCCGGTTAGGTGCACGCGCTGGCCGCCGACCTCCACCGTCTTGGTGTCGAGGTTGACGAGGAGATCGCCGGTGTTGATGACCGACTGAGCGTGGCCTTTGGAGCGACGCACGATGGCGTGGATGCGCGCGATCAGCTCGTCCTTGTGGAATGGCTTAGTCATGTAATCGTCGGCGCCGAAGCCGAGACCCTTAACCTTGTCCTCAATCCCGGCGAGGCCGGTTAGAATCAGGATCGGCGTCTTAACCTTTGATACGCGCAACGAGCGTAGAACCTCGAAGCCCGACATGTCGGGCAGGTTCAGGTCGAGCAGGATGATGTCGTAATCGTAGAGCTTGCCGAGGTCGACGCCTTCCTCACCAAGGTCGGTGGTGTAGACGTTGAAGCTCTCGGATTTGAGCATTAGCTCGATGGATTGTGCGGTCGCGCTGTCGTCTTCAATGAGTAGAACGCGCATTTAAGTCCCCTTCTCGCCGCAACCGGGCCTTTAGATCAGCCTCGCCAAGGCGGCGAGTGTGAAAAACGCTTTGGGACAAACCGATTCGACACTATCCCGGCATGGTTAACAAAACCTGATTCTCTCTTGCAAGCGCGCCGTATGCAGAAATCTTCAAATCGGCGTAAGATATTGCTGGAGAGTTGTTTTTTGGCCACGTACCGTTTCATGTCCCGGTTTAAGAACCGGACCTAACCCACCCCAACGACTCGCCCCTTCCGTCCTGGCTGGGCGAAACGCAGCCGTCAGTCCCATGGACGATGACCCAATGATTAACGACGCGGGTAAACACTCCGTTAAAGGTAGGGTCACGCGG
>Ga0207722_1000046_pt1 | contig 19480 bp, 17 predicted proteins | sample LuqExpMetageno26_FD_187784 | JGI IMG/M metagenome (GOLD analysis project Ga0207722, IMG submission 187784) | Tropical forest soil microbial communities from Luquillo Experimental Forest, Puerto Rico - Sample 26 (SPAdes) | ecosystem: Environmental > Terrestrial > Soil > Tropical forest ...
GGGCGCGTATCCGAGCCGCCGTGGACAATCGCGCAATGGCGCAATCGATCGGCATCAATACCAGCCGGCTGTTTGCCGCCGCCTTTGGTTTGGGCACCGGCTTGGCTGCGTTAGGGGGCGGTCTCGGTGCGGATGTGCTTGCCATCGCTCCGGCCTATCCGCTTCAGTATATCGTGTATTTTCTGATCGTCGTTGCGGTGGGCGGGCTCGGTAATATCAAGGGGCCTTTTGTCGCGGCATTGGCAATCGGCATATCGGATACCGCTTGCCGCTACTTTGTGCCGGAAGCCGGATCTATTTTTATTTTCGTCTTTGTGTTCGTTGTTCTCATTTGGCGTCCTAACGGCATTATGGACCGGCGTAGGGTTGCGCCGTGACAATGATATCCACGCCGGGGCGCCCCAACCTGGTAATGCCGAAAGCATTTGGCCATTTGCTGAAGCAGCTTCCGTGGCTGGCGCTGGCGGCCTTGCCGCTCGCGCTGCCGGGTTACGAGCCGCTCGTGACCCAAGTGTTCGTGATGATCCTGTTTGGATTGTCGCTGGATCTGCTCGTCGGCTACGCGGGCATCGTTACCCTCGGTCATGCCGCATTTTTCGGGGTGGGCGGCTACACGGCCGGCATTCTCTCCGTGCACGGCATCGGGGATCCGATCTTCACTGCGCTCTGTGCGATGGCTCTGGCTGCCTTGACCGGCTTGGTGTTCGGCGGGGCTATTCTTCGCACCAAAGGGCTGACGCTCCTGATGCTAACGATGGCATCGGCATTTCTGCTGTACGAGATCGCCAATAAGGCGACCGGCCTGACCGGCGGCGAGGATGGATTGCAGGGCGTCAACTTTGCGCCGGTGCTCGGACTATTCGAGTTCGATTTTCAGGGCCGCACGGCATTTTTCTACAGTCTGACCGCACTATTCTTTACGTTCCTGTTTGTGCGCGCGTTGATCAATTCTCCGTTCGGCTGGTCGTTGCGCGGGATTCGCGAAAACGATGCGCGCATGGCGGCGATCGGATGTCCGATCATGCGTCGGCGCCTCATCATCTACGTGATCTCCGCCGCATTGGCGGGACTGGCCGGCGCCTTGCAGGCACAGAGTACGCAATTCGTTGCGCTGTACTCGCTCAATTTCGAGCTGTCAGGCAATATTCTGATCATGTTGATCCTGGGCGGCTCGGGCCGTCTCTATGGAGCTTTCGTCGGCGTCCCCGTCTTCATGATTGCCCAGGATCAACTCGCGAAGCAAGATCCGGCTAACTGGTTCCTAGGACTTGGCATTGTTCTCATTGCGTTGGTGACGCTGGCGCCGGGTGGCATTCTCGGCCTCGCCGAACGTGCGGCCAACGCCGTCAAGCGCCGCAGGAGCGCGTGATGGAGACAGCCACGCTTGAAACCAGACGTCTTAACCGCTCGTTCGGATCACACGCGGTGACCTCGGATGTGAACTTCACGCTACGGCCCGGCGAGCGTCGCGCGCTGATCGGCCCCAACGGCGCGGGCAAGACAACGTTCATCAATCTTCTCGCCGGAGTTCTGCGGCCGTCGTCAGGTAACGTGCTGCTCAACGGGCGGGACATTACCGATCTGGACGAGGCGAGCCGCATTCGGCTCGGAATCGGTCGCACGTTTCAAATTACGTCACTCTTTCCAAAAATGACGATTCGGGAAAACGTGTTTCTTGCGGTGGCAGAATGCGAGGGCATCGCCGGAAACCTGGTGCGCTCGGTTTTACAATATCGCAAACAGCTTGCCCGCGTTGACGAACTGCTCCACCGCGTCGGCCTCAGCGATGTTGCGCAGTTGCCGGTGCAGCTCTTGCCCTATGGGCGTCAGCGCCTGGTCGAAATCGCTATTGCGCTGGCGCTGCGCCCTAAAATCTTGCTGCTCGACGAGCCGGCCGCGGGTATTCCGACCGCGGAGAGTCACGTCATTCTCGATATCTTGTCGATCTTGCCGAGTGAGATCGCGATATTGTTGATCGACCACGACATGGATTTGGTATTTCGATTCGCGCAGCAGATTTCGGTGCTGGTGCAAGGCTCCATCTTGGTTGAAGGGACGCCAAACGAAATCGCGGCCGACCCACGAGTGCGCGAGGTTTATCTCGGAGACAGCAAACATGGCCGCTCTGCTGCGGCTTGACCGGGTGACTGCCGGGTTTGGCCAAACCGTTATCGTTGAAAACATTTCGTTCGCGCTAGCGCAAGGCGAGGTGCTGGCGGTCCTGGGGCGCAATGGCGTCGGCAAGTCGACTTTGATGAAGACGATCGCTGGCCAAACGCGATTGCATGCCGGCAGCATCGAATTTCGCGAACGGCAGATCGGGCCACTCGCGAGCTACAATCGCGCGCGCGGGGGCATCGGCTACGTGCCGCAGACGCGAGACATTTTTCGGTCGCTCACGGTCGAGGAGAATCTTCTCGTGGCGGCGCAACCGGGATCATGGAATATTGAACGCGTCTATGAATTGTTCCCGAATCTGAAGTCGCGCCGTCGTAACGGCGGTGTTGAGATCTCCGGTGGCGAGCAGCAGATGCTGAGCATCGGGCGCGCACTCATGGGGAATCCCCGCCTCTTGCTCCTGGACGAGCCGATGGAAGGGCTGGCCCCTGTCATCGTAGAGCGGCTCTTCGAGGTTTTCACACTGCTGAGGAATACAGGAGAGTTCGGGATCATATTGGTCGAGCAATACGTCAATCTGGCTCTCGACTTCGCGCCTCGGACAATCGTGCTCGATCGCGGCCGAACCGTCTACGATGGAAGCTCTACCGAGCTTGCCGGTGATCCCGATAGAATGGCGTTGTGTTTTGGCGCATCTGGCCAAGAGGCCGCAGGCATGGAAACATCCCTTCAGTGCGGCGCATGATGTTCGGAGTTTTCAATTGATAGATGCGAACGCTGGTCTGTCTATCTGCTCGAGGGCGGCAGTATGAAGTTCATTCAACTGCGAAATTTCGTTGCGGTCATCGAGGCCGGTACATTCCGACAAGCTGCGAAGAACCTGCATCTGTCCCAATCTTCGATCAGCAAGAGTCTCCAGCAATTGGAGAATGAGATCGGGGCCGAGATACTGCATCGCGGCGCGCGCGGGGTTGCTCCGACGGCAGCCGGTGAGGCGCTGCTGGCGCGAGCCAAGATCATCGAAGCGGAGCTGCGCCACGCGCGTAACGACGTGCAAATGATCCAGGGGGCTCTGGTCGGCGAAATCCATGTCAGCGTCTCGCCCACGGTCGCCTTCGGCCTGCTCCCGCGAGCGATCATAGAGTTCCAGAAGACGCGCCCGCGGGTAAACTTCGTGGTCTCCGAGGCTGTTTACCCGGACATGTTGCCGGACATCCGGACCGGCCAGATCGATATAGCGCTCTGTCTGGTGCCGGCGCTGCCTCGAGATGACACTTTGAACTTCGTCAAATTGGTCAAGGATCGTTTGGTGCCCGTGGTTCGCGCCAATCATCCTATCGTCAGCGTGCGCAGGGTCGCACTCGAAGATTTGCTCGACCTCGATTGGGTTATTTATCGGCGGAGCCACACCGGGCTCGATGTTTTCGAACAGACCTTCACATCCAATCGTCTTCCGCTGCCCAAGAGCACCATCGAGTGCACGTCATTCGCCTGCGCGCGCTCTCTCGTCGAGAATGGCGACTACGTCACCTTGATGCCGTCTCAGATTTTCTTTGACAATCGGAAGCCCTCGTCGGTTGCCCTGCTGGCGCTCGATTCTCCTATGCCGACATGGCAGGTGGCGGTGATAACGCGCGCCAAGCACGAATTATCGGCCGTCTGCCTCGCATTTCTCGAAGAGGTCGAGCGCATAGCGGCCGGCATCACAGTCCCCAAAAACGGAGTGCGTTCGCCGCGGAAGCGGCGGAAAGGCTGAGCGACTGATCGCCAAAATCGATCAGCATTCCGACAATCTGCATCAATCCCGGATCGGGCGCTCTGTATACTCCGTCAGGCGCTACGTCGCGTGACGGCCGCCCTCGCGCGATCCACCGGGCCCCAAGAAGGTCAGACTAATGTTTTCGGAACTGAGATTCTCGATCGTTCTGCTCGGCATGTCGGTGATGCTCAAGTTCACCGCGTGGAGGTACCCGGCGTTCGCCGCACGGCTGAAGGAGCGCAATCTGGTCGCACAACTCGTGGCGCGGGGCGAGGGCATCGGCCGCTGGTTCGCCATCCGCAACGGCGTTGTAAGCTCGGGACGCGGGATTCACCCCAAGCCCGACATCACGCTGTCGTTCAAGACCGCTGCAATCGGGGCCTCCCTGCTGACGCCGCCGATCAATTGGCTCGATCAGATCAACGCGCAGAAGGACTTTACCCTCTCGGTCGATGGTCCGGAGGACCTCACGAACTGGTTTGCTCAAACCTTGATGGCGATGCAGACCGCGAGCTGGAAGTTCGGCACGCGGCTGCCCGACGGCACCATCCGCTATTGCAATATGGCAAATGGCGGCCCGCTGTTTGTTTATGTCAAGGACGGAAAAATCGTTCGCACCACGCCGATCGAATTCGACGAGGAAGACACCCAACCGTGGACGATCAAGGCGCGCGGGATGGAGTTCACGCCACCGCGCAAGACGACGCTGGCGCCGCATGGGCAGAACAGCAAGTCGATGATCTATTCGCCCGATCGATTGCTCCACCCGATGAAGCGGGCCGATTTCGATCCGAAGGGCGAACGCAATCCGCAAAATCGCGGCAAATCCGGCTATGTCCGGATCAGTTGGGACGAGGCGCTCGATATCGTCGCCAACGAGATCAAGCGCGTGAAGCACGACCATGGGCCCGGTGCGATGTCCGTGTCACACGGTTCCCATCACACTTGGGGTCACATCGGCTATTATCTCAGCGCGCTTTACCGGTTTTCCAATGCCGTGGGGCATACACCAGTGCACCACAATCCGGACAGCTGGGAAGGCTGGTATTGGGGCGCCTCACATCACTGGGGTTATACGCTGCGCGTTGGGCAGTCCGAGACCTACGGCACGGTCGAGGATCTTTTGCAAAACTGCGAAATGGTTGTGTTCTGGTCGGCCGATCCGGAAACCAACAGCGGATCCTATGGCGCACAGGAAGGCACTGTTCGCCGGCAATGGCTGAAGAAGCTTGGCATCAAGATTGTCCACATTGATCCCGCCTACAATTCATCCGCTCAATTCCTGCCGGGCAAATGGATTTGTCCGAGACCGACCACCTCGCCAGCTCTTGCTCTCGCAATCGCATATGTCTGGATCAAGGAGGGCCTCTACGACAAAGACTACGTAGCTAAGCGCACCGTCGGATTTGATGCCTGGAAAGCCTACGTCATGGGCGAGACGGACGGCATCCCGAAGTCGCCGGAATGGCAGGAAAGCGAAACGGGCGTTCCCGCCAAGGACGTGCGCGCGCTCGCGCGCGAGTGGGGCACCAAGCGCACTTATCTCGGCTGCGGCGGCTGGGGCAACGGCCATGGCGGTGCGTGCCGCAATCAAACCGGCATTCAATGGGCGCGCACGATGGTGTGCCTGATCGCCATGCAAGGGCTGGGAAAGCCCGGCGTCAATATGGGCAATCTCCAATGGGGCGCCCCCGTCGATCTCAACTTCTTCTTCCCTGGCTATGCTGACGGCGGAATGTCCGGCGACATCGAAAAGACCGCGATGGCTGTCGAGCTTTTCCAGCGCATGCCGCAGTTGCCGACGATGAACACGCCGCAGCAGAAGATCCCTCGCATTTATCTTCCCGAAGCCATTCTCGAAGGCAAAGCCGACGGCGGTTATGCCTGGAACGGCAAATCGATCGAGGTGCAGTTCAGCAAGTTCAGCTATCCCGCTGCCGGGCATGCGCCCGTGCGGATGCTGTTCAAGTACGGCGGATCGTTGATCGCGACGATGAACAACACGAACCGCCACGTGAAGATGTTCCAGTCACCGAATCTGGAATTCATCGTCAGCCAGGCGATCTGGTTCGAAGGCGACACCAAGTTCGCGGACGTCATCCTGCCTGCCTGCACCAATTTTGAGCGGGTGGACATCAGCGAGTGGGCCGGCCTCGGCGGCTATGGTCATCATGGCCAGCAGCAACTCAACCACCGCGTCATTATATTCCAGGCGCCGGCGATCGAGCCTCTCGGAGAGTCGAAGCCCGACTACTGGATTTTCAACGAGATCTGCAAGCGGCTCGGGCTCGCCAACTACTTCTCCGAAGGCGTCAACGAGATCGACTGGGTGAAGCGTCTGTTCGACGCTTCGGACCTGCCGAAACAGATCTCATGGAAGAAGTTCATCAAGCGTGGCTATTACGTTGTTCCCACCGAAAAGGAGAACCTGCGCGCGCCCGTATCCTTCCGCTGGTTCTGGGAGGGCCGCAAGAAGGACGTGCCTGAACCGCACCCATTGCCGTCCGACTATTCGACGGAGTTCCTCAAAGGTCTGCAGACGCAGTCCGGCAAGCTCGAGTTCGAGTGCAACAGCCTCAAACGCGCGAAGGATCCGGAGCGGCCACCAGTTGTCGAGTACGTTCCCTCGTGGGAGGGCCCGCACTCTCGGGCATTGTTCGGGAAATATCCGCTGCAACTGCTGACGCCGCACAGCAAATACAGCTTCCACACCCAAGGCGACGGCAAGGACAGTTTCCTGCTCAACATCCCTGAGCATCGGGTAAAGATCAAAGACTGGTATTACTGGATTGTGCGCATGAACGCGGAGGATGCGGCGGAACGCGGGATCAAGCTGCACGACCTCGTCAAGGTCTACAACGACCGCGGGGCGGTGATCTGCGCAGCGGTGCCGACGCAAAGGCTTCCGCGGGGCGTCGCCAGCAGTTACGAGGCCTCGGCGCTGTACGAGCCAATGGGCGAGCCGGGCCGGTCGGTCGACCGCGGCGGCGTCGTCAATCTGTTGATGCCGCACCGCTCGCAAACCAAGTCCACGCATGCGCTCGCCGGCGCACAGGGCCTGGTCGAAATCGTGCAGTGGGACGGCAAGACGGAGTACGTCTCCGAGGCGTTCGCCGAGCCTGAAAAGCAGGTTTACATCACACAGACTGAGACGCCGGTTCTGGAGCCGGCAAAATAAACGAGAGGAACTCATCGGTCGCGACCTGGTCGCGGCAGGAGCAGAAGGAGCAAAACCGATGGCTTATATTTTCCGAGAAAACGAGCTGCCGTCGCTGATCGACGCGAAACAGGCTCGCGAGCGTATCTTCTTCGTCAACAAGGATTTGGCCAAGATCGACGATATGCTCGCCGGCGTCATGCACTACAAGAAGGATGCCGCGTCGCCGCTGCATTTGCATAAGAACTGCGAGCACTTCTATTTCATCATCACTGGTAATGCGACGGTGGAATCGGACGAAGGGATTCGGCCGGTCGGGCCCGGCGACATGATCTTCATTCCGGCCGAAAAGAAGCATCGGCTGCGCGCCACCGAGCCGCTCTTTTATTTTGAATTCCAAGCTCCCAATCGTTTCAAGACCACGATCCTTGAGGGCACCGACGACGATCTGCGTTGGGAACACAAGGATGGCAAGGTCTGGATGCAGAGCTGATACCCATTGAGCGAGCGAGGAACAAACAATGTCTCTCACATTCATCGATACGAACAAGCTGCCGAAGCAGACGTCGGCGGGTAAAGGCGAGTTCACCGAAGTGCTCAATCAGGCGCTTTGTGGTGCAAAGAACGTGTTGGCTACGTTGCGTTGGCTGAAGCAGGCCGACACGTTCAAGGCCGATGCGCCGGACAAGCACCAACTCGTTTACGTCATGGAAGGGAAGGGGCGCATCAAGCTCAATGGCGCCGACTACGACGTCGAAAAAGGCGGCGGCATTTACCTGGGCCCCTCGGAAACTGCGACTTTCGAGCCGGCGAACGGCGGCACGCTGAAGCTGTTTCATCTGGTGGTCCCGCAGATACCGAAGTGAGCGTGAGCGCGGCTTGAGGCGAATAGATCACAGGCAAATGCACTCCTGAACGTTGTGAATCCGACGATGAAAAAATGGAACGTGATCATCGATGTTGCAGAGTGCACCAACTGCAATCTCTGCTCCCTTGCCGCGATGGATGAGTACGTCGGCAACGATTTTCCCGGCTATTCGGCGCCAATGCCGAAGCATGGTCACAGTTGGATCAACATCCTGCAGAAGGAACGTGGGCAGGTGCCGATGATCGACGTCGCCTACATTCCGACGATGTGTAACCACTGTGATGACGCGCCGTGCATGAAGGCCGATAAGACGGGAGCGATTCGCAAGCGAGAAGACGGGATCGTCCTGATCGATCCGAAAAAGGCGAAAGGGCAAAAGCAGCTGGTCGATGCGTGCCCTTACGGTCACATCTGGTGGAACGAGGAGCTGAACGTGCCCCAGACGTGGACTTTCGATGCGCATCTGATCGACCAAGGCTGGAAGCATACGCGCGGACATCAAGTGTGTCCGACGGACGCCATGCGTACCATTCAGGTCGAGGACGCCGAGATGGAGCGTCTGGCACGCGAAGAAAAGATGGAGGTATTGAAGCCCGAGTTGGGCACAAAGCCGCGTGTGTATTACAAGAATCTTTGGCGTTATTCCAAATGCTTCATCGGCGGCACCGTCTCGATAAAGAAGGGCGATGCCGTGGATTGTGTCGAAGGTGCAACGGTTCACCTGAAGAAAGGCGACCGGATCGTCTCGGAAACAACAACCGACAATTTCGGCGACTTCAAATTTGACCGGCTGGATGAAGGCTCCGGGTCGTATTTGGTGGAGATTTCGAAAGACCGGACGAAAAAGACCATCCAGGCCGTGCTCGGGGCCAGTGTAAATTTAGGCGAGATACGCCTATAGCGCTTTGGTCGTTTGGTATCCGCGATGACTGCTGCACGGCAGAACGGCTGGATCGGGATCGGCCGTGCGCTTGCTCGCTACCGGTCGCTCGGTCTCAGTTTTGAATAGAGTTCGCGCGAAGGCCGAGCCGCTGGTCGTCGCCGGAAAATAAGAACGTTGTGACCAGATTATACCGTTGACCTCCTTCGCTGCAAGAGACGACCTGGCCAGGTGAAAAATAAAAATGACGCGCAACGACGACATTGGCGAGCAGAAGCGCCTGGAGCTGTACCGGACGCAGGTGACGATCCGCGAAGCCGAGCAGCGTGCGTTCGACCTGTTTTTGCAGAACCTGGTGAAAGGCACGAGCCACCTTTCGCTCGGCCAGGAGGCGGTGGCAGCCGGTTTTGCCGGCGCGATGAAACCGGGCGATCTCTCCTTCTGCACCTATCGCGGTCACGCGCACACGCTCGCGCGCGGCGTGGCGGTCGAGAAGGTCCTCGGCGAGCTGATGCAGCGCGACAACGGCTTGATGCGCGGCAAGGGCGGCTCGATGCATTTGACCTCCGCCGAGCACGGGGTGATGGGTTCCTACGCGATTATCGGCGCGCATCTACCGATCGCCTGCGGCGCGGCCTGGCGCGCCCAATACAAGGGAGAGAAGGACGTCTCGGTTTGCTTCTTCGGCGACGGCACGACCAACATCGGCGCCTTCCACGAGGCGTTGAACTTCGCGGCGGTGTGGAAGCTGCCTGTCGTGTTCGTGTGCGAGAACAATTTGTACATGGAATACACGCCGATCGGCGACGTGACTGCGGTGCCGCATCCGGCCGCGGACCGCGCGGCGGCTTATGGGCTGCCGCGGATTGTGGTCGACGGCAACGACGCCGACGCCGTCTACCGCACGGCGCAGGCCGCTTTCGAGAAGGCGCGTGCGGGCGAGGGGCCGTCGCTGATCGAGTGCCTGACCTATCGTCACAGCGGGCATTCGCGCGCCGACCCGGCGAAATACCGGCCTGAAGGCGAGCTCGAGCGCTGGAAACAGCGCGATCCGATCAAGCTCTACAAAGAGCGTCTTTTGCAGTTCGGCGTGACTGAGGACGCGATCGCCAAGATCGATGCCGAGGTTCGCAAGGTCGTCGACGACGCCACCGAGGCCTGCAAGGCGGCGCCGGTGCCGCCGGTCGATATTCTGACAACGGATGTGTACGCCGACGGAGGCTGGGCATGGCGGAACTGACCTATCGCGATGCCGTGATCCGCGGCATCGCGCAGGAAATGGCGCGTGACCCGGACGTCGTCTTCCTCGGCGAGGACGTCGCGAAAGCGGGCGGCGTGTTCAAGGCGACCGTCGGCCTTTACGAGCAGTTCGGGCCGCTGCGGGTGCGCGACACGCCGATCTCCGAACAGGCGATCATGGGCGCGGCGATGGGCGCCGCGATGACCGGGCTGAAGCCGATCGCCGAAATCATGTTCTCGGACTTCTTCGCGGTGTGCTTCGACTACATCGCGAACGAATTCCCGAAGAGCCGCTACATGTCGAACGGCCAGCTCAAATGCCCGCTGGTCGTGCGCACCGGCAACGGCGCAGGCTCGCGCTTCGGCGCGCAGCATTCGCAGTCGGTCGAGAACTGGTGCATGATGATCCCGGGTTTGAAGGTCGTCGCGCCGTCGAACCCGACCGACGTGATCGGCCTGCTCGCCGCTGCCGTGCGCGATCCCGATCCGGTGATCTTCTTCGAACACAAGTCGCTCTACGCGACCAAGGGTGAGGTGCCGGACGGCGAGATCGTCGACACGCTCGGCACCGCCAAGATCGTGCGCCCCGGCAAGGACGCGACCATCCTCGCGCTCGCGCTGATGGTGCCGCGCGCGCTTCAGGCGGCGGAGACGCTTCAGTCCGAGCACGGGATCGATGCGGAAGTCATCGACGTGCGCTCGCTGGTGCCGCTCGACACCCAGACCATCCTCGGTTCGGTCGCGCGCACGCACCGCCTGTTCACGGTCGAGGAGAATCCGCGGCTGTGCGGCTGGGGCGCCGAGATCGTGTCGATCGTCGCCGACGAAGCCTTCTATGATCTCGACGGCCCGCCGGTGCGCATCACCACGCCGCATATTCCGCTGCCGGCCGCTGACAATCTCGAAGATATCGTGCTGCCGACGCCGGCGCGGATCGTGGAGACGGTGCGGCGCTCGCTCGGAGCTTGAGTGTTCGTGTCCCGGCCGCGGTGGGGCACGAGAGTGATGCACCGCTGATCCGGGCCCGAGCTTTATGCGCTGCGCTGCGCCCGGGACAGGAGACGGAGTAAGTGCCATGTACGAAAACCTGCTCGCCAATGTGCCGACCGATCTGTGGATCGGCGGCAAATGGAAGAAGGCCTCCGACGGCGGCCGCTTCGACGTGATCGATCCGGCGACCGAGCGCAAGATCGCTTCCGTCGCGAGCGCGACCGTCGACGACGCGATTGCCGCGATCGATGCGGCGGACGCGGCCTTCGAAGGCTGGGCGGCGCGGAAACCCCGCGAGCGCGCGGAAATCCTGCGCAAGGCTTACGAACTGATCATGCGCGACGCCGAGCGCTTCGCGAAACTGATCACGCTGGAGAACGGCAAGGCGCTGCCCGACTCGCGCGGCGAGGTCGCCTATTCGGCCGAGTTCTTCCGCTGGTACGCGGAAGAAGCGGTGCGCAACATCGGCCAGATCTCGATGGCCCCCGCTTCCGGCGCGCGCATCGTTGCGCAGCACAAGCCCGCCGGCATCGCCGTCTTGGTGACGCCGTGGAATTTCCCTGCCGCGATGGCCACGCGCAAGATCGGTCCGGCGCTCGCCGCCGGCTGCCCGGTCGTGCTCAAGCCCGCGTCCGACACACCGCTGACCATGCTGGCGCTGATGCCGGCGCTGGAAGAGGCCGGTGTGCCGCCGGGCGTGGTCAACGTCATTCCGTCGCGCTCGTCGGGCAAGGTCGTGTCCGCGATGTTGCACGATCCGCGCGTGCGCGTCGTCTCCTTCACCGGCTCGACCGAGGTCGGACGCAAGCTGCTGCACGAGGCCGCCGACAACATCATCAAGCCGGCGATGGAGTTGGGCGGCAATGCGCCGTTCATCGTGTTCGACGACGCCGACATCGATGCGGCGATCGACGGCGCGATGATCGCCAAGATGCGCAACATGGGCGAGGCCTGCACCGCGGCGAACCGCTTCTACGTGCACGAGCGCGTGCACGACGAGTTCGCGAACAAGCTCACCGTCAAGATGGCGGGGCTGAAGATCGGCAACGGTCTTGATGAAGGCGTGCAGCTTGGGCCGCTGGTCAACAAGGAAGGCCGCGACAAGGTGATCGAACTCGTCGACGACGCGGTGTCGAAGGGCGCAAAAGTGTTGACCGGCGGCAAGATGCCGGAGGGCGCGGGCTACTTCTATCCCGCGACGGTGCTCACCAACGTGAGCGACGATTGCAAGATGCTGAACGAGGAAATCTTCGGCCCCGTCGCCTCGATCCAGACGTTCAAGTCCGAGGACGAGGTGGTCAGGCGCGCGAACGACACCGAGTACGGCCTGGTCGCCTATCTCTACACCAAGGACCTCTCGCGCGGCCTGCGCGTGTCGGAGAAATTGGATTTCGGCATGATCGGCTTGAACCGCGGGCTCGTCTCCGATCCGGCCGCGCCGTTCGGCGGCACCAAGCAGTCCGGTCTCGGCCGCGAAGGCGCCGCGGAAGGCATGAAGGAATTTCTCGAGACGCAGTACGTGTCGGTGGTTTGGTAGTCAAAACTGTCATCGCATGCGAAGGCGGGCGATCCAGCACGCTTGGCCCGCAAGGGCGGGAGGCCCGCCGGCGCGGGGCATGTCGGAGAGTTGTCGGGGGACTTGAATGGACGTCCTGATGCCGCAGCTTGGCGAGACCGTCGCCGAGGGCAAGATCACGAAATGGTTCAAGTCCGCCGGCGATGCGGTGAAGCCGGGCGACAATCTGTTCGAGATCGAGACCGACAAGACATCGATGGAAGTGCCGGCGACCTTCGCCGGCATGCTGACCGACATCCGCTTTCAGGTCGGCGAGACGGCCAAGGTCGGCGCGGTGGTCGCGGTGATCGCCGGCGAAGGCGGGCAGACGCCGGCGCAAACGCAAGGCCATGCCGGCGCGCCGCCGGCCAAAACTCCGCTCACCCCCGCGCATGCGGAGGTCCAGAGTCAAATGGCTCAGATCCGCAAAGAGCTGGATTCCCGCTTGCGGGGGAATGAGCGAAGGGGGGGCACATTCGCCTACCCGCAGATGGATCCGTTCCGCGAGGTGCGCACGCCGGAGCGCAATTATGGCCCGGCCCACATCGGCGGACGCAGCGTGACGCCGCTCGCCCGCCGCCTCGCGAGCGAACGCGGCATCGACCTTGCGCATCTGACCGGCTCGGGGCCGCACGGCCGCATCCTCGCGCGCGATGTCGAGCAGGCGCAGCCGGCGGCCGCCGTCGCGCGCGGCACCGGTCCGGGGGCGGCGCAGGTGAAGGCGCTGTTCGACGGCGTCGCTTACGAGGAAGTGCCGCTTGACGGCATGCGCCGCACCATCGCGACGCGGCTGATCGAGGCGAAGCAGACCATTCCGCATTTCTATCTGACGGCCGACATCGAGATCGGCCGGCTGGCGGCGATGCGCGAGGAAGCGAACGCGGCCGCGCCGAAGGGCGCCGGCGGCGAGCCCGGCTACAAGCTCTCGCTCAACGATTTTGTCGTCAAAGCCTGGGCCGCGGCGCTGATGCGCGTGCCGGCGACGAACGCGGTTTGGGCCGAGGACCGAATCTTACGGTTTGCGCATGCCGACATCGGCGTCGCGGTAGCGCTCGACGGCGGGCTGATCACGCCGGTGCTGCGCAACGTGGACACCAAATCGCTCAGCGCAGTCTCCGCCGAGCTGCGCGATCTCGCCGCACGCGGCCGCGACAAGAAGCTCAAACCGAACGAATACCAGGGCGGCGCCAGCGCGATCTCCAATCTCGGCATGTACGGCGTGCGCGAGTTCTCCGCGATCATCAATCCGCCGCACGCGACCATCCTCGCGGTCGGGGCGGCACGCCGCGCGCCCGTCGAGACCGCCGACGGCGGCGTCAAATTCGTCAGCCAGATGACCGTGACGCTCTCCTGCGATCATCGCGTCATCGACGGCGCGCTCGGCGCCGAGCTGCTTGCGGCGTTTAAGACATTGGTCGAAAATCCGGTCACATTCTTAGTCTGAACGGAGCTCTACGCATGGCGGAGAAGCCGGACGTCCTTCTCGTCGGCAACAAGAAGCCGGTCATTGTCAACGGCCTTTCTCCGCACGTGAATCTGCATGTTCTCTTCGACGCAAAGGATTGCGACGCCTTCGTCAAATCGCTGGGCGACAAGGTCCGCGCGCTCGCCGTGGCCTATACGGCCGACAAGATCGGCGCCGAGTTCATGCAGCGTTTTCCGAAGCTCGAACAGATTTCGAGTTTTGGCGTCGGCTACGACCACATCGATGCGAAGTGGGCGGGTGAGCACGGCATCATCGTCACCAACACGCCCGAGGTGCTGAACGAGGAAGTCGCCGACACGGCGCTCGGGCTTCTGCTCTGCACCGTGCGCGAATTCCCGCAGTCCGATCGCTACCTGCGTGCCGGCAAATGGCCGAACGCCGCCTATCCGCTCACCAAGGCGACGCTGCGCAACCGCACCGTCGGCATGGTCGGCATGGGGCGCATCGGCAAGGCGATCGCGCGCAGGCTGGAAGCGTTCGGCGTTCCGGTCGTCTATCACTCGCGCAATCCGCAAGACGGCGTCGTCTACAAATATTATCCGAAGCTCCTCGACATGGCGCGGGACGTCGACACTTTGATGGTGATCGTGCCGGGCGGCGCTTCGACGCAGAACCTGATCAATGCCGAGGTGCTGAAGGCACTCGGCCCGAACGGCATCCTGATCAACATGGCGCGCGGTTCGGTGGTCGACGAGCCGGCCTTGATCGAAGCCTTGAAGGACCGCACCATCTATTCCGCCGGGCTCGACGTGTTCGCCAAGGAGCCGCACGTGCCGAAGGAATTGATGGAGATGGAGCACATCGTGCTCTTTCCGCATCTCGGCTCGTCCACCGAGGTGACGCGCGCGGCGATGGACCAACTCGTGGTCGATAATCTGCTTGCCTGGACGGTGGGCAAGCCGCCGCTGACGCCGGTACCGGAGACGCCTTATCCTCCGAAGCGATAGCGAAGGGGTTTGCGCATGCGCATGGCGGGCCTGATCGCGCTTCTCCTGATCGCGGGTCCCGCGGTGGCGCAGAGAGCGGCAACACCGACACCGAGCGACTCCGAGCAGGGGATGGTCGGCATGTGGGAATTGTCCAACGCCGAGCGCGACAAGAGTTGCACGGCGACGTTTAAGAACACGCGCGCCGCCGTCGGCTGGCGGGTCGAGTTCGACAAGAATTGCGCGGCCGTCTTCCCGATCATCGCAACCGCGGCCGGCTGGACGTTTCCAGACGGCGACCTCTTGAGGCTGCTCGATGCGGACGGCCGCACTTTGACCGAGTTCAGCGAAGTGGAGGACGGCATCTACGAGGCGCCGACGCCTGGCATCGGCGTGCTGTTCCTGCAAAATCCGGACGCCGCGGGCCGTAAACCCGACGATAATCCCGAGCCGGAGCGCATCGAGGATCCGGACGCGAAGTGATCTTACCTCGCCATGCCCGGCTTTATGCCATGGTCGAGATAGGCCGTCAGTCCGCTGTTTGATTAGAATCGCGGCCACCGAACGGATGTCCGTCCTGCCGATCATTCCCGCCCGCCGTCGTCACAACCGCTTTACGACTTCGGTAGGATTGGCCATCATTCCGATGGTGCGTTTTTCCTTTCTCATCTGCGAAAGGGGGCTGCCATGCGCTGGATTCACCTGACCGTCATTATTCTGTTCTCAGCCATCACATTGATTTTCATTCTTCAGAATCATGAGGTCGTCACGCTGTCGTTTCTAAAGTTCAGCGTTCGTATGCCCTTCGCGATCCTGATTGCCGCCGCCTATCTGGTGGGAGCGGCGACCGGAGGGAGTCTGTTTGCACTGTTGCGTCGTTCATACAAAGGGTCTCAACGCCGCTCTCGTGCGTCGGCTTGATGCGACGCGGGTTCGTCCGGCTGGGCCCTAAGACGGCTGAGAGTGTGGCCGACTTCCTCCACACGACGCAAACGCCACCGTTACATCGTGCGCAACGACGGGTCTGACGGATCATGGTTTGGGCCACGCAGATGCCGTTAACTCGTGTTCTTCCCGCACCGCAGCCCACGGCAACTTGCGTCGTGACGCCATCCGGATGAGCGATTGGAGCCGGCGTCATTGCTTGGGCTGATGTTGCGAGCCGGGCTGCTCTTGCCCCGCAAAATGCCGCACGCGCCCGGCCGGCTCCCAAGCGCGAGGCATCTAAACTTTCAAATTTTGGCTAGGCCTTATAGGGCGGCTTGTCGCGGCCGGCAGGCGAGAAGGTGAACACCTCGACGCCCTTCGCCGTCACCGCCACTGTGTGCTCGAACTGCGCCGATAGCGAGCGGTCGCGCGTGACTGCGGTCCAGCCGTCGGACAGCACCTTCACGTGCGGACGGCCGAGATTGATCATCGGCTCGACGGTGAAGAACATGCCTGGCTTGAGCACGATGCCTTCGCCAGGCCGGCCAACATGCACGATGTTCGGCTCGTCATGGAAGAGACGCCCGAGCCCGTGGCCGCAGAAGTCGCGCACCACGCTCATGTGCTGCGCTTCGACATAGGTCTGGATAGCGTGGCCAATGTCGCCGGTGGTCGCGCCCGGCTTGATCACGGCAATGCCGCGCATCATAGCCTCGTGCGTCACCTCGATCAGCCGCTCGGCCCGGCGCGGGATCTCGCCGACCGGATACATGCGGCTGGAATCGCCGTGCCAGCCGTCGAGGATCAAGGTGACATCGATATTGACGATGTCGCCTTCCTTCATCGGCTTCTCGCTCGGAATGCCGTGGCAGACAACGTGATTGAGGGACGTGCAAGTCGATTTGCGGTAGCCGCGATACATCAACGTCGCGGGTAGCGCACCGTGAGCCATCGCGAATTCGTGGACCAGCCGGTCGATCCTTTCGGTCGGCACGCCCGGTGCGACGTGCTCGGCCAGCATGTCGAGACAGCGGGCGGTCAATTGCCCGGCCTTGCGCATGCCTTCGAAGGCGGAGGGGCCGTGGACTTTGATCTGTCCGGTCTTACGGAGGGGCGCCAGCGTGGCGTCGACGTAGGTCATAGGCGGCAATGTAAGGATTGCGGGAAGGGGTGCAAGCTAAGTGCTTTTCACCATAGAAATCAGGCGATTTTGCCGCCTAATTCGTCCTCGACATGCACCCGGATGATGCTGTCGAAATCTGGCTCGACCGTGAACCCCAGCGACAGCGCGCGTCTCGCGTCGAACCGGCGCGGCCAGCCGGAGACGATGCGAGCCACGAGCTCGTCCGGTTCGCGCCGGATGCGCGCGGCTACCTTGTCGCCGGCCACACGGCGCAGCGCCGCGATCTGTTCGCCCACCGTGCAGCAGACGCCCGGCATCGTCAGGTTGATGCGGCTGCCGAGCTCTTCGCGCGTGAGGCTTGCCGCATGCAGCAGGAATCCGACCGCCGCTCGCGGGCTCGCATGCCAGTGCATCACGTCGTCACCGACGGGCAGGATCGCGTCCTGACCGCTAAGCGGCTCGCGGATGATTCCGGAGAAGAAGCCCGAGGCCGCCTTGTTCGGCTTGCCTGGGCGCACGGCGATGGTGGGGAGCCGGATGCCGACACCGTCGAGAATTCCGCGCCGGTGATAGTCGGCCAGCAGAAGTTCGCAAATTGCCTTCTGCGTCCCGTAGGAGGTTAGCGGCGTCAGGTGATACTCGTCCGGAATGGCTTCGGGGAACGGCGCACCGAACACGGCGATAGAGGAAGTGAAAATAAATTTGGGCTTGTAGCCGCCGCCTGCGCGTCGGACCGTTTCCAGCAGCGCGCGCGTGCCGTCGAGATTGACGCGATAGCCCTTCTCGAAATCTGTCTCCGCCTCGCCGGAGACGACGCCCGCGAGATGAAAGATCACCTCCGGCCGCTCGGAAATCGCCTTTTCCGCGACGCCGGGATCTGCGAGGTCGGCGGCACGCGTTTTCACGTGGTCGGAGAAACCCGGCGGTCGCACAGGGGCAGCGATGTCGATCAGGGTCAGCTTGTCGATCGGCTGATCGCCGAGCGCACGGTCGATCACCAGCCGCTCGGTCAGTTTGCGGCCGATCATGCCGGCTGCGCCGGTGATGAGAATGTGCATTCAGGTCCCCTTGGCAAATGGTCCGCCCGACCGACAGGGTCGATACGGCACGGGCAAACCATAGCATCCACTCGGCGCCAATGAGCAAGAAGCTGACGCCTCAAATCGGCACGGATCGATCCGCGTAAACAAAGCGCTGACCGAGAGCGCCGAACCGGGGCAGGCCGCTCAGCGCGGAGGCGGTTGATCGTATTGACCTGGATCAATCGTTGTTCCGTGCGCGCGAGCATATTGCGTGCCCACACGGAATTGAAATGACGCTTGGCGAATTTTTCCTTTCGCCGGCGGCTACATTGTTGATAGCCAGGAGTTTCCCATGGCCGGATTATCCATCGCGCCAAAATCAAAGAAGACAACAACGCCAAAGCTCCTATGGATGGCGATCGCTGCTCTTGGTGCAGTGGCTTTTGGGATTGTTGCACTGTCGCGAGGTGAGACGATCAGCGCCGCCTGGCTCGTGATCGCGGCGCTGTGTACGTATTTCATCGCCTATCGCTTTTACGCGCTGTTTATCGCCGAGAAGGTGCTGCGCGTCGATCCCACAAGGCAGACACCCGCGTACGTCCACAATGACGGTCTGGATTATGTGCCGACCAATCAGTACGTCCTGTTCGGCCATCATTTCGCGGCGATAGCGGGCGCCGGCCCATTGGTTGGACCGGTGCTTGCGGCGCAGATGGGTTATCTGCCAGGCACGATATGGATTCTTGCCGGTGTGGTGTTCGCCGGCGCAGTTCAGGACATGACCGTCCTGTTCCTGTCCAACCGGCGCGACGGCCGCTCGCTCGGCGACATGGTTCGCTCCGAGATGGGGCCGGTGGCAGGCGGCATTGCACTCGTCGGCGTGCTGCTGATCATGGTCATTCTGCTCGCGGTTCTCGCGCTGGTGGTCGTCAAAGCTCTCGTCGGCAGCCCGTGGGGGACCTTCACTGTCTTCGCGACCATTCCGATCGCACTCGTGATGGGCATCTATGCCCGGTTCATTCGGGTCGGAAAAATTGCGGAAATGTCGGTCATCGGCGTGGTGTTGCTGCTTGGCGCGCTGGTCTACGGCAAGACGGTTTCCGAGACTCCTGCGATCGCCCAATACTTCGATCTGAAGGGCGAGACTTTGGCGTTGGGTATCATCGGCTACGGCTTCGTCGCTTCCGTACTGCCGGTGTGGCTGTTGCTCGCACCGCGCGATTATCTGTCGACATTCCTCAAGGTCGGCACGATGGCGCTGCTCGCCGTCGGCATCATTCTGGTCCATCCCGAATTGAAAATGCCGGCCGTCACCAAATTCATCGATGGTACCGGACCGGTCTGGTCGGGCAGTCTGTTTCCATTCCTTTTCATCACAATCGCCTGCGGCTCGGTATCCGGTTTCCATGCGCTCATCTCGTCCGGCACTA
>Ga0207722_1000056_pt1 | contig 17949 bp, 18 predicted proteins | sample LuqExpMetageno26_FD_187784 | JGI IMG/M metagenome (GOLD analysis project Ga0207722, IMG submission 187784) | Tropical forest soil microbial communities from Luquillo Experimental Forest, Puerto Rico - Sample 26 (SPAdes) | ecosystem: Environmental > Terrestrial > Soil > Tropical forest ...
CGGAGAAATCGCGACGGTGAAGATCGAGCGCGCCGACGCATATGATTTGCACGGCACCGTCGTCGGTTTTTAGCTTCTTAACTAGCGTATTTCATCGGCGACCACTTTACGCAAACGACGGCTGCCGAAGTGCGCAACGCGTAGCGGATACCCAGAACTTCCATGTTCGTTCTTGCCATTCTGGCGGGGGCGCTGTCGAGCGCCTCGGCGGCAACGCTCGTCGCCGCGATTACGCCCTTCAACATCCGTTCCGTCTGCGGTCACCGGTCGCGCCGGCGGTCTATCTGAGCGGCGAGGAAGCCTCGGAGCACGGCCGCATGTCGAACTGGCTCAGGGCCGAGCTACGATCGAGCTACAATTATGACTACCCTTATTTGAACAGCGTGATTGTGCTGGTCGAGTCGGCCACGCGACACGTGACTTAAAGTCTATGGCTGATCCGGCTTGTGTCCACACCAAGGCGCAAGCCGTTTCCAAAGGCGATGAAGGCCGTTTGACAAAGATCAACGCTCTGTGACGCAATCGGGTCACGGTTAAGTAACCGGGGGTCAAACCGTGCTGATCGCCCTTTTCGCCGATATTCACGCCAACCGGCAGGCTTTTGAAGCTTGCCTGGCTCAGGCGCGCGCGGACAGCGCGGAACGCATCATCCTGCTCGGCGACTACGTTGGCTATGGTGCCGACCCGGAATGGGTGGTGACTACCGTCATGGAACTGGTCAACAAGGGTGCCGTCGCCGTGCTGGGCAATCACGACAGTGCCATCGGCACCCCTCGCGAGCATATGAACCAGCTTGCCCAGATCGCAATCGAATGGACGCGCGGCGAACTCGGGGCAAGGGAGCGACGCTTCCTCGCCGGCCTGCCCTTCCAACATCATGAAAGTGACCGACTCTACGTGCACTCGGAAGCGAGCAATCCGCGCGCTTGGACCTACGTGACGGGCACAATGGAAGCTGCGCGCAGCCTTACCGCCACTACAGCCCATATCACGTTCTGCGGCCACATCCATCACCCGGCGCTGTACAGTATGTCGGCGACGGCCAAGATGTCCGCCTTTACGCCGACGACCGGCGCAGCCGTGCCGTTACTGCCGGGGCGCCGATGGCTGGCGGTGCTCGGCTCGGTCGGTCAGCCGCGGGACAACAATCCCGCGGCCTGCTACGGCATGCTCGACACCGAAAAGAGCGAACTCACTTATTGTCGCGCCGCCTACGACATCGAAGAGGCCGCCAATCGCATCCGCAGGAAAGGGCTGCCGATCTGGCTGGCCGAGCGTCTGTTCTTGGGGCGATAAATGGTCCGGCCGCTGCACGAGCCCGGCACAACCGTCGACGGTTACCGGCTCGAAGCGCTCGTGCACTCCGGCGGCATGGCGATTCTGTGGAGTGTCACCAAGCCCGGCATTGCGCTGCCTATATTGATGAAGGTGCCACGGATCGGTGAAGGCGCCGACCCTGCGGCCATCGTCAGCTTCGAAATGGAGCAGATGATCCTGCCGCGGCTTTCCGGCGTGCATGTGCCGAAGTTTATCAGCGCCGGCGATTTTTCGGTCCAGCCTTACATCGTGATGGAAACGATAGCTGGCACCTCACTGCTGGCACGGCTCCCTGAACTGCCGCTCCCCTATGCCGAGATTGCGCAAATTGGTGTCAAGGTCGCCACCGCGCTCGACGATCTGCACCGCCAGCATGTCGTTCATCTCGACATCAAGCCGAGCAACATCATGTTCCGCCCGAATGGCGAAGCGGTACTGCTCGACTTCGGACTGTCGCATCATGACCGCTTGCCGGACCTGATGCAGGAAGAATTCCGCCTACCGTTCGGCACCGCGCCCTACATGTCTCCGGAGCAGCTACGTGGCATGCGTAGCGATCCGCGCAGCGATTTGTTTGCCCTGGGCGTGCTGCTTTATTTCTTCTCGACCGGTATTCGCCCGTTCGGCGAATCCGAGACGCTGCGGGGCATGCGCCGCCGACTCTGGCGCGATCCGGTGCCGCCGCGCAAGCTACGCCCCGACTATCCACCCTGGCTGCAGGAGATCGTGCTGCGTTGCCTAGAGATCGAGCCAGCCTGGCGCTACCCGACCGCGGCGCAACTTGCTTTCGATCTCAGCCACCCTGACCAAGTGCGGCTGACCAAGCGCTCCGAGAAGGTCGAGCCTGACCCGTTCCGCACGGTAATCCGCCGACGGTTCAAACCAGACACATTGCCGCAGATAAGGCCATCACTCAATGATCAGTTGTTCGCGGCGCCGATCATCGCTGTGGCGATCGATCTCACGGAAGGCTCCGTGCCGCTGCATGAGGCGCTGCGTACCACCGCCGGCCGCATCCTGGCGACGCTGCCTGCCGCCCGCCTCGCCTGTCTCAACGTGCGCAAGCAAAGCCGCATCACCATCGACTTCACGCTCGACGAGAAGGGCCACAACAAGCAGATCGACAGACTGGTCGCCTTACGACACTGGGCGGAGCCGCTGAAGCTCGAGGCTTCCCGGCTCACCGTGCACGTGCTGGAAGCCCTCGACCCCGCCGCCGCCATCCTGGAGTTTGCCAATAACAATCGGGTCGACCACATCCTGCTCGGGGCGCGGGAGAATTCGCTGATTCGCTCATTGCTCGGCAGCGTCTCCGCAAAGGTCGCGGCCGAGGCCAATTGCACGGTGACCGTGGTGCGGCCGCCGCGCACCGATCCCATCACGGCCGAGCAAAGCACAGACTAGAGCCGGTAAAACTTCAGCGCGTTGTCGTGCAGCACTTTGCGCTGCTCGGCCTCGGAATATTCGCCGAGAACTCGGCTATAGTGCGCAAAGAAGTCCGCGTAGCTCGCGTGCAACTTCTCCAGCGGGAAATTGCTGCCATAGATGACGCGGTCGACGCCAAAAATCTGGATGACGTCGCGGATCCACTGCCGCGCGTGCGGATAGGTCAGACCGCTCGTGAACATGCCCGGCCCAGAGATCTTGACATACAAGTTGGGAAATGCCGCCATCGCCGTGAGCGCGGCTCGCCATTGATCGATCGCCTGCGGCGTGCGTTCGGTCAGCATTCCGGCGTGCACCAAGATCATGCGCACATTCGGAAAGGCCTTGATCAGTTCGACTGCATGTGCTGCTTGCCAGGCAAACACCTGCAGTTCAAAATGTAGTTCGTAATTTTCCAACAGCGCAAAGCCGCGGCGGAAATCGCGATCGTTACAGAAGTCGATGTGCGGCGCGCCCTGCCTTGTCGGATCCTTGTCCCAGTAAAGCATCTGTCGCACGCCGCGTAGATTGGGGAACTGCTTCTGTGCCTTCAGCGCGCTTTCCACATCCGGATCGGCGAGGTTGGCGTTGCAGGCGATGCCGTGTGGGAAGCCGTGTTTGTCGGCAACCGCTTGCAGCCAGCGCGTCTCCTCAAGCGCGCGAGTCGGCCCCCACATGGCGGTGACATGTACCGACTTCGTGACGCCGACGGCCATAACCTCCTGTATAAACTCCTCGACCGGGTAATCCCGGCGGATGCCAAAGTAGTCGCCGAACATGCGCGGGATCGGCGGATCGGCGAGCCAGGCCACGTCCTTGCGTAGCCAGATATGATGATGTGTGTCTATAACCAGTCCGGTATAGGCAGACATTATTTTCCCCACGATTAAAGGGAGCGCACGACGTTCACGATGACGTCGGTCAAAGTCTTCAGTTCGTCGCTGGCGATGGTGAAAGCAGGCGTCAGATAAATGATATTGCCGAACGGGCGCACGAAGACGCCCTGGTCCACAAAGCTCGCGCGCAAAGCCTCGAGATTGCCGATCCCCTCCAGCTCGACCACGCCGATCGATCCCTTCACGCGCACATCTTTGACGCCCGGCATGTTGCGGCAAGGCGCCAAACCGCGCGACAACGCCGCCGAGATCGCCGCGACTTGTTGTAGCCGCGGCTCGATCTCGAACAGGTCGAGCGATGCGTTGGCGGCGGCGCAGGCCAGCGCGTTTGCTGCATAAGTCGGACCGTGCATAAGCGCCTGGTCGGCGCGATTGGACCAGAATGCGTTGAACACCTTGTCGGTCGCGATGGTCGCGGCAAGGCCCAGCGTACCGCCGGTCAGCGCCTTCGAAAGGGTAATGATGTCGGGTGCGACACCGGCCGCTTCGCAGGCGAACAGCGTGCCGGTGCGGCCGAAGCCGGTGAAAATCTCGTCAAAGATCAACAGCAGCTCATATTTGTCGGCTAGAGCGCGCAGCCGCTTAAGCACCGAGGCGTCATGGAATTTCATGCCGCCGGCGCCTTGCACTAACGGCTCGACGATGATCCCGGCAATTGTGTCGCGTTCGCGCAGCAATTTTTCGAGCGCATTAGCGCTGGCATCGTTTTCCGGCAAATCGGCGAGTTGATGCTGCGGTAGCAATCCGGCAAAGACAGAGTGCATGCCCTCTTCGCTGTCGCTTACCGCCATCGCGCCCGTGGTGTCGCCGTGGTAACCGCCCCTAAAGGCAACAAATTGCGTACGTCGGCGCACCCCGCGATTGATCCAGTACTGCGCAGCCATCTTGAGCGCGACCTCGACCGCGACCGAGCCGGAATCGGAAAAGAACACGCGGCAGAGTCCGCCCGGCAGCAGCGCGGCGAGCCGTCGCGCCAGCGCCAGGCCCGGTTCATGCACCAGCCCGCCGAACATCACGTGCGGCATGTCCCTGAGCTGCCGTTCCACCGCCGCGCGAATGTGCGGATGGTTATAGCCGTGGCAGGCGGTCCACCAGCTGGCGATACCATCGATCAATTCGCGGCCGTCGGCGAGCACGATGCGCGAGCCGTACGTACGGACAACGGGCAGCGGCGGCGAAGCCGTCTTCATTTGGGCATAGGGCCTCCAGATATGCGGCAGGCCGTTCGCATACCAATCGGGCGTCTCGTCGTTTTTGCTGGCATCGCCCGCCATTTTGGCGCTTCCCTAACTGTTCCAGCACCATTTTGCCTGGTGTGATAGCTAAGGTCACCATGAAGTCGCTCGACCGCCACGCACAAGATAAGCTCAAGGATCTGCAGCGCCGCCACCTGCGTCGGACGCTCACCGAGAGCTTGCGCGAGGACGGCCTTTGGATTGAGCGCGACGGTAAGCGCCTCTTGTCTTTCTCCTGCAACGATTATCTCAACCTGACCCAGCATCCAGCGATCAAGCAAGCGGCGATTGACGCCATCGAGAAATACGGCGTCGGCTCCGGCGCCTCGCGGCTGGTCACGGGCAACCACCCGCTCTACGCCCAACTGGAGGTGCGGCTGGCCCGCATCAAACAGACCGAGGCCGCGGTTGTGTTCGGTTCCGGGTATCTCGCCAATGCCGGCATCATTCCGGTGGTGATTGGTCGCAAGGGACTGGTACTGGTGGATGAGCTATCGCATGCTTGCCTGTTCGCCGGAGCGGAACTGTCGCGCGGCAAGGTGCTTGCCTTCCGTCACAACGATGTCGCGGAGGCGCGCAAGCTGCTGGCGCGCCATCGCTCCAGCCACGATCACGCGCTTATCGTGACCGACGGCGTTTTCTCCATGGACGGCGACCTCGCCCCGCTCGCCGATCTGCTCGCGGTCGCCGATGAGCACGACGCCTGGCTGATGTCCGACGATGCGCATGGGCTCGGGGTGGTTGGCGACGGGCGCGGCTCAAGCTTCGTCGGCAACACGCATATTCCCTTGCCGCTGCAAATGGGCACGCTGTCGAAGGCGGTCGGTTCCTATGGCGGCTACCTGTGCGCATCGGGGCCGGTTGTCGATCTGATCCGCAACCGAGCGCGCACGCTGATCTATTCCACCGGTCTGCCGCCAGCTTGCGTCGCCGCCGCCATCGCGGCGCTCGATTTGATCGAGCGCGAGCAGGATTACGCGGCGACGCCGCTGCGGAAGGCAAAGATGTTCACGCGCCGCGTCGGCCTCGCCGAAGCACAGAGCCCGATCGTGCCGGTGATCATTGGCGATGAAGAAGCCACGCTCGCCGCCTCGCGGATGCTCGTCGAGGAAGGTTATTTCGCGGCCGCCATCCGTCCGCCCTCGGTGCCGGCCGGCACGGCCCGGCTACGTTTGACCTTCACCGCCAAGCACTCCGACCAGACGATCGAGCGGCTCGCCGACATCGTGCGCGACAAGATAATGAAGCACTGACATCATGGCGGCCTACTTCGTCACCTCGACCGGCACCGACATCGGCAAGACTTTCGTCATAGTAGGGCTGATCGGCTATTTGCGCGAGGCTGGTCAGGCCGTGCAGGCGATCAAGCCTGTCGTAAGCGGCTACGATCCGTCCGTGGTGGACACCAGCGACCCTGCGGTACTGCTCGCCGCGCTCGGCCTTGATGTCTCGGCCGACCAGATCGACCGCATCGCACCCTGGCGTTTCCGTGCACCGTTGGCGCCGGACATTGCCGCGGCGCGCGAAGGCCGCAGCATCAACTTCGAGGAGCTCGTTACTTTCAGCCGCCAGGCAGTCCGCGCGACAAGCGGTATGCTGTTCATCGAGGGCGTCGGCGGCATTATGGTGCCGCTCGACGCTGAGCACACCGTACTCGACTGGATGGCGGCCTTGAACAATCCGCTGCTTCTGGTGGTCGGCGGCTATCTCGGCACCATCAGCCACACGCTCACTGCGCTCGACGTGCTGGCGCAGCGCCACCTCAGGGTCGCCGCCATCGTGGTGAGCGAAAGCGAGCGCAACCCGGTCGAGCTCGACGATACGGTCGCCAGCATCGCCCGGTTCGCGCACGGCGTCGGCGTAATCGGACTGCCGCGCCTACCGGCAGCGGGTGGCGTCAACCAACATCCGGCCTTCGCCAAAATCGCCGCGCATCTCTAGCGCAACCAATCTGCCTTGATAACGGTCTCGATCATGCCCTCGGTGTTGATCAACGCGTGCAGCAGCATGGTCAGCAGAGTCGAGCCGGTCGCCCAGCGCATCCAGCCGAGTGCGAGGCCGAAGGCGAAGACCTGCACGATAACGTACCAATCATATTGCAGATGGATGACGGCCCACAGCGCCGAGGTGACGAAGATGACGGGCCATACGTCGCGCGGTCGTTTCAGCCAGCCGCGGAACAGGAAACCGCGGAACAAGAGCTCCTCGCCCATTGGCGTGATCGCCACGACAGCAACCCAAAGCGGCAGCACCCAGCCGGCGACCCGCGCCGTCGTATAAATGTCGACCTGAAACGGCGTCACCAGGGTGCGGCCAGCGAGCCAGCTGACCAGATTGCTGACGCCGATCATTACCACGATAACGCCAACACCGAATACAGCTTCGCCACGGCGCGGCCAGACGAGTCCGAGGTAACCAGCGGCTCTTTCGCTAACGCGCTGGGCAAAAAGAACCAGCAGCAGGATCTCTACCGGCGTCGAGGCCGCAATGACCAGCGTGATCGCCACACCGTCGCCGTTAAATTCCGGCATTCCGCCGATGCCGTTGCCGAACCAGGCGGTCAACGCCAGGAGCGCCGCCATCTGGCCGGTGAGCAAGGCGATCGCTCCCAGCGCAAACGTCGCGAAGCGGCCGTAAGCCTTTGGCGGGTCACTCACCGGCGGCTACGGGATGAGGATCGTTGATCCCGTGGTATTGCGCCCTTCCATATCCTTGTGCGCCTGTGCCGCTTCCTTCAGCGGATATTTCTGGTTGATCGGGATCTTCACCGCGCCCGAGCCAACCTTCTCGAACAGGTCCTTGGCCATCGACATGAGGTCAGCGCGCTTGGCGGCGTAGTGATTGAGCGTAGGCCGCGTAGCGAACAGCGAGCCCTTCGTCTGCAGGATGTTGATGTTGAACGCCTCGATCTGGCCGGAGGCGCTGCCGAAGGACACGAAATAGCCGAGCGGGCGCAGGCAATCGAGCGAGGCTGGGAACGTAGTCTTGCCGACGCCGTCGTAGACCACGTCACACAACTTGCCGCTGGTGATCTCTTTTACGCGCGCGACGAAGTCCTCGTCGCGATAGAGGATGGTGTGATGGCAACCGTTCTTCTTGCAGAGCTGGGCCTTTTCTTTGGAACCGACGGTTCCGATCACCGTGGCGCCGAGATGGTTTGCCCACTGGCAGGCGATCAGGCCGACGCCACCAGCGGCGGCGTGGATCAGGCAGACGGTACCCTTCTCGACCTTGTAGGTGCGGTTGAGCAGATACTGAACGGTCATGCCCTTCAGCATCATGCCGGCGGCCTGCTCGTAGGTGATGTTGTTCGGCAGCTTGACCGCGCGATCAGCTGGGATCAGGCGCTCCGCCGCATAGCCTCCGAGCGGGCCGACGAAGGCCACACGGTCGCCAACCTTGACATCGGTGACGCCGGGGCCGACCGCGATCACCTCGCCGGCACTTTCGTTGCCGGCGATGAACGGCATTCCGACCGGTGATGGGTACATGCCAATACGGAAATAGGCGTCGATGAAGTTCACGCCGCAGGCATGCTGCTTGATCTTGACTTGACCCTGGCCCGGCGCTGGAATCTGAACGTCCTCGAAGACCAACGCCTCGGGACCGCCGTGTTTGTGAACGCGCACTGCCGCGACCATTTTTTCACTCCCTCAACTTTTGGCAAATTGCAGTTGGAAGAATTTCGGCGGCGATCATAGGCAGCCGCTCGTCTGGCGCAAGGTGGGCAGCTATCGGCCGCCCGATACGTTAAGTACCGCTCCGGTGATGTAGGAGGCAGCGTCCGAGAGCAGGAATAGGATCGCTTCGGCGATCTCGTCTGGCTCGCCGGGCCGGCCCATCGGCAACAAAGGCGTGATGCGCTCAAGCCGTCCCGGCTCATGGATCTCGGTGTGGGTCGGACCCGGGCGAATGGCGTTGACGCGGATGCCCTCCTTCACCACCTCGCGCGCAAGGCCGTTGGTTAGCGCGTCGATGCCGCCTTTGGCCGCGGCGTAGAATACGTATTCGCCGGCGCCGCCGGTCACGCTTGCGATCGAGGAGAGCAATAAGATCGACCCACCCGGCCCACCCCTGGCGGTTGACATGCGGCGCACGGCCGCCCGTGCGCATAGCAGTCCACCATAGAGGTTGACGTCGATAACGTCGCGCAGGGTTTCCGCGCTGGCCGCATCCAGCCTGGAATTCTTGCCGCCGATGCCGGCGCTGTGCACGAAATGGGTGATCGGGCCAAGCGTCTTGGCGGTTTCATCAAAGACGCGCTCGACGGTCGCTTCACTCACCATGTCGCCCTGGATCGCGATCGATTTTCCACCCGCCACCTTCACCGCGTCGACCACGCGCGCGGCCGCCTTGGCGTTGCTCTTATAGTTAACCGCGACGTCATAGCCGCGTCGGCCAGCCATGATGGCGGTCGCGGCGCCGATGCCACGGCTGCCGCCGGCGATGAGAAGTACAGGTCGTGGCATGAAGATCTCCCGGGTTCCGCTTGAGAACCCAGCACGATCAGGCGGGCGCGCGCAACAGCCCCACGACAAAGAAATAAAGGGCTATCGCGACTAACGGCCCGGTCACGTAGCCGCTTGGCTGCAATTTATTGATGACTGCCAACAGCGCGAGGACAGCCCAGATGACAAGCAAAGCAACATTAAAAGGGCGCCACTGCTTCACGCGCAGCGGGTGCAGAAACTTAAGCGGAATGAAAGTGAGGATGGCGAGAATAACAAGCATCGCGGCAGCCAGCCACAGCGGCGGCTTGAGCAGATACAAGTAGAAGGCGCCTAGATTCCATAGGGCCGGAAAACCACGAAAGTAGTTGTCCTTGGTCTTCATCTGCCGGTCGGCGAAATAGAGTGCGCCGCTGACCACTACTAGGACGCCGGCCGGGATTGCAAGGCCATCGGGCAGCAGGCCGCTCGCCGCGATCGCATAGGCCGGGACAAACACATAGGTGACGAAGTCGACAATCAAGTCGAGCGTTACGCCTGACCAGCGCGGCAAGACCTCGGCCACCTTGAACTCGCGCGCCAGCGGGCCGTCGACGCCGTCGACGATCAGCGCGAGACCGAGGCAGAAGAACATAGCGGCCCAATGCTCGCCGGTCGCGAAGATCAAGGCCAGAAACGCTAGCGCCGCGCCGCTGGCGGTGAAAACGTGAATGGCGAAAGCGCGAACGGTCGCAAGGTCCACTTATTGATTGCCCCAATCCAGCTTGACAATCTCGGCCGAACGGCCGGCCAGATTCCAATTGCGCCCGAAGCCGCGGAAGCGTGACTTGTCGGCACGCGAAACGATCACGTCGGGGCCAATCCAGTATTGGCTGTTGCGGATCGTCACGCTCTGCTCCCGCTCCTTGCCTTTTATCGGGCTAATGGCCCCGCCGCCGTATTTGTCCAGGCAGATGATGCGCGTGTCGCCCTGCGTCTCGTAGGAGATCGGCACTTGATGCACGCCAAGGAACTGCCCAACCAGGATCGAGAGCAAGTGCGTGGTGCCGCCGACACGGCCGGTGAAGATGCGAGTGAGTGCCTTCACCGCTTGCATCGACGATTTCTCGTCGACGAACAGGGCGGCCGTCCAGTTGCCGCGCGCCATGATGCCAGGCAGGTCCATCATCAGCCCAACCTTGATGCCGGAGAGATCAACCATGTCGAAATGACCATCGTCGATGCGGATACCGGCCCAGGTCTGGCAGCGATCTTCGGTTGGCGGATGCTCACCGAGCGATAGCACGCATGGACAGAACACCATGCAGCTGCATGACAGCGCCATCTCGCCTTTCAAAGTCCAACTTTCCGCCACCTCATTCCTCCCGCTCTATTTCTTTAACTCATGTAACTCGCGGCGGCCAATGGGCCGCCAGCGCCAACAGCACGAAGGCGACCCCGATCACGATCAGCGCCGCGCCGGTCAGGTAGGTGACGCGCTTGCCGCTACCGACTTTCTCGATGGTCATCACCACGCCTAGCGCCGCCATCCAGATCACGTTCATCACACCCACGGCAAACATCACCAGCATCATCGCCCAGCAACAGCCGAGGCAGTACCCCCCTGTTTCACGCCCAGGCGAAAGACAGCGCGCGGCGTCGTCGCCCAGTTGGCGAAGAAGAACGGGAACGGATGGCGGCATTGCCGAAGGCAGGCGTGCTTGAGCGCGGAAAATTGATAGACCCCGGCGCCGATAAAGATGGCACCAGAGAATAAGCCGCTCGCCGCCGTCATGCCGCTGTCGATCAGCGCTAGGCGCGTCAGAGTGACTTGCGCGAGTGCGGCAGAACCCGAGCCACACCAGCGCGTAGCCGCTGGCGATCACGAAGGGAGAGACGATGCGCTCACCCTTGCGCGCAGCCATGTCGGCGATCTCCGCATAAGTGAGGATCATCGGCGCGGCGCTCGGCAGCATCATGGCGAGCGTCATCGCACCCCACATTAGCGCTACGACCGCCAAGCCGCTTGCATCCCAGGCAACAGGTTCAGCGAGCGGCCGGCAGAACGTCTCTAGCGCGCTCATGTCCGCGAAAATCACACCGAGCGCGAACCAGCCGAGCCCCGCTAATGCAACGCAGCAAATCGCGGCCAGCGCCTTCGGGCGCGCGAACACGGCGCCTAGCCGACCGGCAGCCGGCGCCAGATGCGTAAACTTTTCCGCGGTTTCGCTCATAATCTCCCTGCATAGCGCATCACGTTCGCGCGGGGTATCGGACTAGCGTGGTTTCCGCGCCGCTTCACGCGTGCTAATCGGTTAATCTGCAACGGGATCAGGGCCTTTTGGCAAGAAACAAATCGTTTAGCGAAGCGATTGTGGTCGGTGGCGGTCCGGCGGGGCTGACTGCCGCGGTCACACTTGCCGGCGCCCGGATCACTACAGTGCTAGTAGGCAAAAAGCCTATGCGGCTGGACAACCGAACCACCACCCTGCTCCATGGTTCGGTGACCGCGCTCGAGACACTGGGCGTCTGGAACCTGTGTGCGGGGCAGGCCGCCCCGCTAAAGATAATGCGCATTGTCGACGACACCGGCCGGCTATGGCGCGCACCCGAGGTCAAATTCGAGGCCGACGAGATCGGACTTGAAGCCTTCGGCTACAACATCGAGAACCGGCATCTAGTCGCGGCGCTAGAGCAGCGCGCCGGCACGCACACCGATTTGCGCTTGATTGAAGATCAGGTATGCGCGGTCGAGACCCACGGTGACGAAGTCTCCGTCTCGCTCAAAAACGGCGACACGCTGTGCGCACCGCTGGTGGTCGCCGCCGATGGCCGACACTCGTTGTGCCGCAAAGCCGCCGGCATCGCTGTCGAGGAGCGCGAGTATCCGCAGACTGCCCTCACCGTGTGCCTGCGCCACAGCCGCTCGCACCGCGATACCTCGACGGAATTCCACACCAAGAGCGGGCCTTTCACGCTTGTTCCGCTGCCGGGACTGCGGTCTAGCCTAGTCTGGGTGCTTGATCGGGCGCAGGCCGGCGACATTGCCGCGCTCGACGGTGCGGCGTTGTCGATGGAAATTGAGCGTGCCGCGCATTCGATCCTCGGCAAGATGGAGGTCGAGCCGAGTCGCGGAATGTTTCCGCTCGGCGTCGCCACCGCAGAGCGCTTCGCCGACAACCGCATTGCGTTGGTCGGCGAAGCTGCGCACGTCATCCCGCCGATCGGCGCGCAGGGGCTAAACCTCGGGCTGCGCGATGCCGCTGCGATTGGCGAGCTCGTCATTGCTGCGCACCGCGCCGGCGAGGACATCGGTGGCACGGACGTACTCGCCGCCTACAAGGAGATGCGGCGCACCGACGTCGGCAGTCGCACTCTGGCGGTCGATCTGCTCAACCGTACTCTGCTCGCCGATCTGCTGCCAGCGCAGGGGCTGCGCGGGCTCGGACTGTATGCCCTGGAACACATCGGCCCGTTGCGCCGCGCGGTAATGCGCGAAGGCGTGGCCCCGGCGGCGTCGCTCCCGCGCCTGATGCGTGGGGAAGCGCTCTAGGACTCGCGGAGCCTGGACGGGGCTTTGCGCTTTTTTTGTCCACTTGGCGCGGCCTTTGCATTCCTCTAAAGGGCACCGTACGCAATGGGAAGGACAAGTTATGAAGCCGCCGCGTCAGTTCTATGCCCCGCTTGCCATCGGTGCGCCCGCACCGTTGCGCGAACCTCCAGTGCGGCTGGAGCGCATGATCCATTTCGTGCCGCCGCACATTGCAAAGCTGCGCGCCAAGGTACCGGAGCTCGTACGCCAGGTCGACGTGGTACTGGGAAACCTCGAGGACGCGATCCCGGTCGACGCCAAGGAGGCTGCACGCAAGGGCTTCATCGAGATGGCGAAGAGCATCGACTTTGGCGCGACTGGCCTGTGGACGCGCATCAACGCGCTCAATTCGCCATGGGCGCTCGACGACGTGATAGAGATCGTGGGTGCGGTCGGCGACAAGCTCGACGTCATCATGCTGCCCAAGGTCGACGGACCTTGGGACATCCATTATCTCGACCAGCTGTTGGCGCAGGTCGAAGCGCGCAACAAGATCAGCAAACCGATTCTCATCCACGCCATCCTGGAAACCGCGCAGGGCGTCAACAATGTCGAGGCGATCGCTACCGCCTCGCCGCGTATGCACGGCATGAGTTTGGGGCCTGCCGATCTCGCCGCATCGCGCGCGATGAAGACGACGCGCGTCGGCGGCGGTCATCCAGAATACAAAGTGCTCGCCGATGCCCAGGGTGACACGCCCCGTGCGGCCTTCCAGCAAGACCTCTGGCACTACACCATTGCGAAGATGGTGGACGCTTGCGCCGCCGCCGGCATCAAGCCGTTCTACGGACCGTTCGCCGATTTCGCCGACACCGCCGCCTGCGAGGCGCAGTTCCGCAACGCCTTCCTAATGGGCTGCCTCGGCGCCTGGTCGCTGCATCCGTCGCAAATCGACATCGCCAAGAGAGTGTTCTCGCCCGATCCGGCCGAAGTCGCCTTCGCCAAGAAGATCGTCGCCGCCATGCCGGACGGCACTGGGGCAGTGATGACCGACGGCAAGATGCAGGACGACGCCACCTGGAAACAGGCTAAGGTACTTATTGACCTCGCCAAGCTAGTCGCCGCCAAGGACCCGCAGATGGGCACGCGGTACGGCCTGGACTAGCGGACGCAGCAATCGAAGATTATCTGGTCACACGATGAGCAAGATACGAACGGCCAAATTCAAGATCGGTCAGGTGGTGAAGCACCGCATCTATCCGTTCCGCGGCGTGGTGTTCGACATCGATCCGGAATTCGACAACACCGAGGAATGGTACCAGTCGATCCCCGCAGAGGTGCGCCCTCGGAAGGACCAGCCTTTCTATCACCTGTTCGCGGAAAACGCGGAGACCGAATACATCGCCTATGTCTCGGAGCAGAACCTAGTGCCTGACACGTCGGAAAAGCCGCTGCGGCATCCGCAAGTAAAGGAAGTGTTTGTCCGCGACGACAGCGGCGCCTACCGTCCGCGCCAGAGCCAATTGAATTAAGCGCGCCACGGTGCAAAGAAAAAGCGCGCATCCTAAGTCGCGCCTCTCGCATTCACAGAATGGCTGATTACTTCGGCGGCGCTGCCGGAGCGGGAGCGGCCCCTGCGGGTTGCTGAGCTTCCAGTTTCTTGCGCGCATCGTCGGCGCGCTTCTGCAGCTCTTCCTGCAACTTGCGCTGTTGCTCCTCAACCACCTTTGGGTCGGTCGGCGGGCCGTCGTAGGCCTTGGCAAAATCGTTCAGTGGTAGCGGCAGGCTGATCGGCGTGCCCTGCATGTTGATCGCTTGGACGTAGATGTTCTGGCCCTTCTTCATCTGCTTAATCAGGTCGTCAGTCACTGGATAGTCTGACATACAGCCGACAGGGAAACAGATCTTGTAGGGTTGCTGCGTCGGCTGACCCTGGTCGATGATCATCCGCGTGCCGTGCTGGAGCTGCATGCCGAGTGGAACGGTGACGCGCAGAACCTTCGCCTCACCTTCCGGCTCGAATAGCTGCACGATAGCGACGGGCATGCCGTTTTCCAGACGCCCGTCCTTCGTCAGCACACAGACCTGCTTGTTGTTCGTTTCCGGGCCCTTGCCGCAAACCTTGAGCCACGGTGAATACATCAGCTGAGGTGGCTGCTCGTTGGCCTGCTGCTGCGGCGGCGCCGGCTGCTGGGACTGTTGCGGCACGGGTTGCTGCGCCTGCGGCTGCGCCGGTTTCTGCGGCGCCTGTTTCGGTGCCACCGGCTGCTTCGGTGGCTGTTGCGCCAATGCCGGCATTGTCAATGCCGCCGCCGCGAAGCCGACAGCCACCAATGACGCTGACAGAACTCGGCCAAGCGGCTGAGCCGATGCGATTGGATAATCCATTATTTGTCCCTCTTTCCTCGCACCGCCCGCGGCCCGAATGCCTCGTTCGAACGGTCGCAATTCAAGCCCGGCTCTCTCCTCGTGAAATACGGCGGGAGCGTGACACTGCCGGGCTGCCTGATAGCCGATATTGCTCCAGCAATAAAGCCACGAATGCGCCGAAAATACGGGTCCAATTACCGGTCCAAAGCCGTGATAAATTACGCAAGAACGGAACCGAATCGCATTCGCCACCCGCACGCGAGCCCACAAACTACCCCCGCCCTAATGCATTGGCAGGCATCCCGGCGGACTGTGCTTATTGGCGCTCTAATGACGGCGAGCGGTCTCGCGCGTACGCCTGTCGAGGCGGCGGCACCGTATGCCATTGCCATGCATGGCGCGCCAGCCTGGGGACCCGATTTCACTGTAGCGCGCTACGCCAATTCCCGCGCGCCGAAAGGGGGCCATTTGGTCCAGGGCGTGCTCGGCACCTTCGACTGCCTTAATCCATTCATCATCAAAGGCATTCCCGCGGCGAACATCAAGAACTACGTAGTCGAGAGCCTGCTCGCGCGCGGCTACGACGAACCGTTCACGCTCTACGGCCTGCTCGCCGAGGGGGTAGAGACCAACGTTGCGCGCACCTGGGTCACTTTCAAGCTCAATCCCATGGCGCGCTTTTCCGACGGCAAGCCGGTGACCGCGGAAGATGTGATTTTCTCCTGGGAAATCTTGCGCGACAAAGGCAGGCCAAACTATCGCATCTACTATGCCAAAGTGGTGGAAGCGACTGCCCTGGACGCGCGCACCGTGCGCTTCGATCTCTCCGGCGCGGATGACCGCGAGCTGCCGCTGATCGTTGCGCTAATGCCGGTGCTCGCCAAGCACGCAACTGACCCCGAGAAATTCGATGAGACGAGCTTTACGCCGCTCCTCGGCAGCGGACCCTATACCGTGAGCGAGGTTAAACCGGGCGAAAGCGTCTCCTTCAAGCGCGACGCGAGCTATTGGGGTCGCGACCTCCCGATCAATCGCGGCTTGTGGAATTTCGATACCATCCGCTTCGACTACTACCGTGACGGGAATACGCAGTTCGAGGCGTTCAAGAAGGGCCTCTACGACGTGCGGCTGGAGACCGATCCCGGGCGCTGGCAGACCGCCTATGACTTTCCCGCACTGCGCGACGGCCGCGTGGTTAAGGAGGAATTCCCTTACGGGCTGCCGAAGGGCATGGAAGGCCTGGTGTTCAACACGCGTCGGCCAATATTTGCCGACGTGCGTGTGCGCGAGGCGATCCTCAATCTGTTTGACTTCGAATGGATCAACCATAATTATTTCTTCAATCTCTATCAGCGCACCGCGAGCTATTTCGATGGCTGCGACCTGTCCGCGCACGGCGTTGCCGCCAATGCCCGCGAGCGCGAGCTCTTAGCGCTTTTCCCCGGCGCGGTGCGCCCCGACATTATGGACGGCACATGGAAGCCGCCGGTTACCGATGGCTCGGGAAATGACCGCACCGGTCTGCGTCGCGCTTTGGCATTGTTCGCCGAGGCCGGCTACAAATTGAACGGCACTCAGCTGACGCACGTCGCGAACGGCCGGCCATTCGCCTTCGAGATTCTCACCACAACGCGCGACCAGGAGCGGCTGGCGCTGGCCTTCGTGCGCAACCTTAAACGCGTCGGTATAGATGCGCGCGTGCGCAGCGTTGATCCGACCCAGTTTGAGCGTCGCCGTATCACCTTCGATTTCGACATGATGCAATACCGCTGGGAGCAGTCACTGTCACCCGGCAACGAGCAGCTCTTCTATTGGGGCTCGGCGGCAGCAACGCAGGAGGGCAGCCGCAATTACATGGGTGTGCAGTCGAAGGCAGTGGACGCCATGATCACCGCCATGCTCAGTGCGACCACCCGCGAGGATTTCGTTTCGGCCACCCGGGCGCTCGACCGCGTACTGCTGTCAGGCTTCTACGTGGTGCCGCTCTACTTTCCGCCCAAGCAGTGGATAGCGCGCTGGACGCGAATCAAGCATCCGTCTGAGACTTCCCTGTTCGGCTATTTGCCGGAAACATGGTGGGACGTGGACGCCAAATGATCCTAGGCGACGCGCAACGCGCGGCCGTTGACCGCACTACGCTCGATGATCTGTTCCGCCGCGCTAGCGTGCGGCGGCCCGAGGCGCTGGCTCTCGCCGATCCGCCCAACAGCGCAGCGATCACCGGCTGTAGGCCGCGTCGGCTTACGTACGCAGAAGCAGACGGCGCGATCTCGACGCTCGCCGCGCGGCTGCACGCGCTCGGCCCGAAGACAATGTGGTGGCGGTCCAACTCGCCAATACCGTCGATAGCGTGATCGCGCTGCGCGGTCTGCCCGACGGTGTGCTGCCGCTCGACGACTGCGTGAGGGGTGACGTGCGTTGCAGCCCTTTGACGCGGCCGGGCAATGCCGCCGCACATGTTCCGATGCGCAGCTCGGCCAGCGTCTCGCGGGCAGCGCGCCCGAACAGGTGCAAACTGCGGCACGACCGCAGGCGGCCGGCGTCAACGCGCTGATCGTCGGAGCGTTAAAGCAGCGGTGGCACCCTTCCTGATCTTCCTTATTTCGTTGACAAGGCGTTAACAGGGCTCAGCTAATGTCATGCCGTACTCAGTAACCGCATGCGTTGAGTTGTCATGTCGCTGCAAGGTCCGTTGATCGTGGTCGCCGACAGCCCAGCGGCGGGGCTTGGTGCTGCGCTCAGCGCCG
>Ga0207722_1000059_pt1 | contig 17527 bp, 15 predicted proteins | sample LuqExpMetageno26_FD_187784 | JGI IMG/M metagenome (GOLD analysis project Ga0207722, IMG submission 187784) | Tropical forest soil microbial communities from Luquillo Experimental Forest, Puerto Rico - Sample 26 (SPAdes) | ecosystem: Environmental > Terrestrial > Soil > Tropical forest ...
ACATGACAGAGCCAATGTCCGAGCCCGACGCGCCCTCGCCTGAACAACTCGAGTCGCAAGAGGCGCCGCACGAGGCTGCTGAGGCTCCTGCCGACAAAACGACCACCGACCAGGCCATAGCGGAAATTGCCCCCACCCAGGTCCCGAAAAACGAGCCGTCCGAAGCCGCCGACATCCCGGAACGTGGCGAGAACCTTGGTGAGACCGGCGATCATCTTACCGTTGCGGTCGAGACTGCGTCCTTCGACGAAATGGCCACGCCGGCCGAGCCCGATGAGTCGACCAATGGCGGCAGCGAAGAGCCACGCGAAGAGGAAGCGGTTGAATCCGTCGGCGGCGCCGACGCGCTGGAAGAGGTGCAGGAGCGCGTGCCGCGCTTCCGCCGCCAGTACAAGATCCAGGAAGTGATCAAGCGCCGCCAGGTGATGCTGGTGCAAGTGGTCAAGGAGGAGCGCGGCACAAAGGGCGCGGCGCTTACTACGTATCTCTCGCTCGCCGGCCGCTATTCGGTGCTGATGCCGAACACCGCCCGCGGCGGCGGCATTTCCCGCAAGATCACCTCCGCAGAAGACCGTAGCCGGCTGAAGGAAATCGCGCAGGAGCTGGAGGTGCCGCCGGGCATGGGCGTCATCCTGCGCACAGCCGGCGCGAGCCGCACCAAAATGGAAGTCAAACGCGACTTCGAATATCTGCTGCGGTTGTGGGAGACGGTGCGTGACCTCACGCTCAAATCGGTGGCGCCGAAGCTCGTCTACGAGGAAGGCTCGATGGTCAAGCGCTCGATCCGCGACCTCTACACTAAGGACATCGACGAGATCATCGTCGCCGGCGAACTGTGCTTCGAGGAAGCGCGCGACTTCATGAACATGCTGATGCCGAGCCACGTCAAGCACGTGAAGCTCTACCGGGATAGTCAGCCGCTATTCACTCGCTATGGCATCGAGAGCCAGCTCGACGCCATGTTTTCGCCCGTCGTGCAGCTGCGCTCCGGCGGCTATATTGTGATCAATCAGGCGGAAGCCCTGGTCGCCATCGACGTGAACTCCGGCCGTGCAACGCGCGAACATCACATCGAGGACACTGCGCTGAAGACCAACGTCGAGGCGGCGGAAGAAATTGCTCGGCAGCTGCGCTTGCGCGACCTCGCCGGCCTGATCGTCATCGACTTCATCGACATGGACGAAGGTCGCAACAACCGCACCGTCGAGCGGCGTCTCAAGGACGCGCTCAAACTTGACCGCGCCCGCATCCAGGTCGGTCACATTTCACATTTTGGCCTGCTGGAAATGTCGCGCCAACGTATCCGCTCGTCGGTCTTGGAAAGCTCGACTGACAAATGCCCAGTCTGCGGCGGCTCCGGCCACGTGCGTTCGGTCTCGTCGGTGTCGTTGCAGTTGCTACGTGCCATCGAGGAGATGCTGATCAAGGGCGCTACCCATAACCTGATCGTGCGCACACGAACGGAAGTCGCGCTCTATGTGCTGAACCACAAGCGCGCGCACCTGCGCTCCTTGGAGGAACGCTTCCGCATTACCATCACCATCTCCGCCGATCCGACGGTGACCAGCCAGCAGTCCTACTTGATCGATCGTGGCGAGCAAGTTCATACGGTGGAGGCCGCCAAAGCGCTGGCCGAGTCTCAGCCGGAGCTCGTTACCTCGCTGGAAAGCGAGGACGAGACGGTCGAGCCGGATGTCGAGACCGAAACCGAGGAAACAGAACGCGAAGAGACGCCGGAAATCACGCAAGCTGATTTCCCAGGTAAAGCACTGCGTGAAGGTGCGCGCGAGGGCGATCGCCGACGGCGCCGGCGTGGCCGCGGCCGTAGCGGCGAGCCGCGCGAAGCCGGCCACCAGTTCATCCGCGAGACTGTGCCGGAACATGTGATTACGCATGAGGACCACGACGCCGGCTCTCCAGAGGAACCCAGCTTTGCCCCGCAAGCACAGCCGCAGCGCATGGAAGGCGACGACGCCGCTGCGCCGGGCGGTGAAGAACGGGAAGGCGGGCGTCGTCGCCGCCGGCGCGGGCGCCGCGGTGGACGGCGCAATCGCCATCGCGGCGACGGCGTAGCCTATCAGGGCAACGGCGGCAGTCGTGAACATGACATACATGCGGGCATGGACTTCCCGCCGGTGAGCGATGAGGACGCGTCCGCTGTCGCGCCGCCCTTCCAGAGTGGCCCGGACGCCGAAGCACCGCCGCAAGCGCCGGTCGAGACCCGGCCAGCGACACCGCCGCCGACCGAGATCCCGGCCACGCCGCCGGAGCCGCCGCGCCGACGCTCGACAATCCGCGAGCCAGCCCCGTTCGCGGCCACGGGTGGCGCGTCGGCGCCGCAGCCCCTGACCAGCGCTCCGCCGCCGACTCCGGTGATCTCGAGCACCGGCAGCGATGAGAGCGCACAGCCGAAGCGCGGCTGGTGGGCCAAACGCCTGTTGGGCGACAAGCGATAACCATCGGATATGAAATCCGCCTGGGTCGAAAGCGACGCCAAGCTTGCGGTCGACCGCTTTGGGAAGGAGGGCGTGGCGCCCGATCTCGCGTTACGCATCTATTCGACGCAGTTGCTAGGCCGCGACCGCAGGCTTGTCCTACACGGCGGCGGCAACACCTCGTTGAAAACTACCGCACGCGATCTTTCCGGGGCGGAAGTCGCGGTGCTGCACGTGAAGAGCTCAGGGTGGGACATGGGCACGATCGAGCCCACAGGTTTCCCGCCGGTGCGACTCGAGCCCCTGCTCGCTCTACGCGCTTGCGACAAGCTCAGCGACGACGACATGGCGCGGGCGCAGCGCGCCTATCTGCTCGACCCGCAAGCGCCCTCGCCTTCGGTCGAGATGCTGCTGCACGCCTTCGTGCCGGCGAAATTTGTCGACCACACGCACGCGACCGCGGTGCTGAGCCTGATTGACCAGCCGAACTCAGATGAGCTTTGCGCCGAGACCTTCGGCGGAGGGCTTGGCTTCGTGCCCTATTTCATGCCGGGCTTCAGCCTCGCCAAGAAAGCGGTCGCGGTGTTTGAGCAGAACCCGAAGGTCGAAGGCCTGATTCTCGACAAGCATGGCATCTTCACCTTCGGCGAGACTGCCCGCGAGTCATATGAGCGCATGATTGAAATGGTGACACTGGCGGAAGGGCGGCTCAAAAAGAAAACCATCGTCGCCGCGAAACTGCCGTCGAGACTCGCCTCTGCGGTTGAGGTTGCGCCGATCATTCGCGGCGCGTGCGCACTGCGCGACGCATGCGGCGAAGGCGCGCATCGGCGGTTTGTCGCCGAGTTCCGTTCCAGCGACGCCATTATGGAATATGTCAATGGTAAGGATGCCGCGCGCTACACCAAAGGCGTGATTACGCCCGACCATATTATTCGCACCAAGCTGTGGCCATTGCTGGTCCCGGCGCCGGAGGTAGGCAAGCTCGAAGATTTCAAGAAAGCTGCCCAGGCCACCGCGCAAAGGTTTGTCGAGGGCTACAAAGCCTACTTCGACCGCAACAAGATGCGCGCACAAGGCGTCCCAATGCACGATGCGGCGCCATGCGTCGTGCTGGTGCCGGGGCTCGGCTTGTTCGGGCTCGGCGCCAGCGGCAAGGATGCGCGCATCACCGCCGACCTCGCCGAGGCGGCAGCGGAAGCCATCACCGACGCAGAGGCGATCGGCAAATTCACGCCGATTTCGGAGACTGACGCCTTCGACTGCGAATACTGGCCGCTGGAACTCGCCAAGCTAGGGGGGCGCTCGGCGCTGCCGCTCGTCGGCCAAGTGGCAGTCGTAACAGGCGCGGCTGGCGCCATTGGCGCAGCAACCGCCAAGGTTTTTGCCAAAGCGGGCGCGGAGGTCGCGCTGATGGACATCGATGGCAAGGGCGCAGCCGAACAAGCGAAGGCGATCGGCGGTTCCGCCCTCGCGATCCAATGCGATGTGACCGACGCTGGCTCCGTGCAAAAGGCGTTCGATCAGGTCGTCGTCGGTTTCGGCGGCGTAGATATCCTGGTGTCGAATGCCGGGGCCGCCTGGCAGGGCAAGATCGGCGAGGTTGACGAGAAGATTTTGCGTGAAAGCTTCGAGCTGAATTTTTTCGCACACCAGAAAGTCGCGCAGGCGGCGGTGAAGATCATGCTGGCGCAAGGCACCGGCGGCTGCCTGTTGTTCAACGTGTCGAAGCAGGCGGTGAACCCGGGCGCCGATTTCGGTCCCTACGGTCTGCCCAAGGCGGCGACATTGTTCCTGATGCGGCAATACGCGCTCGATTACGGCGCCGACGGCATCCGCGCCAACGCGGTGAATGCTGACCGCATCCGCTCCGGCCTACTAACCGACGATTTCATCAAGCAACGCGCCAAGGCGCGCGGCGTATCCGAGCACGGCTACATGAGCGGCAACCTGCTCGGCCGCGAGGTGACCGCGCAAGATGTGGCGCACGTCTTCCTGGCGCAGGCGCTGGCGCTAAAGACAACCGCCAACGTCACCACGGTCGACGGCGGCAATATCGCGGCGGCGTTGCGTTAGGCCGCGGATGATTCCATTCTGCGCTACCAACAAGGATCTATCACCATGCATCGAATCATAGCCCTCGCCACTTTGCTGCCCCTGCTGATGATCGCGACGCCGGTTCTTGCCCTGACTACTGCAGAAAAAGCGGAAACCTGCAAATTCGGCGCCGACGAGCAGAAGCTGACCGGTGCCAAGCGCAAGACATTCATTGAGCGATGCATGGCGAACCGCAACGACAGGCGTGGGCCGGCGACCGCCACCAAGAAATCGGCAGCGCCCAAGACGACCACGTCGCCTGCTCCGGCGGCCGTGTCCCCGCCGCCTCCGTCCGACGAGAAAATGTAAGACATGCCAGAAGCCGATAAAGCCGGAGATCGGTACCAGGCCGACGAACCGCAATTCGCGTCCGGTTTCTTCCTGAAGGGCTCTCACCAGCTCGATTGGGGCATGAAGAACCGGCTCGCCCGCACCTTCGATCCGGCGAGCGGACGAACGGTGATGCTCGCCGTAGACCACGGCTACTTTCAGGGGCCAACCTCTGGGCTGGAGCGCATCGACCTTTCGATCCTGCCGCTCTTGCCGCAATGTAACGCGCTGTTCTGCACGCGCGGGGTGCTTCGTTCGATCATTCCAGCAGAATCGCAGAAGCCGATGGTGCTGCGCGCGAGCGGCGGTCCCTCGATTCTGCGCGATGAACTCTCCGACGAGCAGATCGCGATAGACATGGACGACGCGGTGAGACTCAACGCCGCTGGCGTCGGCATACAGGTATTCATCGGCGGTGAGCACGAGACGCGCTCGGTGCACAATATGACGCGGCTGGTGGATGCTGGTCTGCGCGTCGGCATGCCAGTTATGGGCGTCACCGCGGTCGGCAAGAACATGACGCGCAACGCGCAATATTTCCGCCTCGCCTGCCGCATCATCGCCGAGCTTGGCGCGCAATATGTGAAGACTTATTATGTCGACGATGGCTTCGAGACCATTACATCCTCCTGCCCCGTGCCGATCGTGATGGCGGGCGGCAAGAAGGTGCCGGAGCTCGACGCGCTCACTATGGCTTACAACGCCGTGCGGCAGGGCGCCGCTGGCGTCGACATGGGCCGTAATATCTTCCAGTCCAATGCGCCGAAGGCGATGATCACCGCGGTCAACGCCGTGGTGCACAAGAACACCAGGCCGAAAGACGCGCTGGAGATCTACCAGTCGCTCAAGGCCAAAGGCTGAAGTCCATCAAGGCGGGAATGTGCCGGTCGCCGTCGCCGTTCCCAGCACCTTTCCCAAGGGATCGAGCGCGTCGACCGTCCAGCGGTACTGATGATGCTGGCCATCCGGCGGGCACGGTCCAACATAGGTGATCGCTCCGCGCTTCACCGCATTGCTCTCGTAAGCTATGGTCGACCCACCGTGCTTGAAGGAGGGCACGTCGAGATCGGTCATGTTGAAGCGCAGGCGTTTGGTACCCGACGGGACATCGGAAAGCTCGAACGCCGGCGACGCCGCTTGGCAAGCCGGAACGCCGGCCCAGGAAAATTTCAAAGTAAAGGCTTCGGCGGGTACGGGCATCGCCACAATACCGATCACGACGATTGCCGAAAGCCAGGGCAGTGATGTTCTTGTCATGCCGGCCTCCCCTCAGTGCGGGTAATTGTAGGCCTTTCGCGCGGGCGCTCAATCGCCCCTCAATGCGGAAGCAGCTCGCATCGCAGGCCGCTCTAGAGGCGTCACGTCAAAACTGCGCAGCTGCCCGCGCCGCAGCACGTCGATGGCGATGGGCCGGCCAATCCGCTCGCCATTGAGCAGCCGAATCAGGTCGTCGACGCCTGTCACCGACTCGCCGTCGGCGCTCACGATGACGTCGAGGCTCATGAGGCCCGCAAGCGCAGCGGGGCCTTGCGGCTCGAGCGCGGCGATAACCATGCCCGATGCGTTGTCGATGCCGGCGGCGCGTGCGTGTCGGCGCGGCACCGGCGCGGTCTGCCCACTCATGCCGACATAGGCACGGCGAACGCGGCCGTGCTGGATCAATTCGCTGAGAACGAACTGCGCGGTGTTGCTAGCGACCGCAAAACAGATCCCCTGTGCGCCTAGGATCACGGCCGTGTTGATCCCGATTACCTCCCCGCGCGACGATACCAGGGGTCCGCCGGAATTGCCCGGATTGAGCGCGGCGTCGGTCTGGATGACGTCCTCGATCAGGCGGCCCGTCTTCGCGCGCAGCGAGCGGCCGAGCGCCGAGATAACGCCGGCAGTGATGGTCGACTCGAAACCGAGCGGGTTGCCGATGGCGACGACGAGCTGACCGCGTTTGAGCGTCTTGGAATTGCCGAGCGTGGCCGACGGCAAGTCACGTGCGGAGCCTGCGCGTACGAGTGCGAGGTCGGTGTCCGGATCCTCGCCTAGCTTGCGCGCCTCCATGACGCGGCCTTCCGCGTCCTGCAGCCGCAATTCCTTGGCGCCCGCGACCACGTGGCTGTTGGTCAGCACCAACCCATCTGGCGCGATGATGACGCCGGAGCCGACGCCGCTGGGGTGGCCGTTCTTTATGACTTCCACGCGCACGACGGCCGGGCCGACGCTATCGGCGACAGAGGTCACCGCACGCGAATAGGCGTCGAGGATTTCGGTATCGGAGGCGGGTAGTGGCGTGGCCTCGTCCTCCACATCGCGCGAGGATGCGAAATCGAGCATGGGGTTCCGGGGTTTCGATTGAGGCGGAGCTAGATGTAGTGAGGCGCTACCGAAATTAAAGAGGCAAGCCAGCCGGTTGCCACCGCACAACCGCTCTGCGAACTTGGCGGTTGTGCTGCCCTGCAGCCGCTTGGGATAACGCGTGCGGCGCAATCGCGGATCATACTGGATCGGAGCAAGACGGAATGAACATGATCAGAGTGCTTTTGGCGTCGACGTGCTTGGTGTTGTTGGCCGCGCATGCGCAGGCCGGCGGTCTCGATGATTTCAAAGCGGCGAATGCCGCAGTGGAACAAGGTCAGTCCGAGGTCGCGATCCGTCTGTTCACCGAGGCGCTATCCTCGGGCGAACTCTCACCCACCGATCAGCTGACCGCCCGCTGGCTGCGCGGCCGCGAATACACCGCGCGCAGTTTGATCGCCGATGCCTTCCAAAAGCAGGAGTCGGCGCGCGCGCTGCGCGATAGCGCCATATCTGACTTCACGGCGGCGCTCGCACTCAAGCCCAACGACGATCGTGTCTATGTGGCACGCGCCGAAGCCCGTCATATGAATGGCGATTACGACGCTGCGGTCGCCGATTTTGACGCCGCGATCAAGATCAAGAGCAGCCCCGTGACGTTAGTGCAACGCGCCGCCAGCCTGCGCGCGAAGGGTGACTACGATCGCGCAATTGACGACTACAGCGCTGCGCTCGCCGCCAGCTCCAACGCTAATGACGACAGCGCCTCGGAAATCCAGAACGAACGGGGTTTCGCGCAATTCCTTGCCGGCCGTTTCGACAGTGCTGCCACCGATTTCGAGAGGGCACTGGCGCTCGGCACGACCGCCCACACCGGCGACGTGCTCTGGTTGCCCTACCAGGCCGCCTGGCTGCACATCGCCCGCGCACGGGCAGGACAAAACGACGACGAAGAGCTTGCACGCAGCGCTGCCAAGATCGATTTGAAGCAATGGCCCGGCACCCTAATAGCTTACTTCATGGGCCAGATTACGCTCGATCAGGTTGCCTCGACGTCCACGCACGGCGCAATGACGCGCAGCCGCGCCTGTAACATATCGGTGTTTTCTGGCGAGCTGGCATTGGTCAAGAAAGACAACGCGGAGGCGGCGCGACAATTTGAAAGCGCACGCGACGCCTGCAACATCCATACGATGCAGTATCTCGCTGCCGGCGTGGAACTAAAGCGGCTGGGGAAATAGGTATCCCGCGGCTTTTGCCACAAAAAATGGGCCGCTCCAGGGAGGCATAATCCATGCCCACCCAAGAACGCCCACGCATCACACATTGAAAAAGCGCGGAAGCTTCTCAGCTCGGACTTCTCAATGCACGCAGCGTCTACGAAGAATGCCAAGCCGCGCTCGCAAATTGATTTGAACAGAAAATGGAGCTGACGCTTGCAGACAAGCAAGCAGTCAGTCGCTCTGCAAAATGACGTTCTTCACCATCGGATAGATCTGCTGCTGCCAGGTGCGGCCCGAGAAGACACCATAGTGGCCAACGCCGGCCTGCATATGGTGGCGCTTGCGGTAGGGCCGCAGCGAGGAACATAAATCGTGCGCGGCGAGCGTTTGCCCGACGGCGCAGATGTCGTCCTTCTCGCCCTCGACGGTGAACAGCATCGTGCGCTGGATCGCGTTGGGCTCAACTTTGATGTCCTCGTAGGTGAGCGCACCGAGCGGCAGCGCGTGTTCCTGGAATATCAGCCGAACGGTTTCCAGATAGAATTCCGCGGTGAGATCGAGCACGGCGAAATACTCGTCGTAGAAGGCCTTGGTCTGCGCCGCCTTGGCCTCATCGCCCTTTGCCAAGTTCTCATAGAGCTCCTGGTGCGCTTTCAGGTGACGCTCGATGTTCATGCTCATGAACGCGGCAAGCTGCACGAAGCCAGGATAGACACGCCGCCCGCCGCCGCCATAACGGTAAGGTACTGAGGCAATCAGGTTGTTCTCGAACCATCCGATCGGCTTCGACTTGGCAAGATCATTGACTTTGGTCGGGTTGATGCGGGTGTCGATCGGGCCGGCCATCAGCGTCATCGAACGGGGCTGCGCCGGATTGTCGCCTTGTGCCATCACGCTCGCCGCTACCAGCGTGGCGACGCAAGGCTGGCACACGGCGATCACATGCGCACCGGGCCCCATCACCTCCAGAAAACGGATTACGTGACTGATGTAATCGTCAAAGCCGAAGCGGCCATGCCCAGTCGCAACATCGCGCGCATTGTGCCAGTCGGTTATGTAGACGTCGTGCTCGGGAAGCATGGTGCGTACGGTCGCGCGCAACAGCGTGGCAAAATGGCCGGATAGCGGCGCGATCAGCAGAGCGCGCGGCTGCGCCTGATCGAGGTTTTTCTTGAAGTGCAACAGCGTGCCGAACGGCGTGACGTCGGCGGCAGCCTCGGTCACCGCCACCTCGCGGTTGCCGACCATTACGCTGTCGATGCCGTAGGCCGGGCGGTCATGCGTCAAGCCGGCGCGCGCAATCAGCTCATAGGCTGCGCTCAGGTTAGAAAGCGGCGACGGGCGCAGCGAGCCGTTGAGACGTTCGCCCACGGCTTTCGCGGCCATGCTGGCTAATCGCCGCACCGGAACCATGATATCCGCATGCGTCTGATAGGCCTGATAAAGCATGCAGTCCCTAGCGGTCCCGGCGAACCGCTGGGAAAAGGTAGTCCATTTCATATTGCAGTGCGAGACAAAACGCGATGCAGGCGGTGTTGTGGAAAAACCGACTAAACGGAATTTTTTTGCGCCACGGGAAACTATTGAACCTTAATAACTTTCGGCTAAGCTCCTTCATGCCGGACCATTATAAAGAGGGATTACTCCATCCCATGGCCGAGGCTACTCTGACTATCGCCAGCAAGAATTACGGCTCTTGGTCGCTGCGCGGCTGGCTGCTCTGCAAGATGGCCGGGCTCGATTTCATTGAAGAGATGGTGGCTAGCAACGATCCCGCCACGCGGGCGGAGCTGCTGCTGCTGTCGCCGTCGTTCTTGGTTCCCTGCCTGACGCACGACGGCATCAAGGTGTGGGACACGCTGGCGATCGCCGAATATCTCAATGAGACGCTGCCCGAGGCCGGCCTGTTGCCAAAGGATCGTGCCGCACGCGCGCATTGCCGCTCGATCTCGGGCGAAATGCATTCCGGTTTTTCTAATCTACGTTCAGCTCTGCCGATGAACCTGAAAGCGCACCATCCTAACTTCAAAGTGTGGGCCGGCGCGCAGGCCGACATCGACCGCATCGCTTTCATCTGGCGCGAATGCCTCGACACGCACGGCGGTATTTTCCTGTTCGGCGACAAGCCGTGCATGGCCGATGCCATGTTCGCGCCAGTGGTGACGCGCTTCCTCACCTACGACGTCAAGCTAGAGTCCGATTGCGCTGGCTATTGCAAGGCGGTGATGGCCATGCCGCACATGCAGGAATGGGTCGACGCGGCGAGGGCCGAGCCAGACGAGGTGGTGGAGCTCGACGTCGAGTTCTAGGGCACAGATCTCGGCATGACATAGCTCAAAGCGGGCTCCGCTTCTCCATCCTATTCTGTTTTTTACGGAGGTGCCCCATGGCCAAGCCGATCGCAGACAAGGTGGAAGTCGCGCTCGAATATCCTGATAAACTCTATGTCGGCAGTTTCGAGCGGGCGTCGCGTTTCGAGGCGCATCTCGATGCGAACGGAATTGCGCTCACGTTCGAGCGACCCGGTGCCGACGACGTGCACAAGAGCGTGCACATGCACATTCATTTCGGATTGTTCGCTGATATCCTACGCGAGCTCGCTGCCAGCGCCGGCAAGATTCCGAAGGACGATGTTACGCACCGGGAGCATCTCGCGCAGGCCGCCGGCGCGCTACATGCCGCTCTGACAAGATCCTAACGTGTCTTCGCCAACCAGTTGCCAATCCGCTCCACCGCCATGTGCATTTCGGTGGCCGAACCGGCGTAGCAGAAACGCAAGAAGTGCTTGCCGTTCGCCGGATCGAAATCGATGCCGGGCGTCGCCGCCACGTGCGCCTCGCTGAGCATGCGCTTGGCGAAATCCAGGCTGTCGTCGGAGAAGCGCGAGATGTCGGCGTAGAGATAAAACGCGCCGTCGACCGGCAGGAATTTGTCGAGGCCGATCGTAGGCAGACCTTGCATCAGGATGAGGCGGTTCTTCTCATAACAGTGCTTGACCGCCTCCATCTCGTCTCGGCCGTCGAAGGCTGCTTCCCCCGCGACCTGCGCCAGCGTCGGTACCGAGATCGCCAGATTGCCCTGCAGCCGCTCGATCGTGCGCACGAGGCTTTCCGGCACCACCATCCAACCAATACGCCAGCCGGTCATGCAGAAATATTTCGAGAAGGAATGGATCACCACGACGCGCTCCGAGAGATTCGCTGCGGTCTCGGCGGCGAATGCGTAATCCAGACCGTGATAGATCTCATCGGAGATCACGCGGATGCCTTCCGCCTCGGCGACCGCAATCAGCCGCGACAGGGTGTTGGCATCCATCATGGTGCCGGTCGGATTGGCCGGGCTTGCCACCACGACGCCGGCGAGCGGCCGCTCACGGTGCGCGGCAATCAGCGATTTTGCGGAGAGCGCCCAGCGCGTCTCAGCCGAGGTTTCGATCAGCACCGGCTCGCAACCGAGCACACTCAGGATGTGCCGGTACGGCGGATAGCCTGGATTGGCCAGCGCCACCCGGTCGCCCGGCTCGAACAACGACAGAAACGCCAAGATGAAACCGGCAGAAGATCCTGTGGTGACCACGACGCGTGCCGGGTCGAGCGCAAGTTGGTAAGTGTCGACATAGTGGCGGGCGATTCGCGCGCGCAGGCTGGGAATGCCGAGCGTCTCGGTGTAAGCGATCCGCCCGCTCAGCGCCGCCTGCGCCGCACGCAAGGCTGTGGCCGGCGCGGCCGCTGCCGGCTGGCCTACCTCCATGTGCACCACATGGATGCCCTTGGCCTCGATCTGCGCCGCCGCCGCCATCACGTCCATCGCCATAAACGAAGGCACATTGCTGCGTTTGGAGGGCATCAGCAGGTGTTTTGCCGCTTCAAGCATCATCAATCGGCCTACCGTCGGCGGTTACCGCCCCGCTGTTGCCCCATTTGTCGGGTTGCTAGCGCTGCGTTTTTCATGACTCAGACGTGATCGCAAGTTGCGTTGACCGCCCTAAGGCGCGTCACTAGGTTCACGCGATCCAATGGCCTAGGGCATGGTCGAGAACGGGACACCTATCAGGGCGCAGCGCAGGGCGCCAGCCGGCCGTGCGATCGCGTTGGCTGTCGCGCTCTCGATTGTGGTCCCCGGCAGCGACCCCACCCTGCAGCCAGCGCGGGCGCAAGATACCTCCGCGCGTGGTATGCCGATCATCCGCGATACGGAAATCGAGCAGTTGCTGCGCGAATACGCGGCGCCAGTCCTGCGCGCCGCCAACCTCTCGCAGCAAGGCGTGCGGGTGGTGATGCTCAACGATCGCACCTTCAACGCCTTTGTCATGGACGGCCGCCATATCTTCATCAATACCGGCGCCCTGTTTGACGCCAAAACACCGAACGAGATCATCGGCGTGTTTGCCCACGAGACCGGCCACCTTGCCGGCGGGCATCTGTCGCGCTTGCGCGAGCAACTGTCGCGCGCGCAGACGGCGTCGATAATCGCTTTACTGGCCGGCGTCGGCGCTATGGTCGCCGGCGCTCGTTCCGGCTCAGGCGACGTCGGCGCTGCCGCGATCTTGGCACCGCAGACGGCCATCACGCGCTCGCTGCTCGCCTATGTGCGAACGCAGGAAGACCAAGCTGACCATGCCGGCGTGAAATTCCTCAACGCCACCGGCCAATCACCGCGTGGCATGCTTGAACTGTTCAAGCGGCTCGCCGATGAGTCGCTGTTCAATTCGCGCTACGTCGACCCTTACATGCAAAGTCACCCGATGCCGGCCGACCGCATCGCCGCACTCGAGCAGATCGCGAAAGCAAGCCCCTATTGGGATCACAAGGATCCGCCGGAGCTGCAGCTACGTCACGACATGATGCGCGCCAAACTGTCCGGCTTCCTCGACCGACCAGACACAGTCGTGCGGCGCTATCCGCTCAGCGATCACGGCCTCCCGGCGCGCTACGCACGCGCGATCTCGACCTATCGCCACGGCGATGGCCGCGCAGCGGTTGCGCAGATCGACGACCTGATTCACACACAGCCGAACAATCCATATTTCTATGAGCTCAAAGGCCAGGCGCTGCTGGAAGGCGGCCATCCGGCCGAAGCTATCGCGCCGCTGCGCCAGGCAGTGGTGATGACGCACGGCGCTCCGCTCATCGAGATCATGCTCGCCCAGGCTCTGATCGCGACTGACAACGCCAAATACGCTGATGAAGCTATTCCGATGCTGCGCGGGGCACTGGCGCGCGAGCCGGAATCCTCGGACGCCTATGCGCAGCTTGCCATGGCCTACGGCCGCAAAGGTGACCTAGCTAATGCCGACCTCGCTTCCGCGCAAGCGGCCTTCATGCGCGGCGACGTGAAGACTGCGCAGCAACTCGCCTCGCGCGCCAAGACCCGTCTGCCCGTCGGCTCACCCGGCTGGGTGCGCGCGGACGATATCGTCAGCGTGAAGCCGGCGAACGCAACCAGATGACCCAGCAAGGAAGACACCAATGAAATCAAGCCCGCGTCTCATCGCCGCCATTTGTGCTGCGTTATTAACAGCAGCCGCGCCGCAGATTGTTCGGGCGGACGATTTCTCAGCAAGTCAGCGCACGGCCATCGAGAGCATCGTACACGAATATCTGATCGCGCATCCGGAAGTGCTGCAGGAGGCGATGAACGAACTGGAGAGGCGGCAGAGCGCCGCGGAAGCCGAAAAGCACAAGGTTGCGGTCAAGGACAACGCCTTGAAGCTGTTCTCTTCGCCGCATCAGGTCGTGCTCGGCAATCCGGACGGCAACGTCACTTTCGTCGAGTTCTTCGATTACAATTGCGGCTACTGCCGCGGCGCCATGAACGACATGCTGACGCTCATGCGGGATGATGCCAAGCTCAAGGTCGTGCTCAAGGAATTCCCAGTGCTCGGTCCGGGCTCGTTGGAAGCAGCACAGGTCGCCGTCGCCGTACGCATGCAGGACACGACCGGCAAGAAATATCTCGACTTCCACACCAAGCTGCTCGGCGGCCGCGGCCAAGCGGATAAGGCGCGGGCGCTGGGAGTGGCTAAAGAGGTCGGTCTGGACATGAACCGGTTAGAGAAAGACCTGACCAGCCCCGAGGTAAACGAGACGCTGCAGGAAAATTTCAAGCTCGCCGAGGCGCTCGGCCTCAATGGCACGCCGAGCTACGTGATCGGCTCCGACGTTGTGGTCGGCGCAATCGGGCTTGCCGGGCTGCAGGGCAAGGTCAGCACCGCGCGCTGCGGCAAGGTTAACTGCTGACCGCACCAGTCGCGGCATTCAAAATATGACAACGGCCGCCGGCTCCCGACGGCCGTTTGCCTTGCGAAAAGATGGAATCGGGTTGCAGCCAACCGAGCTATTTCGCGCATGTACGCCGTCGACATGGAATCATGTTTGTCCCCAAGAGCGGAGTAGTGCTTGTCGATGGCCTGGGTCTCATTTGCCGTCTAGGCGTTCATCTTTTCACCGCTTGCTGAAAATCTAGATCTGGCCGTGGGTCTCCACAGAGACAATCGGCTCAACGACCGTTACAATCTTGGGCAAAGATCATCCCGGGCGCGCGTTTCGTCGCGATCGGTCCCACCTCGAGCGCGCGCTCGACCGCAACCGCCCGCTCGCCGGCTTGACCTCATCGGCCGCGCCAACAGCAAGGAGAACAAGTAGCGCGGCCAGCGGTACGACATCGCCGCTGCGTTCGTTGAGCCGTTCTCCCGCTCGCCGCTCATGCGCGCCATCCTCAAACCTTTAGCGCGGTTCGGGCTTCCCCTAACTGCCCCGGCCACCTATAAAAGCACGAATTTCTTAGTGCATCGTGCGCGCGCCGTGAAGTTATGCCGAAGACAATCTACATCCTCAACGGTCCCAATATGAACCTGCTCGGCGCGCGTGAGCCGGAGAAATACGGCCGCGTCACGCTTGCCGAAGTCGAAAGGCTGTGTCGCGCAACCGCCAAGCGCTTCGGCCTTGAGATTGTCTTCCGGCAATCGAACATGGAAGGCGAGCTGGTTGACTGGATCCAGGAGGCTAATGCCAAGAAGGCCGCCGGCCTCATCATCAATCCGGCTGGCTACACCACCACGTCGATCGCCATCCTCGACGCGCTGTTGGTATTGAAGATGCCCGTTATCGAAGTGCACGTTACCAACATCCACGCGCGTGAGGAATTCCGTCAGCACTCTTACATCTCGAAGGCGGCCAATGCGGTGATTTGCGGGTTCGGCACCGACGGCTACGCTCTGGCGATCACCGGCCTCGCCGGCCGCATCGGCGCCAAGGCAAAGAAATAAGAGCGGTTCATGGCAAAAACGCCGAAGCTCCCGATGGTCGACCACGACCTGATCCGCGAACTGACCAAGCTCCTGGACGAAACCGGCCTCACCGAAATCGAAATCGAACAGGATGGCCAGCGCGTGCGCGTCGCGCGTAGCGCGATAGCAGCGGCCCCAACGTCCCGTGCAGCGCCCGCGTCTGCGCCGGCAGCCGCGCCCCAGGCGGTGGCCGAAAGCATCGTCGCACCGCTCGATCTCAGCAAGCATCCCGGTGTGGTGACCTCGCCAATGGTCGGCACCGCCTACGTCGCGCCCGAGCCCGGCGCCCAGCCTTTCGTCGAGGTCGGCAGCAAAGTGAAAGCCGGCGATACGCTCCTGATCATCGAAGCGATGAAGACAATGAATCAGATACCGGCCCCTCGTGCCGGTACCGTGATGCAGATTCTGTTCGAAGACGGGCAGCCGGTGGAATTCGGCGAGTCGCTGATGATCATTGAATAATGTTCGATAAAATCCTCATCGCAAATCGTGGCGAGATTGCTTTGCGGGTGTTGCGCGCCTGCAAGGAGCTCGGCATTCCGACTGTCGCGATCCACTCGACCGCCGATGCTGATGCGATGCACGTGCGCTTTGCCGATGAGAGCGTGTGCGTCGGCCCGCCGGCGTCGAAAGACAGTTATCTGAATATCCCGGCCATCCTCTCCGCTTGCGAGATCACCGGCGCCGATGCCGTACATCCGGGTTACGGCTTCCTGTCGGAGAATGCGCGCTTTGCCGAAATACTCGACGACCACGGCGTCGAGTTCATTGGACCGAAGGCCGCGCATATCCGCCTGATGGGCGACAAGATCGAGGCCAAACGCACCGCGCGCAGGCTCGGCATCCCGGTGGTGCCAGGCTCGGAAGGCGGCGTTTCCTCCGACGCCGAGGCAGACAAGATCGCAAGCGAGATCGGATATCCGGTACTGATCAAGGCCGCCGCCGGCGGCGGCGGGCGCGGCATGAAGATCGCACGCTCGGCGATGGAGCTATCGACCGCGCTCACAACCGCCCGCGCGGAAGCCAATACCAGCTTCGGCGATGATGCCGTTTATATCGAAAAATATCTGGAGAAGCCGCGCCATATCGAAATCCAAGTGCTCGGTGACGGCAACGGCAAAGCCATCCATCTCGGCGAGCGCGATTGCTCGTTGCAGCGGCGCCATCAAAAGGTGTGGGAAGAAGGCCCCTCGCCGGCCCTCAACCTGCAGATGCGCGATCGGATTGGTGAGATGGTGGCCGAGGCGATGCGCGAACTCGGCTATCTCGGCGTCGGCACGGTCGAATTCCTCTACGAGGACGGCCAGTTCTATTTCATCGAGATGAATACCCGTATCCAGGTCGAGCATCCGGTCACCGAGATGATAACCGATATAGACCTGATTTTCGAGCAGATCCGCGCGGCGGCCGGCAATGACTTCACGCTCAAGCAGAGCGACATCAAGTTCGACGGCCACGCCATCGAATGCCGCATCAATGCCGAGAACCCCGTGTCATTCCGCCCATCGCCGGGCAAGATCTTACATTACCATCCACCCGGCGGCCTCGGCGTTCGCATTGACAGCGCGGTGTATCAGGGCTACTCGATCCCGCCTTATTACGACTCCCTCGTCGGCAAGCTAATCGTGCACGGCAAGACGCGCACTGAATGTCTAATGCGGCTCAAGCGCGCCCTCGACGAAGTTGTGGTCGATGGTATCGAGACCACACTGCCCTTGTTCCGCGCGCTGGTACGCGAAAAGGACATCATCGACGGCAATTACCACATCCATTGGCTTGAGCAGTTTCTTGGCCAAGGCGGCGGAGTCGAAGGCTAGTTTGTCGACGCAATCAGTGCGCCGCCCTCGTGAGCCGGCCGAAAGGTACAC
>Ga0207722_1000067_pt1 | contig 16699 bp, 10 predicted proteins | sample LuqExpMetageno26_FD_187784 | JGI IMG/M metagenome (GOLD analysis project Ga0207722, IMG submission 187784) | Tropical forest soil microbial communities from Luquillo Experimental Forest, Puerto Rico - Sample 26 (SPAdes) | ecosystem: Environmental > Terrestrial > Soil > Tropical forest ...
TGTTTCCGGCAACCTCCGTTGACGGCAAAGAAGTTACCTGAAATCTGCTTGCGCTTTTTTGGGAAAGCTCTCTCTTATTGCGAAAGACGGGTTAGCGGTTTTGCAGCGCACACACCTGTCCCCGCAACCACGCTTTTCATTGGTGTTTTGATATGCCGCAACCAAACGTGCCACCATAATACTCAAAACCCGCGTGACTGAAGTATTGGGAGATTTTTTTTCAGCCGACAATTGGCAGGGTCGATCACGCCATCGGCGACTGTCAGAGATCCTCGGCGCGCGGCGAGTCGTAATTCCCCTGATACGGTCGACAGATTACTGAGCGGCACGTTTTTTCTCGATCATCTTCTCGATTTCTTGCTGTCGGATTTTCTGTAGTTGGTCGAACTGCTGTTGCGACAGGATCGCCTTCACCTGAGGTTCTGTCTGTTCATGAAGAGCTCTAATCTGTTGCAGCTTCTGAATTCCTGTCAAAGATGTGTTGTCTTTGATAGCCTGCATCTTCGGAGCTTCGGCTTTCAGGATCGGAAGAAGCTTTTCCTTCTGGTCCGGCGTCAGATTGAGCTGCTTCGACAACGCTTCCAGCTTATCTAACTTCTCAGCTGGCGTGGGCGTCGCGCTCCCCTGAGTTTGTGCCGGTGACCCCGGTGCGGCGAACGCAACGAGACACAGGCCCAGCGTTCCAATCAGAACTATCTCCTGCTTCATGGTTCCTCCTTGCTTCTTCATTGAGTTCCGGCTCCGCCCAGTGCTTAACGGATGGGCATCACACCCGGGTTCGAATGGCCTACTTCGCGCGCTCGGCGGTCCAGTTGCCGGCCTTTCCGTGCCCTGACATTGTTCCCTTCATCGTGTCGCCATCCACCGTTCCCGTATAGTCCAGCGGAACCCGGGTCTTCACATGAAATTGGATATTGTTTCCGTCGACCGTGCCTTCGAGCGGGCCCGACTGGCGCGGCCCTTTGAAAGTGCCGGTGATCTTTCCCCCATCTTGTTTCAATTCAATCGTTTGGTTTGCGCTTGCACCCTCACCGCTCAATTTGATTTTCCATGTACCGGCAACATTGGCCGGCGTATCGGTCGCGGTCGCGACACAGGCAAGCAGAAGGAGCAACGACAGGGCTCGCCGCAATTGCAGCATGAGCTTTCTCAATGCCATGAAGACCTCCTCCACTGCGAATCGAATCGCACACGCAAAATTTCAGATCGCGAGTAGAGGCGTGCATCCGCTGAAGCGCTGGGTGGCGGGTTTTCTTGCGCGTTCTTCCGCAGCGTGTTGCAGTATACCTGCCGGAAAACCGGGTCACAACGGATTTGTTCCTATGGCCGAAAAGAATCCGTCTTTGCGCCCAGAGATCCAGCGGATTGACACTGTTCCGCGCAAAGGTATACATTCCGGCGGAGGAAACGTCTCCGATATTCGCAACACACCCGAGGGGTACCGCTCCGCTCCTTCTGCATTCTCTTTGGGACGACCGGAAAGTAGTTGGAATGACCAAGCCCTTCCTCGCCATTGTTCCTCTCGTGACTAGTTGCACTCCGGCCTTCTCACAAACCGCAGGGACCGACTCGGTTGCCGTTCTGACGCTCACGGAGGCCAAAATCGATCAGGCGCTCTTCGCCAAACGGCTCCAGAAGGCTCGGTACATTGTTGGAATCGGCGTGCGGTATCTGCACATTTCGCCCCTTACCTCGCAAGGAATGCCACAGAACGCAAGACCCACGGGTGAGATCCTTCCATGGAAAGTCCAGGTGTCGTCATGACTTTCGCGTTGGGCGCGCTCCTCCGTCGAACTTGCCGTTTCCTCGTTTTCTTGCTGCCGGTTCTGAGCTTGGTTCCGCCATCGACTCGCGCGCAATCCACCGCTGCGGCGAAGGATGCCGAAATCCTGCGGCAAATGAGGGGTTCCTTCGAAGGCCTGGTCACCCGTGTGTCGCCAGCCGTGGTGGAAGTCCTGGTGACCGGTTATGGGGTTCACGAAGAAGAAGACGACCGCGGCTCCTCGTCCGTCGGCCGCGAGCGCAGTGTTGGTTCCGGCGTGATCGTCGACCCGGATGGCTACATCGTCACTAATTATCACGTGGTGAAAGGAGCAGAGCGCGTACGCGTCATCCTGACTCCTTCCGCTAGTGAGGAATCACAGGCGATTTCCTTGCTAAAATCGCGTGGCCGTATGCGTCCCGCGCGCATCGTGGGATTTAGCAAGATGATCGATCTGGCGGTGCTGAAAGTGGAGGCTTCGGGATTGCCGATGCTTCTCCTCGCTCGCTACGCGCGTCTCCGCAAAGGCCAAGTGGTGCTGGCGTTCGGCAGCCCCGAAGGATTGGAAAATTCTGTGGCGTTTGGCCTGGTCAGTTCCGTGCTGCGACAGCCGGATCCGGATAACCCCATGGTCTACATCCAGACCGATGCCGCGATCAATCCCGGCAACAGCGTTGGTCCGCTTGTGGATATGGAAGGGAACGTTGTGGGCATCGACACGTTTATCTACTCGCAGTCCGGCGGAAACGAAGGCCTCGGATTTGCCATTCCCAGCGGTATCGTTCGCTACGCCTACGAACAAATTCGCCAGCACGGTCGCGTGCGGCGCCGCGCCATTGGCGCCGATTTGCAGACCCTCACGCCCGGTCTCGCTCGCGGTCTGGGAATCCCCAACGAAGTCGGCGTGATCGTCTCGGACGTGACGCCGGGCGGGCCCACGGAACGTGCCGGTTTGAAAGTGGAGGACATCATCACCGCAGTTGACGGGATGCCCGTCGACAACTTGCCGCTCTTCTTGCTGAGCCTTTATCTGTTGAATGCCGGCAATTCCACCAAACTGCAAATCGTGCGCGGGAGCAAGAAGCTTGATTTGATAGTCCCGATCATTGAACCCAAGGACGACCCCGGTCGGCTTTCCGATTTGGCCGACCCGACCAAGGTACTCATCCCCAGGCTAGGCGTCACCGGTGTCACGGTCGAGCCGCAAATTCTCGAATATTTGGGCGGCTTACGAATTCCCTCGGGCGTGTTGGTCACTTCAACAGTCTCCAATCGCCTCGCGGTTGATTCTGGCCTTATGCAAGGGGATGTGATTCATTCTTTGAATCACACACCGATCACCAGCGTGGACAGTGTGAGGGATGCGTTCAATAAGCTGCAACCTGGCGAACCAGCGGCGATGCAGCTCGAGCGCAACGGCAAACTGACCTACTTGACTTTTGAGACGGAGTGACTTGGTTCAGCACGATTTCCAAGTGGCCGGACACCGGCGGCGTTCTATATTTAGGGAGCGAATACCCAGGCACCCGCCCCTGCCCCGCAAGGTACACATTCATCAAGGTCCAGATGGCAAGCCCGTGAGAACGCTCGATTCCCCTGCCGCTGCCCAGCAGCAGTCGGGAGAGCGTCTCAAGCAGCGCATCGTCGAAAAGAAAAAAGGAAGAGGATAAAGACTACACTGACCTTTCCAAGTGTTCTCATCAGTGCTGAAGGTGGGTACTATGAAGTTTCACAACCCAAACTGGCTAAGGAGCATGCTGATGTTTCTCGCGAGCATGTTTCTTGCTTCTTGCATGCTGGGGCCAAACTATCATACACCGAAGACGAAGGTTGCCGCGCAATGGTCGGCTGGTCAGTCCGAGGAGCTGGCCGACGCCTACTGGTGGCACAGCTTCAATGATCCAGTACTCAGCCAATTAATCGAGGTCGCTTGGCGGAACAACCCGTCACTTCAGAGTGCCGGCGTGCGGGTGGTGCAGGCTCGCGCACAACTCAACCAATCCATCGGCAATCTTTTTCCGCAGCAGCAGGCGATCTCGGGGGGATTAAACTACTACAACCAGTTGTCGGCTACCCGAGGGCCATCGGAATTCACGACCTCGCAACTGCTTTTTGCGGCTTCCTGGGAGGCCGATTTCTGGGGGAAATACCGGCGCACGATTCAGTCGGACCGAGCCGCGTTTCTCAGCACGGTTGCGGCTTACGACGATGCTTTGGTGACTCTGATCGCCGACGTGGCGAGCACTTACGTCAACATTCGCACTGCCGAGGAACGCATCCGAGTGGCGGAGAAAAATCTAGAAGCAGAAAGGGAGAGTTATCGCGTCGCGTCGGTGCAATTCAAATACGGTGAGACCAGCGAACTCGATGTTCGGCAGGCAGCAACTCTGCTCTCGCAAACTGCTGCGCAGATCCCGCCCCTGCAGGATTCGCTGAACCAAGCCAAGAACGCGCTCGCTGTTTATTTGGGCGAGCCGCCCGACAAGATCAATGAGTACCTGAAAGGGCCAGGCAACATACCCGTTGCACCGAGTCAAGTTACGGTGGGGATTCCCCGCGACCTGTTGCGGCGTCGGCCCGACGTGCGCGAGGCCGGGCTAAACGCCGCGTCGGAGTGCGCCCTCATCGGAGTCGCCAAGGCGAACATGTACCCCGCATTCTCGCTGTCCGGGGCTTTCGGGCTTTCCTCGAACAATGTGGGCACTAACACCCTTTCCGACATGTTTATGTGGCAAGGCAAGGCCTTGCAAGCCGGCGCATCCTTCGTCTGGCCGGTCTTCAACTATGGCCGGCTCATCAACCAGGTACGCGTGCAAGACGCCCAGTTCCAGGCGGCTATTTTGAACTACCAAAGCGTTGTTCTGACAGCGCAGCAGGAAGTCGAGAACGGCTTGTCGGTGTTCTCCACGCAGCAGCAAGCGCTTGCGAAGTTAACGGACGCCGCGGCATCGGCGCGGCGCTCGACCGAGCTTTCGCTGATTCAATACAAAGCCGGCGAGACAACGTACACAACGGTTCTCACCACTGAACAGGCGCAGTTGACATCCGAGGACGGCCTGGCCAGCGCCCAGGGCAACGTGGCGCTCGGGTTGATTTCGATTTATAGGGCGCTCGGCGGTGGGTGGGAAATGCGCAACAGCCGTGACGTGATTTCCGACGAGGTCAAAGGCGAGATGGAGCGCCGGACGAATTGGGGCGCGATGCTTGAGGCGGAACATCATCTCCCGGCAGCACAACTGCCATGAAACGAGCCTCGTTGTTTCTGCTACTCCTAGTCGGTTGCAGGAAACCGCCCGAAGTTAGCCGGGCGTTGCCGGTTGTGACGATCAGTCAGCCCGTGAAGAGGCCCGTCACCGAGTACCTCGAGCTGACTGGCACGGTTGCTCCGTCAAAAACTGTGAACCTGGTCGCACGCGTCAGCGGCTACCTCCAATCGGTAGGTTTTCAGGATGGTTCCTTTGTGGAAGCCGGTCAGGTTCTCTTTGTGATTGACCCACAACAGTACGAGCAGCAACTGAAATTGAACGAGGCGGCTTTGAAGCAGGCGCAGACCGAGTACGAGCGGCAACAGGAGCTGATCAAGGAAAACGCTACGGCTGTATCGACTGTCGAGAAGCAGCTGAGCCAGCGTGACCAGGCAAAGGCCCAGGTGGAGCTGGCGAAGATCAATCTCAACTACACCAAGGTCACCGCTCCCTTCTCGGGAAGGATCGGCGCGCGGCAAGTCGATCCCGGTAATCTCGTGGGTGCCAACGGGCCGACGACACTGGCGACACTCGACCAGTTGATGCCGATCTACGTCAACTTCAGCCTGAACGAGCGCGATGCGTTGCATCTCTACGCAGAGATGCGCCGCCATGGCATCGCCCCCAAGGGTAATGTGGGCAAATTACCTGTATTTGTCGGCCTGAGCAACGAACAGGGCTACCTTCACGCTGGCGTCCTCAATTTCACCGACAACGAAATTAGCGGCTCCACGGGCACGATCGCGATGCGCGCGATATTTCCGAACAAGGACAGAGCGCTATTCCCAGGACTTTTCGCCCGCGTTCGCATTCCCCTTGGCGGACCGCAAGTTATGCTTGTCATTCCTAACGTTGCCATCGGCAGTGACCAGCAAGGCGATTACGTGTTCGTGGTCGATGCGGGCGAAATCGTCTCCCGGCGCGGCATCGTGAAAGGCCCGCTGACCGCTGACGGCGGATGCGCCGTCCGCAGCGGACTTACCGACAGCGATCGCGTGATCGTCAAGGGCCTTCTCAATGCCAAGGCGGGCGAGAAGGTTGCGCCCACGGGCAAGCCTTAGTCATGTTCGCAAAGTTCTTCATCGAACGACCGGTGCTGGCGAACGTCATCGCGTTCGTCATGATTTTGCTGGGGGTTGTGGCGTTATTTGTTTTGCCGGTCGCGGAATATCCGCCCATCACACCGCCCACTGTCCAAGTAACCACCATCTACCCCGGCGCCAGCGCGAAGATTTTAGTTGAGACCGTTGCGCTGCCCATTGAACAGCAGGTCAACGGTGTTGAGGGAATGCTCTACATGCAGTCGAACTGCACTGCTGATGGCCGGTACACGTTGACGGTCACGTTTGAGGTCGGCACGGTCTTGGATTTCGCGCAGGTGCTGGTCCAAAATCGGGTCTCCGCCGCGATGGCGCAGCTGCCCCTCCAGGTCCAGCAGCAAGGCGTCATCACCAAAAAGAAAGTGACTTCGCCGCTGCAGATCATCACGCTCGGATCGAAGGACAACCGGTACGACGCGCTGTTTCTCAGTAACTTTGCGGCGATCGCCCTGCGGGACAAGCTCGCACGTCTTCCCGGCGTCGGTGATGTGGTCGTGTTCGGCATCGGCGAGTACAGCATGCGCATTTGGCTCGATCCACTCGAACTGCAGCAGCGCGGATTAGTTCCGCAGGATGTCATTACTGCGATTCAGAACCAAAATACCAACGTCGCCGCTGGTCAGATCGGCATGCCGCCCGCTCCAGCCGGGCAGGGTTTTCAACTGACGGCTAACGTACCGGCAGAGCTTTCCGACACAACCGAGTTCGAGCAGATCATCCTGAAGGCAGCCGGTACGCAAATCACTCGCATCCGCGATGTCGGTCATGTGGAACTTGGCGCGCGCAGTTACAGCCAGCTGTTCAAAGTTGACGGACAACCTGCCGGTGGCATCGCGATCTATCAGCTTCCCGGCGCAAATGCGCTCGACACGTCAAAAGGTGTCAGAAGGTTTTTGAAGACTCTTTCGCCGACTTTTCCGGAAGCGCTCACCTACGACGTCCCGTTCGACGTCACCGCATTCGTCAAGCAATCGGTGACCGAGGTGTACCACACGCTTTTTGAGGCTGGGCTGCTCGTATTGTTTGTCATTTCGATCTTTTTGCAAAACTGGCGCGCGACACTCGTGCCAGCTACGACCGTGCCGGTCACCATTATCGGAGCGTTCGCGGCGATGGCGGTGATGGGTTTCACGATCAACCTGCTCACGCTGTTTGCAGTGGTGCTTGCCATCGGGATTGTCGTGGATGACGCCATCGTTGTGGTCGAGGGTGTTGCGCAACACATAGAGCACGGTCAGACTCCGAAGCAAGGCAGCATCGACGCGATGAGGGAGTTGTTCGGGCCGATTGTTGGCATCACGTTGGTCCTGATGTCTGTATTTCTTCCCCCCGCGTTCATGCCTGGCATTGTCGGCCAGATGTATCGGCAGTTTGCGCTGGTCATCGCCGCAACCGCGCTGATAAGCGCCGTGAATGCCGTAACGTTGAAGCCGACGCAATGCGCGCTTTGGCTGCGCCCGGTCGATCCCAACCGGAAGAAGAACATTCTTTTCCGTTGGTTCAACTGCGTGTACGAACCGACGGAGCGATTCTATGTCCGGGCGATCCGCGCCATTGTTCGACACAGCGGCAAAATGGTCGTCGTCGCGCTGGTGCTGGTAGGCCTTGCAATTTTCGGACTCACGCGCATCCCGACCGGCTTTATTCCGACCGAGGACCAGGGCTATCTGATGGTTGCCGTGCAGGTACCGGATGGCGCGTCGCTCGAACGCATCGAGAGGGTGATGGACGAGATCACGCGCCTCGGCTTGAACACCCCTGGTGTCGGGCGCGCCGTCACGATTGGCACCGGTGGGCCCTCGCCCCTTGACGGCGACGTGTCGTTGGCGAATGCCGGCATAGTTTATCTGATGTTGAAGAACTGGGACGAACGTGGCCAGAACGAAAACATCGAACATATTTATCGCAACGTGTCCGAGCGGTTGGCGACAGTGCAGGAAGCGCGTATCCGCTTGCTCGTTCCGCCACCGATTCAAGGACTCGGCGCGTCGACCGGATTTCAAATGCAGGTGGAACTGACCGACGGCAGCCAGGATTTCCCGCAGATACAACAAGCTGCCGACCGGATCGTCCATGATGCAACCTTGGTGCCGTCGATTCAGAACGCGTTCACGGCATTCCGCGCCTCCGTGCCACAGGTAGCGTTGAAGGTGAATCGCGCGAAAGCCGCGACGTTAAACGTTAACATCGGCGACATCTACAACACGTTGCAGACGTATATGGGCTCGACCTACGTGAATCTGTTTACGAAATTCGGCCACAACTACATGGTTTACGTCCAAGCCGATCCGTTACGCCGCATCACGACTAATGACCTAAAACAACTTTACGTCCGCAACCAAAACAGCAGTATGGTGCCCGTCGGCACAATTGCGGAGATCGAGCCGACTCTTGGTCCATCCGTGATTTCGCTTTACAACCTGTTCCCGTCTGCCACGATCAACGGAGCTCCCGCGGAAGGGTTTAGCTCCGGTCAGGCGCTCGATACCATGGGTGTACTCGCAAAGAAGACCCTTCCACCCGGTATGAACTTCGAATGGACCGCTCTGGCATATCAGGAAAAACTCGTGGGTAGTTCAGCGTATTCTATTTTTGGGCTTGCCATCCTGCTCGTATATTTTGCGCTGGCGGGTCAGTACGAGAGTTGGATCACGCCGCTCGCTGTGATTTTGGCCGTACCGCTGGCATTGTTCGGCACGGTGGTGGCATTGCTCGGCATCGGACTCGCGAACAATATCTATGTGCAGATTGGGCTCGTGCTGCTGATTGCATTGTCGGCAAAGAATGCGATCCTGATCGTCGAAATGGCTCGGGAGGGTCGTGCGGCCGGCAAAAGCATTCTAGACGCAGCCATCGATGCCTCCCGCGTGCGCTTCCGGCCGATTATGATGACGTCGTTCACCTTCATTCTTGGCGTGTTGCCGCTCGTCATGGCCAGCGGTGCCGGCGCCAGCGCGCGCCGCTCACTTGGCATCGCGGTCGCCAGCGGTATGCTGGCGTCTACTTGTATCGCGGTTTTGTTCGTTCCGGCATTCTTTGTCATGCTGCAAAAACGGATTGAGCACTAGCGGTCAACCTGATGTCCAAGTTTTTCATCGAACGGCCCGTACTCGCAAATGTGATCGCATTTGTGACGATGTTGCTGGGCGGCGTCGCGCTGTTCAACTTGCCGGTCGCGCAGTATCCACCCATTACGCCGCCCACAATTCAGGTGACCGCGAATTATCCCGGGGCGAACGCGAAGACGCTAGTCGACACTGTGGCGCTGCCCATTGAACAGCAGGTGAACGGTGTCGAGAAAATGCTTTACATGCAATCGACCTGCACGTCCGATGGCAAGTACTTATTAACTGTCACATTCAAGGTCGGCACAGACCTCGACTTCGCCCAGGTCCTTGTGCAAAACCGAGTGTCCGCCGCGCTCGCGCAATTGCCAGAGGCGGTACAACAGCAAGGCGTTGTAACAAAGAAGAAATCGACAGCCATCCTGCAGATCGTCACGTTGACTTCGCCGGACAACCGGTACGACAGTTTATTTTTGAGCAACTATGCCACACTGCAACTCCACGACCGGCTGGCCCGTTTGCCGGGCGTTTCCGACGTTACCGTGTTCGGCATCGGTCAATACAGCATGCGCATCTGGCTTAATCCACAAGAGATGCGTCAGCGATCCTTGATGCCGAGTGACGTCATTACGGCAATTCAACAGCAGAATATGCGTGTTCCGGCCGGTCAGATTGCGATGCCGCCGGCGCCGAGTGGAGAGGATTTCCAGCTGACGATTGATGTGAAAGGCGATCTCACGATGGTCGAGGAGTTCGCAGACATCATCGTAAAGTTCGATAGTGGCGGGCGGATCACACGCATTCGCAACATCGGCCGTGTGGAGTTGGGCGCACAAACCTACAGTCAGTTTTTCAAGATGGACGGCAAGGTGGCCGGTGGCGTGGCTATCTTCCAGTTGCCGGAAGCGAATGCCCTGGACACAGCCGAACACGTACGGGCTGCCATGAGTGAGCTCGCGAAGGACTTTCCGCAGGGGCTCGAATACTCCATCCCATTCGACACGACGAAGTTTGTCACGGCTTCGGTGAACGAGGTGTATCACACGTTGTTTGCAGCCGGGCTGCTAGTTTTGATCGTCATTATAGTTTTTCTGCAGGACTGGCGCGCCACACTCGTGCCGGCAACAACGGTTCCCGTGACGATTATTGGCGCGTTCGCAGCGATGGCCGTTATGGGCTTCACGATCAACCTGCTCACGCTGTTCGCTGTGGTGCTTGCCATCGGGATTGTGGTGGATGACGCCATCGTTGTAGTAGAGGGAACGACCCAACACATCGAACGCGGCAAGACGGCAAAACAGGCCAGCATCGATGCGATGAAGGAGTTGTTTGGCCCAATCATGGGCGTGACTTCGGTGCTGATGTCGGTGTTTGTGCCGCCGGCGTTCATGCCCGGCATTACCGGCCAAATGTACCGACAGTTTGCTCTGGTGATCGCCGCAACAGCACTGATCAGCGCCATCAACGCCGCCACTCTCAAGCCGGCTCAATGCGCTCTATGGCTGCGGTCGGTGGATCACGGCCGGCGAAAGAACCTTTTCTTTCGCGGGTTCAACGCAGTGTACGAGCGCGTCGAGGCGTTCTACGTGTGGATAATTCGGCGAATAGCGGAACGCAGCACATTGATGGCGGGGATCGGGATCGGGCTGATCGCGCTCGCAGGTTGGGGATTAACGCGGATTCCGACCAGCTTCATCCCGACGGAAGACCAAGGCTACGTGATGGTGACGGTGCTGTTGCCAGACGGTGCGTCGCTGGAGCGCACTGATCATGTGATTGATGAGGTGGCGCAAATCTGCCGAGAGAACCGCGCTGTGGAACGCGTCATCTCCATCGGAGGCATGTCGCCACTCGACAACAACGCGTCGCTGGCCAATGCCGGCATCATCTATGTGATGTTCAAGGACTGGAGCAAGCGCGGTAAGGGAGAAGACCTCCGGTCTATCTACAACGGCCTCTCCCGGCGCTTAGTGAACTATCAGGACGCCAAGACGATGGTGCTGGTGCCACCGCCCATTCAGGGCTTGGGGCTGTCCGGTGGTTTCCAGATGCAGATCGAATTGACCGATGGCAGTTACGATTTCGTGCGCTTGCAAACCGTCGCCGACGAAATCATCAGTCGGTCCAAAGTCAGCCCGCCAATTCGCATAGCGTTGACGCCACTGCGTGCTTCCGTTCCGCAGATCAAGGTCAATGTGAATCGCTCACAGGCAGAATCGCTTGGTGTTTCTGTGGGCGATGTCGACAACACGATCCAGACGTATCTCGGTTCGAGTTTCGTTAATCTCTTCACCCGATTCGGTTACAACTACATGGTTTACGCACAGGCCGACACGCCTTACCGACAACAAATCCAAGGGATCGGCGATTACTACGTTCGTAACCCAAACGGACAGATGGTTCCGGCCGCAACGCTCGTCCACCTCGAGCAGACCCAAGGACCGGCAGTGATTACGCTCTACAACCTCTACCCCTCCGCCACCATCAACGGTGGAGCGAACGACGCCTTCAGTTCCGGCCAGGCATTGCAGACGATGGAGGACATCGCCGGTAAGGTACTTCCGGCCGGAATGAGTTACGAGTGGACGGCCATGTCCTATCAGGAGAAGCTTGTGGGCAGTTCGACGTACCTTATTTTTGCCCTGGCTATCTTGCTCGTCTATTTCGTGCTCGCTGGGCAATATGAAAGCTGGATCACTCCGGGAACCGTCATTCTCGCAGTGCCGCTCGCTTTGTTTGGTACGGTCGCAGCTTTACTTAGTCTCGGTATCGCCAACAACATTTACGTGCAGATCGGCTTGGTGTTGCTCATCGCACTATCGGCGAAAAACGCTATTCTCATCGTCGAAATGGCCCGGGAAGGCCGTGCCGCTGGCAAGACCATTCTCGATGCAACCGTCGACGCCTCGCAGGTACGTTTCCGCCCGATCCTAATGACGTCCGTCACGTTCATCCTTGGCGTCGTGCCGCTCATCATGGCCAGTGGTGCCGGCGCCAGCGCGCGCAAGTCTCTTGGTCTGGCCGTTGCGACGGGCATGTTGGCGTCTACTTGTCTGGCCGTTCTCTTCGTGCCGGCGTTTTATGTCGTGCTGCAGCGTTGGAGCGAACATCATCGGCACAGAGAAGATCGGGCAAAGAGTTAAATTGACTTGAATGGTGATTTTTGAGGCCGAAATTCTTGACGTTCTTCTTCACGTGTACCGGATCAAGGTCACAAAGTGCGGCATGACTTCCTCCTGCTCGAAGCGACTTGCAGGTTGATTCTATTTGACGCCGCGGCATTTGGCGAGCCATCCGATGGTCACAGCCGAGCCAATGGAGTCCTGCCCTATTTTCGACTCTCGTGCGAGGAACGCGTTTTAGCGGAGTTACCACTCACAGCCCTGATAAACGTTTCTCGGACAAGTAGGTCCCGAAGCTCCTCTTTTCTTTACGGTTCTTCCCCTTGGCCCCGGCCCACAACACACACGCGGTATCTCAATTTCCCCACCTAGCCCCGAAGTTGCCCCTCCCGAAAATTCCGTACAGCCCAGGGCGGAACCTCCTCCGACCGGAATTCAGGCATGTAACAATGCCCTCGCCGTATCTTGGTGATTTTGAAGGCGAACCTAGTTTTCGGTAAGCACAAGTCAGGATCAGTACGGGCTCTTTCGGGAACCAGGTACTTCTTAAGAAACACGCTGAACCCCGACCGCGATCCGCGCGAACCGATTCGCAGCGAATCATTTTTCTCGTTGCGCCAGGGCAACCCCGGACGTAATATGCGCGTTGCTTCCGGTCAATCGCTCCGCTGCGCCGATGGTTGCGCGAAGCCATTCTCTTGCGGAGGTCAGCACATGTATCGAGCCAAGCCGTTTATGGTTTTGATGGTTGCACTGTTTGTGTTGCCGGAAATTTCCAGTGTGGAAGCTCAATGGGTGGCGGCGGCTCACGCGGTGAAGAACCGCGTTCAGCAAATGACGCAGAAATCAGAGAACGGGGGTTACGATGTCGCGATCGTAGTCCTGGAAGCCGCTCCAGCAGCCGTGTACGACAAAACCGTCAAATCGCTGCAGTCTCATCCCGAAATCACGATCACCAAAAACGACGGCAAGACGGGAAGAATCGAGATCAAAAAGGGCAAACAGGTCGCCGGTTTCCAGATATCGCCACTCGGGGAAAAACTCACTCAACTCGTGATTGCTGCCAGCGTTAGTGAAGGGGGAGAGCCGAGCGCTACCTCGCTGGTCGTCGATGCGGTGCTGCGTGTTTGTAAGGAAGTGGGCGTGAAGTGTACGCTGGAGCCCAACTAGTGGGGTGCCATCGTGAAGAAACTCAATTCACTCACGGCGTTTGTCACCACACTCTCGCTTCTTCTTGTTCCTTTCTCTACGCGGCTTCTTCAGGCATCACCCGCTGCTCCCGGAGCGGCGCCGTACGTCTCACCATGGCCCAGAGCGTTCGATCGCAACGGGGCGCACGTTATCGTCTACCAGCCCCAGGTGAAAAGCTGGCGCGGTTACCGGTCCCTGATCGCCGATACTGCCGTATCCATCCAACAAGGTAACACCAAGCCCGTTCTCGGCGTCATCTCTTGGCACGCCGACACCATCACCGACGTAAGTTCCCGCAACGTCTTCGTTCGCAATATCGAGGTCGTGAGCTCGCGTTTTCCGTCCCTTGACGCCGTTCAGGAAGCCGCCATGCAGCAGCGCGTCCGCCAGGTTTATCCCACCATGACATTCACCATCAGTCTCGACCGGATGATCGCCAGCGCTGAAAACGCCAATGCTCATGTACAGACAATTATCGTCAACCCGCAACCTCCTCCGGTCTTCGTTAGCACCACGCCCGCGGTCCTGCTTTTCGTCGAAGGCAAAGCTGTTCTGGCACCGGTACCCGGTACCGCTCTTCAATACGTCGTCAACACCAGTTGGGATCTCTTCTTCGATAATTCCGACTATTTCCTTCTCGATGGCAAAACGTGGATAAAGTCCCAGGATCTGGCGGGTCCTTGGACTGCCACTTCCAAATTGCCGGCCGATTTTGCGAAGATCCCCAGGGGTCAAAACTGGGATGATGTTTTGAAAGCGGTCCCGGCCCCCGCCGCATCCGCCGCTCCCAAGGTTTTCTTCACCGAAAAACCCGCAGAATTACTGCTGTTCAAAGGCGCTCCCGTCTACGCCAAAATCCCCGGTACCGCGCTTCAATACGCCACTAACACTGAATCGAATGTCTTCCTCCACACGCCGCACAACCAGGTCTACGTACTTCTCTCTGGCCGCTGGTTCCGCGCCTCCACTCTTGATGGTCCTTGGACCTTTGCGAGCAACGAGCTCCCCGCCGATTTCTCGCGCCTCCCCCAAAAGCAGCCTTACTCCGTTGTCGCCGCGTCCGTTCCCGGCACACAAGAAGCGAGTGATGCTGTCCTCCTAGCGCAGGTCCCCACGACGGCCATAGTCAATCGCGCCCAAGCCGAGTCACAAGTCAAAGTGGTCTACTCCGGTGAACCGCAATTCATTCCGATCGAATCCACCGCCATGTTTTACGCTGTCAACACACCCTACAAGATCATCCGTGTCGGCGATCGGTACTATCTCTGTTACCAGGGCATTTGGTTTACCGCCACCTCTCCCAACGGCCCCTGGAAGACCGCTGATTCCATTCCTACGGTCATCTACACAATTCCTCCGAATTCGCCTGTCTACAACGTCACCTATGTCGTCGTCTCCAATCCGACCCCTACCGCAGTAGAGATGAGTTATTCCGCCGGTTATATGGGCATGTTTGCCATGGGCATGGCTGTCGGCGCGACCATCGTCTACGGAACCGGTTACTATTATCCGCCCTACGTCTATTGGGGCCCTCACCCGATCTACTATCCTTATCCTTACACGTACGGATGCGCTGCTGTGTACAACCCCTACACGGGCTTCTACGCTGTTGGCCGTTCGGTCTATGGTCCGTACGGCTCAGCGGGAAGCGCCGCCTGGTACAACCCCGCCACAGGGATGTATGGCCACGGCTACACTGCGCAAAACGCCTACGGCGGCCACACGTACGCTTCCGGCTACAATCCCTGGACGGGAACTTCTTGGGCCACTTCCCAAGGCCACAATCAATACAGCTCGTGGGGCAATACGGTCATCAACAACGGTAACAACTGGGCGGAGGCGCAACACAACTCCAATGCCAATGGCGCCACAGGGTCCTTCCAAACCTCCAAGGGAAGTGCTGGTGCGGGCTTCTCAGGCGCCAATGGCAACAGCGGCTTCGTCGCCAAGGATGCCAATAACAACAACGTCTACGCTGGTGCTGACGGCAACGTTTACAAGAAGGATTCGAACGGCAACTGGAGTAAGTGGGACAACGGCAGTTGGACTCCCGCGGATCCAATGACAGCTGAGGCTCAGGCAAAGACCGACGCACAAAACAAGAAAGCGGGCAACCAGGCCGCTGGCTCTTCTAACGATCTCGGCTCGACTGCGGGTAAGAATTCCAGTCCCAACCGCCCGGACGGCAGCGGCCGAGACCAGCGCGGCTCTGGCCAAAACACACCCATCCAGCCTCCCTCCGGATCGTTGGGTTCCTCAAACACCATGGGCCAACTTCAAAACGATGCGGGCTCGCGCGAGCGTGGCGATCAGCTCGAACGAGACCGTAATCGCGGCGGAGGCTTGGGCTCGGCTCACGCCTCCGGTGGCGGCGCAAACCGTCGCCGTCCGTGAGTTAGCCTCCATCAAATCACCAAGCGCTCTGGTTAGGCTGCCCTTGGTCAGAACGCTCGAAGTATTCTGATCAGGTTGTGCGGTCGATCGCAAGCGCCAGTGGAACGCCTATGGATTTCTAGGATCCCAACAAGAAGGAATTCGTCACGCAGGGCCACGCAACCTGTCTCTGGCGAATTGATACGGTTGGAGTGAAACGATCGGATCCGCGAAGCGCGCAGCAACCAAGAACGCAAGCACCACAATGATTTAATTGGAAGTCTTCCCAAGGTTGACCGGATACCGGAGCGATCGAGAGTCTTCGGAAAATCACGCAGCCACTGGTGTCTGATATAAGGATCGACAGTGAGGTTGCCATCGAAACGAGCGGAGATTTGCGATTGGTCGTGACGCAGGCAGATTCGGCGTTCGCCCTTCCGTTTTCGAGATCCGCCGCAGTCCAGAACAAAATGTGATCCAAATACTCCCGTCGAACGGTGCCGATTAGCCTCTCCACGAACGGATGAGACAGTGGAACGTAGGGGACGGACTTGATTTCTGTCACGTCCAGTATCCGGAGGTTGGCTTGCCATTGGTGGAACCGATAAAGCGGATCGTTATCGGAGCTGAGGAAGTTCGGCATCCGGCGTTGCCCTCGCATGGCGCGGTTGAACATCCGACAAAGTGCGCCACCATCGACCGTGCCGGCATGGACGCCGAAACCAATGATCCGGCGCGTGTATTGATCCATGACCACCAGGACCCAGTGGGTCCGCAACATGGCCGATTCGCACCTGAACAAATCCATGCTCCAGAGGCTGTCTCTCATGTGGCCCAAGAA
>Ga0207722_1000071_pt1 | contig 16014 bp, 15 predicted proteins | sample LuqExpMetageno26_FD_187784 | JGI IMG/M metagenome (GOLD analysis project Ga0207722, IMG submission 187784) | Tropical forest soil microbial communities from Luquillo Experimental Forest, Puerto Rico - Sample 26 (SPAdes) | ecosystem: Environmental > Terrestrial > Soil > Tropical forest ...
AGCCGACATAAAACTCTCCAGTGTGTTAACAATTGCCGCCTTGGCGGCTGATTCTATTAGAGGTGACTGTAAAAAAAAATGGTGAACGAAGTGCAAAGAATCTAATTTCATCGTCTGAACGCGTAAAGCATTTGGGCGCCAAAGCCCTCCGGGGGAAACTCCTGTTGTCGATGCCGTAAGCGGTCATTTTAAGCATTGGACCAGCTTGGACAGCTATGTGTGGATATTAGAAACTACTTATTAAGAACCTCATCGTGGTTTCCTGAAGAATGAGTCTGGCGCAACCGGGACGGAATTTTGCCTCATCGCGGTAGGCATTCGCGATCATCGCTGTCGTGAATGGCTTCGGCGCCCAGCTAGACAACAAGTTCACCACCGTCTCGACCCTGCTCAGATAGTCAAGCACGGGGGAAGGGGAAAACCGAGCGTTAGCCAACAGAACGGAAAGAATCTGATGCTAACAGAACCGAAACCTTGCCCAGCTTAATTTGGGCTCGACGGCGCGAGGGGCGAAAGACACATGCTAACCGATGTTACCAGGTTGTTGCTGTTCCCTGTCCTGATGGCCTTCGCGGCATCGAGCGATCTGCTGACCATGACGATATCGAACCGACTTTCGTTGGCGTTGGCCGGCAGCTTTTTCCCGCTAACCATCGTTATCGGCATGAGTTTGCCCGCCATCGGCATGCATCTGGCGGCCGCCGCGCTGGTGCTGGCAGTCTGTTTCGGATTCTTTTCGATGGGTTGGATGGGCGGCGGCGACGCCAAGCTGGCGGCCGCCACGACACTGTGGTTCGGTTTTGACTATCTCCTGGATTATCTGATCTACGCGTCGCTGTTCGGCGGCGCGCTGACCCTGCTGCTGATCCAATTCCGCAAGCTGCCGCTGCCTGAAGCGCTGGCGCGCCAGTCCTGGATCCTGCGCCTGCATGAGACCGGCGGCGGCGTGCCCTACGGCATCGCTCTCGCGGCAGCAGCGCTTACGGTCTATCCCAAGACTGCCTGGATGCCCGGGCTCTGAAAAGCTGCCGGAAACTCATAAATAGAAAAATCTAGTCCTCGATTTGGTGATTTGGTCGTGGACAAAATTAATTTTCCCATAACAGTCCGTGCTGGCCAAAAGCAAACGCAAAACAATTTTAACTCGATTTAGACACCGCTTCTTAACCATACCTTGACACTTTAGATGTGAAATCCAGTGCAGGCGGTCGCCTTGGCCGTCATGTGGATTACCTGGCCGATTCGGCCGTTACGTGAGAGTGACCGTATGAAAGGCGCGCGCATTGTAGTACTGACCGTCGCGGTCGCAGCCGGTGGCGTTGCTGCTTTGCTGGCTGGCCGTTCCGAGAGGCCTCCGGAGATCAAGGGCGAATCAGCGAACAAGATCGCCACTATTGATATTCTCGTCGCCAAAAACGATGTCGGGCTCGGCCAGACGGTTACGCCCGGCGACATGCAATGGCAGGCTTGGCCAGCTGACGTCGCGACCGGAAATTTCATCAGGCGTACAGATCGCCCCAACGCTCTGGAAAATCTAGCAGAGTCGATTGCCCGTGCGCCGTTCGCCGCCGGTGAACCGATTCGTGAAGCAAAGCTGGTAAATGCCAAAGGCTCCGGTTTTATGGCGGCGATTCTACCGTCGGGTATGCGCGCGATATCGACACAGATATCGCCGGAAACCGGGGCTGGCGGGTTCATTCTGCCGAACGATCATGTAGATGTCATTCTAACACGCAAGGAACGCGACAATGGTGGTGACACCTATAACAGCGGAACCATTCTCAGCAATGTTCGCGTGCTCGCGGTAGATCAGACCGTCGAAGAGAAAAACGGCCAAAAGGTCGTAGTCGGTAAGACCGCGACGCTTGAATTGACACAACCACAAGCCGAATTGCTGGCGGTTTCACAGCAGCTTGGCACGCTATCGCTGGCTTTGCGCAGCTTAACGGACGCCATGCGCGACGATCCGAAAAGTGAGGAGAGACGGGACGACGGCCGCGGCAACCGCGTCAATGTCGTGCGTTTCGGCGTGAGCACGATAGCAGTAACGAAGTGATCGAACAGGGACATCGGGAAATGGCGATATCTACTCTGACCCACGCCGCCGCACTAACGGCACTCGTCGCATGCACCAGCTTGATGCAGGCTACTCCGGCCGCTGCTGCTGACGCGCACGTAGCGCGCATCCAAGTGGCGGGAGGCGAAACGAGTTCGCGATTCGTCCCACTCGGAGTCGGCAAGTCCGTCGTCATTGATCTGCCGGCCGATATCAAGGACGTTCTGGTGGCCGATCCCAAAATTGCCAACGCGGTGATCCGTTCGTCCCGCCGAGCTTATATGATCGGCGTTGCGGTCGGACAAACGAACATCTTTTTCTTCGACGCCAACGGTAAGCAGATCGCCGGCTTCGACATTGCGGTCACGCGCGACCTCAACGGCGTGCGTGCCGCAATTGGGCGCAGCCACCCCGACGCTAACATCCACGTCGAAGGCGTCGGCGACGGCGTGATGCTATCCGGCACCGCCGCCAACAGCGAGGAATCGCAGCAGGCCTACGATCTTGCTGCACGGTTGGTCGGCGACGGAGCCAAGGTAGTCAACAGCATCATCGTGCGCGGGCGCGACCAGGTCCTGCTCAAGGTGACAGTCGCCGAGGTGGCCCGCGATCTCCTCAAGCAACTCGGCGTCAATCTTGCCGGCAATTTCAATTGGGGCGCCACCGTAGTGAACTTCAATACGCAAAATAACTTTCCCGTTTCCGGGACTACGCCCAGTAATTTTTTTAACGTTATGGGGACGAATATTAGTGCGACGCTACGAGCAATGGATACTGCCGGTGTAACGCGAGTGCTGGCCGAGCCAAACTTGACCGCGATCTCGGGCGAAACTGCGAACTTCATGGCCGGCGGCGAGATTCCTATCCCCAACGGGGTAACGTGCAACAATAGCGGTTCGGTCTGTCAGCCTCAGATCGTTTTTAAACAGTTTGGCGTGAGCCTGGTCTTTACGCCCGTCGTATTGTCGGAAGGGCGCATCAGCCTCAGGGTGATGACCGAAGTGTCTAACCTGTCGTCGCAAGATTCTATAACTGTTTCAGGCCAAACGGTTCCGTCGATCCAAACTCGGCGTGCCGAGACCACGGTCGAAATCCCATCCGGCGGGTCATTGGCCATGGCCGGTATGATTCAGGAACAGACAAAACAGGCGATTAACGGCGTCCCCGGCCTGATGCAGTTGCCGGTCCTTGGTGCCCTGTTCAGAAGTCGCGACTACATAAACAACCAAACTGAGTTGGTGGTTCTCGTCACTCCCTATGTAGTGCGCGCAGTCGCACGGAAGCAGTTGTCGCGACCCGACGATGGCTTCGCGGACCCCAGTGACCCCCAAGCAGATCTGCTAGGCCGCCTAAATCGCATTTATGGGGGCGCCAAAGAGCTCCACCCCTGTTGTGACTATCGCGGCAAGTACGGATTCATTCTTGATTGAGTGGTAGAGAGACGATCAATGGCAAGCAACCTAACGAACACCAAATTCAGAGGCGCCATGGTGCTGCGCGCCTTCGCAGTGGTCGGCCTCGCCACCTCGTTGGCCGGCTGTTACACAGATCGCACCCCCGAAGGAGCCTACGCGAACGATTACCGCTTACGCCATCCGATTACGCTAAGTAGGCTTCGTAACGGCAAACTTTCCGCGCAGGCCGGTCCATGCGGCCTTTGGCCGTATGATCTGGGTCCGAGTTATGATCCCGGGCTTACTTACCTGGAGAATCGCCCATATTGGAATTTTGGCTGCGCGAGCCAACGCAATCTCGCGGCTATGGTCGACAACCCCGCCGACCTGGTGCAGCCGCGCGGCGAAACGCCACCCTGGGCAGCGCGCCGTTCGGTGGCAATCGACAAGTATCGCAAAGGCGAAAGCCCGTCTGGCAAATATGACGGCTATGAAGCTGGAAAGATCAGTGACCTAAAATGATGAAGCAAGCTCAACAAATCGCGGTCGCCGAAAACCGGTCCATGCCGGCTGTCGACGATCACATCGGTCCGGTACCGCGGATCTCAATCCAGGCCTTTTGCGAGACGGTTGAGATTGCAGCCGCAGTGCAAGCAGCCGGCGAAGACCGTCGATTCGGCAAAGCCCATCTCAAGATACAAATGGGCGGTGTCATCGCCGCGGCCGAGGCTTATCGCAACTCGCCGACGCCAAACGTCATTGTGATCGAGTCGGACGGCCACTCTGATGAGATCCTGCGCGGCCTCGACCAGCTCGCCGAGGTTTGTGATGCGGGCACAAAGGTGATTGTGATTGGCCGCGTTAACGACGTAATTCTGTACCGCGAGCTTGCGCGACGCGGCGTCAGCGAGTACCTGGTCCCGCCGGTCGGCTGCATGGAAATCGTGCGCGCGGTTTGCGGACTGTTCTCGGCGCCGGATGCTAAACCGATCGGACGTGTCATCGCCGTGGTCGGAGCGAAGGGTGGTGTCGGCGCCTCAACCGTGGCTCACAATATCGGCTGGGCAATTGCGCACGAGCTCTCGCTTGATTCTGTTGTCACCGACCTCGATCTGGCCTTCGGTACTGCCGGCCTCGATTACAACCAGGATCCCCCGCAAGGTATTGTCGACGCCGTGTTTTCGCCAGATCGTGTCGATAGCGCGTTCGTCGACCGTCTGCTGTCGAAATGCACCGATCACTTGAGCCTGTTGGCCGCCCCCGCGACGCTTGATCGGGTTTATGATTTCGGTGCCGATGCGTTCGATTCAATCCTTGATGCGCTACGCGCCACGATCCCCTGCGTTTTGCTCGATGTACCGCATTTGTGGAGCGGCTGGGCTAGGCGGTTACTGGTGAGCGCCGACGATATCCTGATGGTCGCTGGTCCGGACCTTGCCAATCTGCGGAATGCCAAGAACTTGGTCGACCTGCTGCGCACGGCGCGTCCGAACGACCGCCGCCCGTACTACTGTCTTAACCAGGTCGGCGTACCAAAACGGCCGGAGATCACCCCGGCAGATTTCGCCAGGGCTTTGGAAGACCAGCCACTCGCGGTGATTCCGTTCGAGCCGCAGATTTTCGGCACTGCTGCCAATAACGGCCAGATGGTCGCCGAAGTTTCCTCTAAACACAAGACAGCCCAGATGTTTCTTCAATTGGCACAGGTGCTGACCGGGCGCGCTGAAGCTAAACGCTCGCGCAGCGGTCTGCTTACGCCCCTGCTCGCCAAGCTGACGAAGCGATTAGGCTAGCTCGGAGATAGTCGTGTTCGGCAAGCGTGGTGGAATTCCTGAAGCGCGCGTTGCAATCCCGGCGGCCCCGGCGCCGGCCGTACAACCGAGCGAACTACCGACGCGGGTTACCAGCGGTCGGGTAGAGACCGGCCGAGCGCGGATTCTATCGGACGAGCCGATGTCAGGGCCCATACCGGCCGCCACGCCTCAGCCAAATAACACCGTGCCGCCCTCGGTCGATTCGCAGCGCTCCGATAGCTTTTACGAAACTAAAGGCACAATTTTCAACGCGCTGATCGAGGCGATCGATCTGGCTCAGCTCGCAAAGCTTGATACCGATTCCGCCCGGGAGGAAATCCGCGATATCGTCAACGAGATCATCACGATCAAGAACATTGTGATGTCTATTTCCGAGCAGGAAGAGCTGCTCGATGATATCTGTAACGACGTGCTTGGTTTCGGGCCGCTCGAGCCACTGTTGGCGCGGGACGACATCTCCGATATTATGGTAAATGGTTCCCACACCGTTTACATCGAAGTTAAAGGCAAGATCCAGAAGACCGGCACCCGCTTCCGTGACGACCAGCAACTACTCAATGTTTGCCAACGTATCGTCAGTCAGATCGGCCGCCGCGTCGATGAAACCTCGCCGATTTGCGACGCACGCTTGCCGGACGGTTCGCGTGTCAACGCCATCGTGCCTCCTCTGGCGATCGACGGTCCCGCACTGACCATCCGCAAGTTCAAGAAGGACAAGCTTACACTCGATCAACTCGTCAGGATGGGCACCATCACGCCGCAGGGCGCCGAGATTCTGCGCATCATCGGGCGCAGCCGAGTAAATACGGTGATTTCGGGCGGTACGGGTTCGGGGAAAACCACGCTGCTCAACTGCCTCACCAAGTTCATCGACAATGACGAGCGCATTATCACCTGCGAAGACGCCGCCGAATTGCAACTGCAACAGCCGCACGTAGTTCGCCTGGAGACGCGACCGCCCAACCTCGAAGGCGAAGGCCAGATCACCATGCGCGACCTGGTGCGCAACTGCCTGCGCATGCGCCCAGAACGCATTATAGTCGGCGAGGTGCGCGGGCCCGAGGCGTTCGAAATGCTGCAGGCTATGAACACCGGTCACGACGGCTCGCTGAGTACGCTGCACGCCAACAGCCCGCGCGAAGCTCTTTCTCGCCTTGAGTCTATGATCACCATGGGCGGTTTCTCGCTGCCCTCCCGCACTACTCGCGAGATGATTACCTCCTCGATCGACGTAGTGATTCAGGTTGCGCGCCTGCGCGACGGAACCCGCAAGATCACTCACATCACTGAGGTGATGGGCATGGAAGGCGATGTCATCACCACCCAGGACCTGTTTGTCTTTGACATACTGGGCGAGGACGTGCAGGGCGCCATCCTCGGCCGCCATCGCTCCACCGGCATCGGCCGGCCGCGGTTCTGGGAACGTGCCCGCTATTTCGGCGAGGAGCAGCGCTTAGCAGCCGCGCTTGATGCCGCCGAGACCGCGGCCTGAGCCATGCAGAGCTAACCAGGAAATATCATGCAGGCCATCGCATTGTTCTTCCTTGCGGCCGTTGCGGTTGGCGGCGTGGCCTGGGTCTTTGTATACCCGATTCTGTCGGGCGAAAAAAAAGCCGAGCAACGCATGGCGAACGTCGCCAAGTCGGAGCCGGTGAATGTTTCGCGCCGGCAGCCGAAATCCCGTCGCGAAGCTATCGAAATAGCTCTCAAGGAATTCGAGCAACGCCACAAAAAGAGCAAGAGCATGCCGCTCGCGGCGCGCATTTCTCAAGCTGGCTTAACGTGGTCCAAACGGCAATTCTTCCTGATTTCGGCTGGAATTGCTGTGGTAATGTTTTTGCTCGGGATTCTCACTGGCGCCGGACTTTTGGTTGGCGCTGCCCTAGCCTTTACCGGCGCATTTGGCATACCGCGCTGGCTTTTGTCCTATTTGAAGAAGCGCCGCGAATCAAAATTTCTCAATTCCTTTCCTGACGCGATCGACATCATCGTGCGCGGCGCCAAAGCCGGCCTGCCGTTGCTCGACTGTCTTAAGATAATCTGCATGGAATCGCAGGAACCGGTAAGGTCCGAATTTCGTACCATCGTCGAGACCCAGGCTATCGGCCTGCCGCTCGGTGACGCTTGCGGTAAGCTTTACGAACACATGCCACTGGCGGAAGCGAATTTCTTTGGCATCGTTGTTACCATTCAGCAGAAGGCGGGCGGCAATCTCTCCGAGGCACTTGGCAATCTGTCGCGCGTACTGCGCGATCGCAAGAAGATGAAAGCGAAGATCCAGGCGATGTCGCAGGAAGCGAAGACTTCGGCGGCCATCATCAGCGCGCTGCCATTCGCGGTGATAATTCTCGTTTATCTCACCAGCCCGAACTACATCTCGCTGCTTTGGACCGAACCACTCGGCCGCGTGATGCTCGGCGCCTCCGCTTGCTGGATGTTCATGGGCGTGATGGTGATGAAAAAGATGATTAATTTTGACTTCTAAGTCTGGCTGTAAGGACTACTACCAATGCTCGATTTCCTGATCGACTCGATCAACACCAAATCGCTGGCGATGGTCAGCGCCGCCATCGCCGCGGCGGCGACGGTTCTCACCGTCGCCATGCCTTTGTTGGCCGTCGACTCGCTTGGCAAGCGCATGAAGGCGGTGGCATTCGAGCGCGAGAAAATACGGCAGCGCGAACGCGAGCGCCTGGCGCAGTCACAGCAGAGGGCGAGGCATACCTCAGCCAGGCAATCCATTCAGACGATCGTCGAGCGTTTCAACCTGATAAAATGGTTTGGCCAGGAAGAGGCCCGGCTCAAGCTGGTGCAGGCCGGCTATCGTGGTCAGGCGCCCTACGTCACCTATTTGTTCTTCCGCATGGTGACGCCGGTGTTACTTGCATTGTTGACCGGCCTCTATCTGTTCATCGTGATCGATCTACACCAGCCGGTTTTGGTGAAGATCGGCATCTGCATTGGCGCCGCCTACACCGGCATGCATTTGCCGCTAGTAATTCTGAAGAACAAGATCCAGCGTCGGCAATTGTCTATTCGGCGCGCGTTCCCGGACTCCCTCGACCTGCTGCTGATCTGTGTGGAATCCGGGATGTCGGTCGAGGCGGCGTTTAAGAAAGTCAGTGACGAGGTAGGCTCGCAATCGGTAGCGCTGGCGGAGGAACTCATGCTCACCACCGCCGAATTGTCCTACCTACCGGACCGCCGCCAGGCCTATGAAAACCTAGCCAAGCGTACAGATCTGGAAGGTGTGAAGGCGGTCTGCATGGGCTTGCAGCAATCTGAACGCTACGGCACGCCGCTCGCCCATATGTTGCGTGTAATGGCGCAAGAGAACCGCGACATGCGCATGGCGGAGGCAGAGAAAAAGGCCGCCGGCCTGCCACCCAAGCTGACCGTTCCGATGATCCTGTTCTTCCTGCCGGTGCTGTTCATCGTGATCCTGGGCCCGGCCGCGATCAGGGTAATGGCCCTCCGCTGACCGCGGCGTTGAGTCCGACGATTATCAGACCTGCGCGCGCATCGCAGCGTTGACCTACGGCACCGACAGATGCACATGACTTTTATCTTTCTACGGCGATGGGCAGCGCGGTGGTCGACTTGATTCGCTCCATCGCAAAGCGCGAGGTAACGTTTTTCAGCGGCACAGTCGCGATTAGCCGTTTGTAGAAGGCATCGTAGCCGGCGATGTCTGGAACCACCACGCGCAGCATGTAATCGACGTCGCCGGCCATCCGGTAAAATTCCATGACCTCCGGCAAGGCGCCAACCACGTCGGCGAAGCGCTTGAGCCAATCCTGTGAATGGTCGCCGGTCTCGATCGATACAAACACTGTGATGCCAAGGCCGATCTTTTCCGGATCGATCAATGCGACCCGACGCATGATAACGCCGTCCGCCTCCAGCCGCTGCAGCCGCTTCCAGCACGGGGTTGACGACAGCCCGACGCGCTGCCCAATTTCGGCGACGGAGAGCGAAGCGTTCTCCTGGACGACTGCCAGGATCTTGCGGTCGATGGCGTCCATCTTCATTCCATTTGAATCCGGTGATGCAAGGCCGATAAAAAATAAATTTCTATTTCGTAATACTTTCGTGTGTTTATATGGAAAAAAATTCCAAAAGCAAGCCCAAAGGGTCAGTCCGCCGTCTTGAGCAGTTGCGCCACTTCAGCGCGGTACGGCGCCCCGGCAGCGCCGCCGAAATGTGTACACTTGAGCGCGGCCGTAGCGCTGGCGAAACGCATGGCCTCCAATAGGCTGCGGCCTTCCGCGAGCGCGAGCGTGAAGGCGCCGTGGAACGCATCGCCGGCGCCGAGTGAATCGACGGCCTCTACCTTGAAGGCCGGCACGTGTTTGAGGACGCCATCGTCGAGCCAATAGACGCCATTCGGCCCATCGGTGACGGCGAGGAAGGCGGGCAGGTGCCTAGCCAGCAGCCGCAAGCTGTCGCCGTGGTCGGCGAGGCCAGTGGTGCCGTGCAGCGCTTCCGCCGACGATATTACGTGGCTGCCGAGTTTAAGCAGCGCGGCGTCGGGTTTGGTCGCCAAGTCGAGATCGATGACGATCGGGATCTTGCGCGCCTGTGCCGCGCGGCAGACTGCGGTGACGAATTCGGGAAAGCGATTATCCACCAACACCGCGTTGGCATCGGCAACGAGCGTTGCGGCATCAGCCGGCAATACGTTGCCGAGATTGACGCCACGCCGCGTTGCGATGCTCTTCTCGCCGGTCGCATCGAGCAGGATCAGCGAAACCGACGCGGTGCCGCCGTCCACGCGCGCCACGCCGCTGCAATCCACGCCTTCCTTGGCGAGCTCGTCGAGAATGCGGTTGCTGGTGGCGTCGTTACTGCCGCCAAGCGGACCGGCGAAGGCTGCCCGTCCATTAAGCCGCGCGACGGCAACCGCCGCGTTCGCCGCGCAACCGCCGCCGGTAATGATGAACTCGGTTGCCGAAACCTTTTTGCCCGGGGTAGGGAAATTCTGCACGCGCATGACGATGTCTTGCACCGCGATGCCGGCACAGAGGATCTTCGGCGCTTTCTCTCGCAGCGCGGTTTCAATCAAAGCTGATCTCGTCCTCCAGCCAGGCGCGGATGATGTGATGTGCAACGGCGACCGGCGGCGGCGTGGTCAGCCCTTCCGGATGCCGGCGCAACATCATCGTTTCGATCTCGCTCTTGCTGAACCAGCGAGCATCCTCGAGTTCTCTGCGATCCACGACAATGTCCCGGGTCAGAGCTTGAGCGTGACAGCCAATCATCAGTGAGCTCGGGAATGGCCAGGGCTGCGAATGAAAATACACCACGCGACCGCAGGTGATGCCGGCTTCCTCATGCGTCTCGCGGCGTACCGCGTCCTCTATGGATTCGCCTGGCTCGATAAATCCGGCGAGGCACGACCACATGGTCGGCACGAACCGTGGCGAACGGCCGAGCAGACAGTGCTCGCCGTCGACCGCGAGCATGATCGCCACCGGGTCGGTGCGCGGGAAATGTTCGGCCTTGCACTTCGGGCAGTCGCGCCGCCAGCCTGCCTGCGTCGCTTGCGTCGACTCGCCGCAATTTGCACAGAAGCGGTGGCGCGCATGCCAGTTCAGTAGCGCCTTTGCCTCAGCGATCGGCGGCAGGTGCTCGGCTGCCGCCAGGCCGTACACCGCGATCGAGCGCAGGTCGGTCACATGAAAATCGCCGCAGGTTTTCAAACTCGCCGCTGTGACCGGCGAAATGCCGTAGCCGAAGCGACCGACGCCCTGCAAAAGGCCAAGGAATACGATTTCACTAGCCGGCGCCAGCGCGCGCGCTTCGTCAAGGCTGAATAAGGGATGGTGAACCCGGTCGCCCTTTTTCATCACGATCAGGTCGCCGCCGATCACATAGGTGCCGACATCAAGCTGCCCGGCCAACTGCGCAATCGCGTCATCGTCGGAACGCAACTCCGCAGCACGTTCGAGGCTGCTATGCGTGTAGCCGAGATGCGGTTTGGGGCCGAGTCTGGAACGAGGGGACATCGGCCGGCAAAATCGCACGCCCGCAGACAGGGCGCAATCGTGACGATTTCATTCACGGGTGCGCGGATACATCGCCTCGCGCCCACGTCGCAGCCGTTGCTGTCCCAGCACGCCCTGTTTGCCCGCGTACTTGCAAGGAAGTGATGGTGTTGGTGGTGGCGTATATTTCGCGCGTGCTCGATGCTGACGTCGACGACGAACAAGTGCATGAAATCAATCGTATCGGCAATGTTCTTCTGATCCGCCTTCGGAGGGTGATCGGCTGTACGACCGCGATGCGGAAGTCCATATGTTACTCCGAATATGTTGCGCGAAGAGCAAAGGCGGTGGCGCGCGAGATTAAGCCAGCGCCTGGTCGACCGCGCGCAGAACAATTTTCGGACTCAGCTCGTCGAGACACACGCTGCGGCTCATGATGTTGCGTTCGCAGCCTTCGAGTTGGCAGGGCATGCAGGGCAGGGGATTTTGCACCAGCCAGACGTTGCCGCGGTTCTGGATGCTGCCGCTCGCGTCCCACGGCGTCGGCAAACCGCCGACGGGCCATGGCCCCCAGAGCCGAGGGTCGGTCGGCCCGAATAGCGCGACCGTTCGGCAGCCGGCGGCGGCGGCGAGATGCGTGACGGAAGTATCCGGCCCGATATAAAGTCGAGCGCCCTTGAGCAGCGTCGTTAACTCGGCCCATTCGAACTGATGCACCGGGGTGATGCCTCGCCAGACATCGTCGCAATATTTGCGTTCGACTTCGTCCGGTCCGCCAATCGCAATCACGGAAAGGCCGCGCGTAGCAAGGTGGGCGGCAAGTGCGCGCCAGCCGTCGCGAGTCCATTCTTTGTAGGCGAACATCGGCGAGGCATGAACGACCGCATAGTCTCCGTCGGCAATCGCGCGGGGCGCCGCGGCGGGACAAACCAGCTCGGGAACGCGCGGGATACCGATCGCGTCGGCGAGCCGCAACGTCTGTTCGACACGATGGATACGCTCGTTTGCCTGCACACCGCGATGAAGTATACGAGCCTTGATTCGGCCGCTGAACGTCACATCGGCGGTGATGCCTGCATGCATGCGTCCGGCCACGAGCGCATAAAATGTCGGCCTGTCGCCGCTTTGAGTTGAAACGGCAAGGTCGTAACGCTTGGTCAGCCGCGAAAGCAGCTGCAGCGTTTCCGCCAACGTCGGCCGCTCCGACATGGTGACGACATTGCTGATGTCAGGATTGCCGCCGAGGATACCCGCGGTGCCTTTGAACACCAGCACATCGACGGTCGCGTCCGGTCGGGCGCGCCGCAGGCTGCGAATGAGCGGCGTCGTGAGCAACACGTCACCCAAGCGGCGAAGCGTGATGACGAGGATCTTCGGCCGGACCGGCAATGTGATTTCAAAAGGCAAAGCGCGTCTCCAGGCGGCACCGCGCGGCGGTCGCACAGCCTCGCTTGGCTGCCACGATGACGCCGCGGCCGTCAACGCCCGCGCCCTATGTGCGCCTTGACTCGGTGCGGCACTCCGCTGGTCGATTATCATGGCGACCAGATCAGCGAATGGGGCCCTTGGGTGCCAGTCGAACGGCGCCGCCTCCTTATGGCTACGAGCGCGCGATCGATTGTAACGTGTCTCCGCCAATCATCTCCGATATGCCGGAATGCGACTTCGCATAATTCTGCAACCCCGTCCCAATCACGCAATCGTCCGCCTCTTCCATCTGGCTTTCCACAGGCAAAATCGCCACATGGATGCGCAGGTCAATCCCCGATTCGTGCTTGCTTGCTTTCCGCCCCTATAGGACCGATATAGTTCAGTGGGAGGTTGGCGGTGGACGAGCCACTCGCCAACCGGGTCAGGTCCGGAAGGAAGCAGCCCTAACGAGCGCGGTTCGGGTCGCTCGTCAGCCTCCCACCTCCTCTTTGAGCCCGCGGGCCCGGATGCGACCGCCAGGCGGATGGCAGGATGAACGAAACCACGAAACCTATAGAACGAGGCCTGGATTTCGGCGCAGCGCCAGAAGGAACCAGCTATTGCGTGCTGGCGCGCAAATACCGGCCGGCGCGCTTCAACGACCTGATCGGCCAGGACGCCATGGTGCGTACTGTCTCGAACGCTTTCGAGAGCAGGCGCATCCCGCAGGCGTGGATCCTCACCGGCGTACGCGGCGTGGGCAAGACCACGACCGCCCGCATCCTAGCCCGCGCGCTCAATTACGAACTGCCGGACGGCTCGATCACGGAGCCGACGATCGACATGCCGAAGATGGGTATGCACTGCCAGGCGATCATCGAAAGCCGCCACCCTGACGTGCTGGAGATGGACGCCGCCTCGCACAACAGTGTCGAAGACGTGCGGCAGATCAATGATGCGATCCGCTACGCGCCGATGAGCGCGCGCTACAAGGTCTATATCCTCGACGAAGTACACATGCTTTCGGGCGCGGCCTTCAACGCACTGCTCAAAACACTAGAAGAGCCGCCGCCGCACGCCAAGTTTATCTTCGCCACCACGGAAATCCGCAGGGTGCCGGTGACGGTGCTGTCGCGCTGCCAGCGCTTCGATCTGCGCCGCGTCGATGCCGCACTGCTGGTCAAGCATCTGGAAGGTATCGCCGGCGAAGAAAAGGTTGAAGTCGAACCGGCGGCACTAGCGCTCATCGCGCGCGCGGCGGAAGGCTCGGTGCGCGATTCGCTATCGCTGTTCGATCAAGCCATCGCGCATGCCGCCGGCCCCGTCCATGCGGAAGACGTGCGGCAGATGCTCGGCCTCGCCGACCGCGTGCGCGTCGTCGATCTGTTTGAGGCGCTGATGAAAGGCGACGTCGCCGCGGCGCTCAAGGAATTGCGCGAGCAGTACGAAATCGGTGCCGATCCGACGGTCGTGCTGAGCGATCTCGCCGAGTTCACCCATTTTATCACTCGCGTGAAGGTGGTGCCAGCGGTCGCCGACGACGTCTCGCTGTCGGAAGCCGAACGCGTGCGCGGCCGCACCTTCGCAGCGCAATTGTCGATGCGCGTTCTGTCCCGCACCTGGCAGATGCTGATCAAGGGCATCGGTGAGGTGCAGGCAGCCGGCCGCCCGGTCGCCGCCGCGGAGATGGTGCTGGTGCGCGTCGCGTATGCTGCCGACCTGCCGACGCCGGATGAAGTGATCCGCTTGCTCAGCGAGGAGGGCGGCAGCGTGGCTCGCTCGCACAGTAATCGCGGCGTGGCCCCGGCGCAGCCGCCGCAACAGACTTTTTCGCCGCCGTCCGAGACGCCACGGGGCTCGCCGCGCTCCTCGGCTGCGGTATCGCCGCGTGCGGCGGAGGATCCGGTGGCCGAAAGTGAGCCGACCGCGTCGATGCTTACGATCGGCTCGTTTGAGGCGCTGATCAGGCTGGCTGCAGAGAAGCGTGACATTTCGGTGAAGATAGCGTTGGAGCGCGATGTGCGGTTAGTCCATTGCGAGGATGGTCGACTCGAGATTGCGTTAGAGCCGACGGCTGCGAGAACGCTGGTGCACGATCTGCAGCGCAAGCTCAGCGCCTGGACGGGCAAGCGCTGGATGGTCGTGGTTTCCAAGGCGCAAGGCAACGCCACGATGCGCGCGCAGCAGGACGAGCGGCGGGCGGAACTGGAGCGCGGCGTCCAGAGCGATCCGCTCGTGCAGGCAGTGCTAAACTGCTTCCCCGGCGCCAAGGTGGTCGGAGTGACGCAGAGTGCACCGACCGTCGACGTCGTACCGGACGCGCCACCTGATGAGGTCGAGGAATAGCATATGGCCGATTTCATGGGTCTGATGAAGCAGGCCGCGCAACTGCAGTCCAAGATGCAGGCGCTGCAGGCCGAGCTCGACACCATCGAGGTGGAAGGCACGGCCGGCGGCGGAATGGTGAGCGTGCGGCTGACGGCCAAGGGTGACCTCAAGGGCATCAAGCTCGACGATTCGCTGATGAAGCCGTCGGAAAAGGAAATCGTCGAGGATCTCCTGGTCGCGGCGCATGCCGACGCTCGCCGCAAGGCCGAGGCCGTTATGCAGGAGAAGATGAAGAGCCTCACCGGCGGCCTGCCGCTGCCGCCCGGATTGAACCTGACTTAATGCCCACCGCTGTAGCCGGACCAGAAATCGAGCGCTTGATCCAACTCCTCGCGCGACTGCCGGGCTTGGGCCCGCGTTCGGCGCGGCGCGCAGCGCTGCATCTGATCAAGAAGCGCGAATTGCTGATGGCGCCGCTCGGTTCCGCCTTGCAGGCAGCGATGGAAAAGATCGTGATCTGCAAGACCTGCGGCAACATCGACACGCAAAATCCCTGCACCGTCTGTGTCGACCCCGAGCGCGATGCTTCGATAATTGTGGTGGTGGCGGACGTCGCTGACCTGTGGGCGCTGGAGCGCGCGCACGCCGTCAACTGCCGCTATCACGTGCTGGGCGGCACGTTGTCGCCGCTCGACGGCGTGGGTCCGCAGGATCTGGCCATCGACTCGCTGATCTCGCGTGTGCATGAGGCGCAGGTGAAAGAACTAATCCTAGCGCTCAACGCCACGGTCGACGGCCAAACTACCGCGCACTACATCACTGAACTGTTACAGGATGCCAACGTCAAGGTGACGCGGCTGGCGCATGGCGTGCCGGTCGGCGGTGAGTTGGATTATCTCGACGAGGGCACGCTGTCGGCGGCGATCAAGCAGCGGACGGCCTTCTGATACGTCCCTTTGCCCTCTCGCTTCTCGCGTTTCATCGCCATGCCCTCACTGGCGCAGAAATCGCTCAGGCAAAGCGAC
>Ga0207722_1000078_pt1 | contig 14830 bp, 9 predicted proteins | sample LuqExpMetageno26_FD_187784 | JGI IMG/M metagenome (GOLD analysis project Ga0207722, IMG submission 187784) | Tropical forest soil microbial communities from Luquillo Experimental Forest, Puerto Rico - Sample 26 (SPAdes) | ecosystem: Environmental > Terrestrial > Soil > Tropical forest ...
TGCGCCCGCCGAGCTTGCGGTGCAGCTTGTCGAGCAGCAGGTAGATCACCGGCGTGGTGTAGAGTGTGAGCGCCTGCGACACCAACAGCCCACCGATGATGGTAATGCCGAGGGGGCGGCGCAACTCGGAGCCCGGGCCGGCGGCGATCACCAAGGGCAACGCGCCGAGTGCCGCAGCCATGGTGGTCATCAGGATGGGCCGGAAACGCGCTAGGCAAGCGTCGTGGATCGCCTGCCGCGGTGGCAGGCCGAGCCGGCGTTCGCCGTCGAGCGCGAAGTCGACCATCATGATGCCGTTCTTTTTCACGATGCCGATCAACAGAATGATACCGATGAAGGCGATCACCGTAAGTTCTGTATTGAACAGCTGTAAGGCCAACAGCGCGCCAAGGCCGGCCGACGGCAGCGTCGAGATTATGGTGAGAGGATGCGCCAGACTCTCATAGAGCACGCCGAGCACGATATAGACCGCGATTAGCGCGGCCAGCAACAACAAGGGCTGCGCGCCTGCTGATTGCCGGAAGGCTTGCACGTCGCCGGCGAAGTCGGCATGGATCGTGTCGGGAATGTGCATCGCCGCTACCGCGCTCTGGATGCCATCGGTGACGTCCTGGATCGTGAAGTTGGGCAGGATGTTGTAGGTGATGGTGACCGCCGGGAACTGGCCCTGGTGGTTTACCACCAGAGGTGCAATTGAGTGCTCGAAATGCGTCACCTCCGATAGTAGCACCTGGGTATTGTTGGCACCCACGACGTAAACATGGGTGAGGTCGCTCGGGTCGCGGGTATATTTGCGGTCGAGCTCGAGGATCACGCGATACTGGTTGCGCTGGGTGTAGATGGTTGAGATCTGCCGCTGCGAGAAGGCGTCGTTGAGCGCGTTGTCAATGTCTTGCACCTTCACGCCGAGGCGCGCCGCCGCTGCGCGGTCGATGACGACATTGGCCTGGAGGCCGCCCTGTTCGCGGTCGGTGGTGAGGTCGGTGACGCCAGGCACCTGTTTCACCCGATCCATCACCTGTGGCACTAGCTTTTGCAACGCGTCGATGTCGGCGCTCCACAGGGTGAACTGATATTGCGAATCGCTCTGCCGGCCGCCGGCGCGTAGGTCCTGCGCCGGCACCATGAACACGCGTAGGCCGGGAATGCGGCTTAGCTTGTCGCGCAGCCGCGCCACCACGCGCTGCGTGCTTTCATTGTGCCGCTCGGCCAACGGCTTCAGGCTGATGAACATGCGGCCGCGATTGACCGAGGCGTTGAAGGTGGAGGCGCCGACTGAGGAGCCCAGGCTCGCCACCGCGGGGTCTTGCAGCACGATGTCCATCGCCTGCTGCTGCAACTGCTCCATCGCGCCGAACGAGATATCGGTCGAGGCCTCCGTGCCACCGAAGATGAGTCCGGTGTCGTCCTGCGGGAAGTATCCCTTCGGCGTCTTTATATAAAGCCCGATGGTGAGCACCACAGTAGCGAGAAACACGATTAGCGCTAGCGCATTGTGCTCGAGTACGAAGGAGAGCGTGTTGTCGTAGAAGCGGATAATGCGCGTGAGTACGCCCTCGACTAAGCGATCGAGTAAGGTGTGATCATGGCTCGGCGATGAGCGCACGAAGTAGGCGCAGATCATCGGAGTCACCGACAATGACACCACGGTCGACACTGCGATGGCGAAGGCGAGCGTTACCGAGAATTCGCGGAGCAGTCGTCCGACAATGCCGCCCATGAACAGCAACGGAATGAAGGCGGCGATCAGCGAGATCGAGATCGATACTACGGTGAAGCCGATCTGCTTGGTACCTTTTAGCGTTGCGCGCAACGGCGAGGCGCCGCGTTCGAGATATCGGAACATGTTCTCGATCATCACGATAGAGTCGTCCACCACGAAGCCGATGCAGACGGCAAGGGCCATCAGCGACAGATTGTCAATCGAGAAGCCGGCCGCCCACATCGCCGCGCAAGTGCCGGCAAGCGACAGAGGCACGGTGACGCCGGCTGCCACCATAGGCGCGGTGCGGCGGAGGAACAGCGCCACCACCAGCATCACCAGAATGACGGTGGCGCTGAGCGTGAGCTGCATGTCATGCACGCTGGCGCGGATAGTCTGCGTGCGGTCGGCTAGGATCGAAATGTCAAGGCCGGCCGGAACCAATTGCCGCAGCTCGGGCAGCAAGTCAAAGATGCGGTCCACCGTATCGATGACATTGGCGTTGGCTTGCTTGGTGATGATCAGCAATACCGATGGGTCCTTGTTGAACCAGCCGGCGGACAGGCTGTTGCGCACGCTGGGCCGGATCGAAGCGACGGTGGACAGGCGGATCACGGTGCCGCCGACGGTCTTTACCACCAGCGGATCGTATTCGTTGGCTGTGCGCAGCTGATCGTTGATGCCGATGGTGACCGCGCGCTTCATCCCGTCGAAGGTGCCGAGCGGGCCAACCGCGTTGGAATTGGTAATGGCCGTGCGGATGTCCTCCAGGCTCACGCCCATGGCGGCGATGCGCGCAGGATCGACGCGCACGCGGATCGCCGGCTGTTCGGAGCCGGCCACAGTGACGTCGCCGACGCCTTCCACTTGACTAAGCCGCTGCGCGATCACCGTGTCTGCAGCGTCATAGACCTCGCTCGGTAACATGGTCTTGGAGGTTAGCGCCAGGATCAAGATCGGTGCCGCCGCTGGATTGGCTTTACGGAAAGTCGGCAGCGTCGGCAGGTCGCTGGGCAGGTCGCTGAGTGCCGCGTTAAGCGCAGCCTGCACGTCCCGGGCCGCGCCCTCGATGCTGCGCGAAAGGTCGAACTGAACGGTGATGCGCGAGAGACCGAGCGAACTCACTGAGGTCAATTCGGTGACACCAGAGATCTCGCCCAACCGCCGCTCGAGCGGGGCGGCGACGGTGGCAGCCATGATATTGGGATCTGCGCCCGGCCGATTAGCGGTGACGAAAATGGTCGGGAAATCTATGCTCGGCAGGCTGGCGACCGGGAGAAAGCTGTAGGCTACAACGCCGATTAGAAACAGCCCGATCGCAAGCAGCGTGGTGCCGATCGGCCGGCGGATAAACGGGCTAGAGAAGTTCATAAACTACTCCGCCGGATGTGGCCGCACCCGACCGGATGCGGTCAACCGCGCGCGCAGACGCTCCATGTAGAGATAGATCACCGGCGTGGTGTAGAGTGTAAGCAGCTGGCTGAGCATCAGACCGCCGACAATCGTTATGCCAAGCGGATTGCGCAGCTCGGCACCGGTGCCGCTTTCGAACGCCAACGGCAGCGCCCCGAACAAGGCGGCAAGCGTCGTCATCATGATCGGCCGAAAGCGCAACAGCGCCGCCTGCACGATCGATTCCTCGGGCGACAGACCCTGATGGCGCTCCGCCTCGATAGCGAAGTCGATCATCAAAATCGCGTTTTTCTTCACGATGCCCATCAACAGCACGATGCCAATCAGTGCGATCACCGACAGGTCATAGCCGAAGAGCATTAACGCCAGCAGCGCGCCGACGCCAGCTGACGGCAAGGTGGATAGGATCGTGAGCGGATGGATGAAGCTTTCATACAGCACGCCGAGCACGATGTAGATGACGATGGCCGCGGCGAGGATCAGCCACGGCTCACCGGCGAGCGACTTAGCGAATTCGGCAGCGTCACCAGAATAGTTACCGGTCACCGACGGCGGCATGCCGATGTCCGCCTGCGCCGTGCTGATCAACCTAACCGCGTCGCTCAGTGCGTAGCCGGGGGCAAGGTCGAAGGAGATAGTTACTGACGGGAATTGTTCCTGGTGCGTGATCGCCAGAGACGCTGAACTATTGACGAAACGCGCAAAGGCCGCGAGTGGCACCTGGTTGTTGCTGGTGACTGCGTTGGGCGTGGCAGTGGTGTTGGTGTTGGTGCCGCCAACCGTAGTGTTGGCAACGGTAGCGACAGTGCCCGTCGAGGTGATAGCGCCGGTGACGTAAAGTTTCGACAGCGAGCCTGGATCCTGCTGGTAGCGCGGCTGTGCCTCCAAGATGACGCGGTACTGATTGGATTGGCCGTAGATGGTGGAAATCTGCCGCTGGCCGAAAGCGTCGTTGAGGGTGTCGGTGATACTCTGCATAGAGACTCCGAGGCGTCCGGCCTGCTCACGATCGACCTCGACATTCACACGTGGGCCGCCCTCCTGCGCTTCTGAGGCCACCTCACGCAGCGCCGGATAGCTGCGCAGCCGCGCCACCAGTTCGTTGGCCCAATTCAGCACCTCGGCGGAATCGGTGCCGACCAGCGTGTACTGGTACTGCGCCCGACTCACCCGGGTAGAGATCTGGATGTCCTGGGTGGCCTGGAAGTACACCTTCATGCCAGGCACGCCTGCGACAGCGTCCTTCAACCGACCAATGATCGTCCCTACCTTGTCACCGCGTTGGTTCTGCGGCTTCAGGACGATGGTCAGTCGGCCGGCATTGGGTGTTGCATTCAGCGGGGAGACGCCAATCACCGATACCACGCCCGTGACGTCGGGGTCACGCCGCACGATGGATTCGATCTCACCTTGGCGGCGTTGCATTTCATCGAACGAGACGTCAGTACCGGCTTCCGTCACCGCTGTGATCAGGCCGGTGTCCTGCAAGGGCAAGAAGCCCTTGGGCATCACCATGTAAAGGAAAATGGTGGCGACGAGCGTCACCACCGTCACCAGCAGCGTATCGCGCTGGTGACGCAAAACCCAATGCAGGCTGCGTTGATAAAACGCGACGGTGCGCTCGATCAAATCGTGAAAGCGACGGGTGAGCGCGTTGTCAGTGAGACCGCTGCCTTCGCCAGCGGGTCGCAACAGGCGGCCGCACATCATCGGTGTCAGCGTCAGCGAGATGATAGCGGATGCGACCACCGCGATTGTGAGAGTGAGCGCGAATTCGCGGAACATGCGGCCCACCAAGCCAGTCATGAATAACAGTGGGATGAACACTGCGATCAGCGAAAACGTCAGCGAGATTACCGTGAAACCGATCTCGCTTGCCCCGCGCAACGCCGCTTGAAGCGGTCGCTCGCCGTTCTCCATGTGACGGACGATGTTCTCAATCATCACAATTGCGTCGTCGACCACGAAGCCGGTGCCGATGGTCAGCGCCATTAGCGATAGATTGTCAAGCGAGAAGCCGGCAAACCACATCACTCCGAAGGTCGCGATCAACGACAGCGGCAGCGCCACACCGGCGATGATGGTCGCGCGCAAGGTACGTAGGAATATCAGCACTACCAGCACGACCAGAACAACGCTGAGCATCAATGTGAACTGTACGTCGCGGATCGAGGCGCGGATCGTGGTGGTGCGATCGTTGACGATCGTCAGCGTGACACCAGCCGGAAGCGCACGCCGCAACCGCGGCAGTTCTCCCCGCACGCGCTGTACGGTCTCGATAACATTGGCGCCAGGCTGGCGCTGCACGTCGATCACGATCGCCGGCGCACCCTTATAGGAGGCGCCGACCTTAGTGTTCTCCAGCCCGTCGATGACGTCGGCGACGTCGCTGATCTTCACCGGTGCGCCATTACGGAAGGCCACCACCACCTCCTTATAGGTGTTGGCGGCGGTGATCTGGTCGTTGGCGGCGATGGTGTAGGACTGGTGCGTGCCGTCGAGCGAACCCTTGGCGCCCGCCACATTGGCGCCGACGATAGCGGTGCGCACGTCCTCCATCGCTAGGCCGTAGGCGGCAAGCCGTGAGAAATCAGCCTGAATGCGGATAGCCGGGCGGATGCCGCCCTGTACTGAGACGTGGCCGACGCCGGTTAGCTCAGACAGTCGCGGCGCCATCATGGTGTCGGCGAGATCGCTCAACGTGCGCAGGTCGATGCTTTGCGAGGTCAGCGCCAGCGTGATGATGGGCACGTCGGCCGGATTCACCTTCGCATAGAGTGGCGGGTAGGGCAGGGTGCGCGGCAGCGTCGAGGCGGCGGCATTGATCGCTGACTGCACGTCCTGCGCGGCGGCATCGATGTCGCGGTCGAGCTCAAATTGCAGCGTCACCTGACTGATGCCGAACGAGCTCGACGAGGTCATCGTCTGCAATGCCGGGATCTGGCCGAACTGCCGCTCCAGTGGCGCAGTCACCAGCGAAGCGATGGTGTCGGGGCTCGCGCCCGGCAGTTGGGTAGTGACCTGGATAGTAGGGAAATCCACCTGCGGCAGCGCCGAGACCGGCAGCCACCAATAACCGAGCGCGCCACCCAACATCACCGCGATGCCAAGCAGTGAGGTGGCAATTGGTCGGTAAATGAATGGGGAGGAGACGCTCATCTCGGCGGATTCACCACCTGGGTGGCGGGCTTCGGCTCCCCAGTGGGCGACGCGTCGTTGCCGAGCGCTGATGATCGTCGGCGGGTGCGCGGCGTTGCGGCCTCCGGCTCAGCGTTGCTGCCGATGATTACCTTGCTGCCATCGGTCAGCCGGACAAAGCCGTTGGTAACCACACGCTCGCCGACCGCGAGGCCGCTCTTGACTACCGTCTGCATCTCATCCTGCTTTTGCACCACAATCGGACGCATCGCCGCGGTATTGTCGGCCTTGACCACGTAGACGAAGGTGCCGTTAGGGCCTCGCTGCACCGCGCTAGTCGGCACCGTCACCACGTTCTTCAGCGTGTCGATTAAAAGTCGGATATTGACGAACTGACCTGGCCAGAGCGCCAAGTCGGCGTTCGGAAATTCAGCCTTGAGCTTCACGGTACCGGTAGTCTGATCGACCTGATTGTCGACAACTGCCAGCTTGCCGCTCTCGATCACTGCATTGCTGTCGGAACGGAGCGCGTTAACTTGCAACGGTCCTTTCGCGAAAGCAGCGATGACTTGGCCCAAGTCCTGTTGGGGCAGGTTGAAAGTTGCCGAGATCGGTTTGAGTTGGGTAATCACCACGATTGTCGGCGAACTCGCAGCGTGCACGATGTTGCCTTCGTCCACCTGGCGGATACCGGTGCGGCCGTCGATCGGGGCGACGATGGCAGTGTAGCCAAGCGTCGCCTGCGCGTTCTCAATCGCCGCTTCGTCGGATTGTACGATGGCTTCGTCTTGCGCAACCAGAGCGCGCTGGGTGTCGGCCTGCTGCCGATTGACCGCGTTGGTGGCCGCCAGCCGCTCGTAACGGTCAAGGTCAAGCTTGGCGTTGGCGAGCTGTGCTTCGTCCTGCGCCTTCTTGGCTTTGGCCTGATCGAGCTGGGCCTGATATGTGGTGGGATCGATGCGGGCCAATACGTCGCCCTTCTTGACATCATCGCCTTCCTTGAAGCCGACGCTGATCAGCTTGCCGTCCACTTGCGGGCTGACTGTCACGGTATTGTAGGCTTTGACGGTACCAACCGCCTCCAGATAGACCGGTACATCGGCTGTGACTGCAGTGGAGGCCAGCACCGGCACTGGTCCGCTTTCGGCGCCAAACGAACTGCGGCGCTGCTGCTGCGGTGTGCCCGTGAAGACGTAGTAAAGCGCGGCGCCGACTGCGACCATTACCAGAACAATCGCCAGATTTCGGCGCCTACGGCCGTGCGTTTTCGCCCAGATTTGCTTTGGCAGCTCACCGTGCATCGGAGATTTCCACCAATTTCGGCAACCAGCCGCCACCGAGGGCTTGATACAGACTGACGATCGCTTGTAGCCGGGCCAGCTGCGCTTGCGCGAGCGCGTCCTTAGCTAGGATCAACGTCTGCTGGACTTGCAGCAAAGTGACCATGTTAACCGTGCCCGCACGCAGCTGCTGATCGGACAAATCGAACGCTCGTTGCGAGCTTTTCACTACTTCTCCCAAGAAACGCACGGTCAGTTTTGTCTGTTGCACCGCCACTAGCGCGTTGTCGACGTCAGTGAAAGCGGATATCACTGCTTTGCGGTAGTTTTGCAATAATTGGTCTTGCATGCCTTTTTGCAGATCGAGGTTGCCGAGCAGCTTTCCGCCCTCGAATATCGGCTGGGTCAAACCGGCCGTCGCGGTGTAGAACGCCGACTCCGGTCGCAGTAGCAGCTTGAGTACCGCGCTTTGGTACCCGCCCTCGCCGGTTAGAGTAATGCTGGGCAGGAACTGCGCGCGCGCATTCTCGACATTAGCACTAGCAGAGGCGAGTTGCGCTTCAGCTTGGCGGATGTCTGGCCGCTGCGCGATCAATTCCGACGGCAAGCCAGGCGTGACGCGAGGAATCGCGATATTGCGCATGCTGCCTCCGCGGATAGCAACACTTTCGGGCGGTCGCGCAATCAACAGCGCCAGCGCGGCTTTGTTTTGCTGAAGCGTTTGTACAAGCGGTGGGATCGTCGCCCGTATGGTATCCACGAGACTTTCTTGCTGCGCGACGTTGAGATCCGAAGCAGTGCCAGCAGAAAATTGTTGTCGGATCAAGCTTAGAATGCGGCTGGAGCTCGCCAAGTTTTCGCGCGCTATGCGCAATCGGTCCTGCGCCGCCAGCACCTGAAAATACGTGTTCGCGACGCTCACGACGGTGGTCAGGGTAACCACCTCGCGATTATAGCGGCTTGCGACAGCGCTCTCCTCGGCGGCCCGGAGCGCAGAGCGGTTCTTGCCCCAAAAATCGATCTCGTAACTGGCAGTGAGCGAAGCAGTAAGAATGTTGCTCTCGGAGCCGCCCGTAAAGCTGCCGGAAAAGTTGCTGCCACTCAGTGTTTCCGAAGGACGAAGGCGCTCGGCGCTGCCATTGAGGGTGACCCCCGGCAGGAGCGGTGCCCCGGCAATGCGTGACTGGGCATCGGCCTGTACAATTTGAGCGATCGCTACGGCGATATCGAGATTGGCGGAGCGCGCCTCTTCGATAAGCTCGGTCAACTCCTTCGAGCGGAAACCACGCCACCAGTCGAGTGACGGTACTGCCGCATCCGCCGCGGCGGGATTCCTCGGGCCATGCTCATAGGACACAGGGACGTCGAGCGCTGGATCGATCTTGTCCGCGGTCAGCAGGCAGCCGCCGAGCGGTACGGTGATGCATAGGGCTTGCAACACGGCGGCTAACGGCCCCACGCCTTGTTTTGTTTCTGGGCTGACAACTTGGCTACCGCGACGCATACGACGACTTTGCTGGAAGGGTTCCGGGCGGGCAAATAGCTGGCCCTACTGTCGGTTGCTTGTAGTTTTGCGTCCCGGCGGCCAATCGGCCAGCGCGGTGCGTCCTGCGGGTGACATCTGCGTGGCCGCGGTTGCGAATACGCCCTGGATCACTTGGTCAAAGGCCTGCCGCGTGGCCCGGGTTTCCGTCATGGCCGCACGCAAGGCGGCCGCATCGAAGGGTTCCCGCCGCAGCACGTCGTGAATGCGTTCACGCGCATCATGGTATTTCGCCTGGGCCACGTCGATGGCGGCGTGATTGGTGTTGATCTGGCCGCGCACAATGTCGGCATCGGCCGGGGGCAGGGTAGCTGCGAGCCGCTCGACCCGCACGAAGACGTCGCGGTCCCAATAGGACGGAGCCGGCGCGCGGATAATCATCGCTAGCGCAACGCCGACAAAGAACAGATTGAGAGCCAGCGAGGCGAGCAGCAGCCAGCGCGAGGAGCCACGCGTCACGGCAGGAGCGTACTGGGCGATGGTCATGGGCGGGCTCCCGTCAATGGATCGGGCTCGAAAATGATGGTGCCGAGGCCGCCCCCGCCTGCGACATAGGCCGGATCCGAATAAACGAGTTGCCGGTCGAGGCCTGCGATGCCGACAGCAAAGCCGAGCATGGCGCAGCAGGCAAGTGCCGCGACGCGCGGCCAGGCCGGCGCGAATTGCCAGTCGAGCAGCACGTTCGGCAGCCGCCACAGCGGTATCTTCTGTCGCGGCAGCGGGCCGCTGAGACGTTTGAGCACCCGCTCCGCCGCGGCGGTATCGTCAGCTGGAGCTTTGCTCACGCGCTTGAGCGCATCCTCAAGAAAAACTTCGAATTGGTCTTTGTTCATGTTATCGATCCTCATCAATCAACCTGCCGAGGGTGCGGCGCAGATTCTGTTTGCCGCGCACCAGCAAGGTCTCCACCGCCGACACCGAAGTGTCGAGAATTTCCGCGACCTGCGAGTTGCTCATGCCGTCACCATAGGTGAGCATGATGGCCGCGCGCTGGCGCGCCGGCAGTTGCGCGATCCCCGCCGCGACCATGCGGTCGCGTTCGTCGCGTTCGGCCTTGGCGCCGGCGTGCGGCGCCGGGTCGATGATCTCGCCCGCGGCTTCGAGCTCGACCCAGGGCGCCCGCCGCTTGCGGTCGATGCAGAGATTGACAACCACGCGGGTGAGCCAGGTGCGAAAGAGTGCCAGCGGCTGCCAGCGCGGCGCGTAGGTCCATACTCGCAGCATGGCTTCCTGCGCCACGTCCTCGGCGTCGGCGGCGTTGCCGAGGATACGGCGGGCAAGCCCGAGCACCGGCGGCAGGTGTCGACCGGCGAGTTCGCGGAATGCGCGCTCATCGCCGCGCGCGACCCTGGCCATGAGCGCTTCGTCGCTGTCGTCCATCGCAGTGGGTTGGTCGCCATCAGGGAAAGCCGCCTATTGTAGTCCCGCACCTGTCAAATAAACGTGCGGGTTGCTGGAATCCTGTGTCCCCCGGAAACCGGGGAAAACGGGGAAAAGCGCCTGCTATAGCGACATAACCTATTGAATTACCTCGGATTAACGACGCGGCTCTGCGCCGCGAGTTCGAGCCCCTTAACCAACCGGTAGACGGCGCGGCAGTTGGAGACCGGCATGTTCAATCGCTCGCCTTGCCGTGCGATGAAGCCGATCATTTCGTCAATCTCGGTCAGTACGCCGCGGGCGATGTCGAGTGCCACCTAGTCGGCGTGCTTGGACCTCGGGATTTCGCCTAGGCAGGATCTGGGCGAAGAATTCCATCGGCGGAAACGCGAAGCTGCCGCCAGCGCCCGCACCACCGCCATGCATTCCGTCAGGTCCGAGGCCATCCAATCCCCCAATCATGTCCTGTGCGCGGAGAATGGACGAGATGGCAAAATTCCTGTCAACTCGCGCCCGGTCGGCGGGCTGAGCCGCCAATTTTCAATGGGAGATAACCTCACATGGACAAGGCACTCTACGACAAGGGCATGGCGATGCGCCGCAAGGTCCTGGGTGACGAATACGTCGATCGCGCTGTCGCCAATACTGACGATTTCAATCGCAAGTTTCAGGATCTGCTTAACGAGTTTTGCTGGGGCGCCGTATGGACCGATGAGGACCTCAAACCGCGCGACCGTAGCCTGCTCAATATCGGTATGATCGCCTGTCTTGGGCGTATGCACGAATTCGAAGCGCATTTCCGAGGCGCGCTGCGCAACGGGCTTACCCCGAAGGAACTCTCCGCCGCGCTACGGCAAATCGCCATCTATTGCGGCTTTCCCACCGCGGTCGATGCCCACCGAGTAGCGAAGCAGGTTTTGGCGGCGGAACCCAAGAAAACCTGAGAAAATCCGAGCCGAGGCCGCGAATCACGGTATGGAGGTAGCCGCATTCTTGTCTTGAATGTGCCTTCATCCGCGGGCATTCCAACTCGTGGATGGTTGGGCAAGGGGGCCCGGGCCTCAGGTGGACATATGATCCGACGCTTTTTACTACTGACGCTGCCGGTTGCGGTGGCCGTACCCGCGGCTTCCGCAATGGCGCAATACTATTCGGCGCCACCGCCCGGCTATTACCGGAATGCTCCGCCGGGCACCTATTATGAAGATCGGCAGCCGCCTGCGTTCTGGGACGACGATGAGGACGATCAGCGAGCGCGCCGGCCGCACCGTTCGCCGCAAATGAGCCAGAGCCCGTCTGGAGGACCCGGCCGTGGTCTGCCTTATCCGGACGAAGTTGACGCCGACAGGCTGCCAGCCCCGGGTTTTGTCCCGCCTGAAGGGCCCCCGCCGAATTACGAAGATCAGTTCGACCCGAGCGCGGCGACGGATGATCGAGACGCCATCCGCCCGCCGCGCTCGATCGGGCCTGCGCCAGCGACCCAGCAGCAAGCCGCGCCGCAACAGGTTGTCCCGTCCGCTAGCGTCATGAGCCTGCCGCCTGAGGACCAGCCCGAGCAAGGTCAACCGAAAGAGCTACCAGCCAATCTGAAAAAGCAACTGGTCGACTACACCACCAAGGAGCCGGCTGGCACGATCATCATCGATACGCCGAACACTTATCTCTATCTGGTCCTCGGCAGCGGCAAAGCGCTGCGCTACGGCATCGGCGTCGGCCGCGAAGGCTTCACCTGGTCGGGTACCGAGCGCATCTCCATGATGAAGGAGTGGCCGGACTGGTTCCCGCCGTCGGAAATGATCGGTCGCCAACCTTACCTGCCGCGCATGATGGCAGGCGGGCCTGGTAACCCGCTCGGCGCACGCGCGCTGTATCTCGGCAAGACGGTCTACCGCATCCACGGCACCAACCAGCCGTCGACTATCGGCCAGTTTGTGTCGTCCGGCTGCATCCGGCTACTCAACGACGACATCGAAGATCTATACAGCCGCGTGCAGGTCGGCACGCGCGTGATCGTGCTGCCGGGCAAGGCACCGGAGACGGTGGCCAATGTCGGCGCGAATAGCGATCGGATGAATCCAATAGCGCCGTCACGTCCCGGGGCCACGGTTTCGAGTTCGCCGCTACCGCCGGCGCGCTAGCGCGTCCATTGCCACCGAACTAACATCGCGCTGAAATTGGTATGCCGTCGCCACGGGCAGCGGCAATTGCGAGCGACGGGAGGCCGGCATGGCGCGCGCGGGTTCTCAGAGCAAGCTCAATCGACGAAAATTCTTGGCGGGGGTAGCAGTCGCCGGTGCCGCTAGCGCGGCGCCTCCGAGCGTCGCAGTCACGGCACCAACCACAGTCTTGCCGCCGCGCCCATCGGCGTTGCGTCCATCCGCCGCGGTCGCAGTCGCGGAGACGGGATCACCGCGCGTGACCCCGCAGGGCGCCGGTACACCGGCGTCCGATTTCATGGTCGACGTGATCAAGTCGCTCGATATCGACTATTTGCCGTGCAATCCAGCCGACAGTTTCCGAGGCCTGCATGAATCACTGATCAACTACGGCGGCAACAAGAAGCCGGAATTTCTCACCTGCACGCACGAGGAAGCCGCGGTCGCCATGGCGCACGGCTATTTCAAGATCACCGGTAAGCCGCTGCTAGTTCCCTGTCACGGCACCGTTGGCCTGCAGCACGCGACGATGGCAATCTACAATGCCTGGTGCGACCGCGTGCCCGTGATCGTGATCGGAGGCAACGACCTCGACGCCGCCAAGCGGGCGCCCGGCACTCCGACTTTCCATTCGGCGATCGACATCGCCGCGCTGGTTCGCGACTTTACCAAATGGGACGACCAGCCGGTCTCGCTGCCGCACTTCGCACAGGCCTTCGTGCGCGCCTACAAGCTGGCGATGACGCCGCCGCATGAGCCGGTGATAATCGCGCTCGATGCCGGTTTGCAGGAATCGACCATTCAAGAGCGCGACAAGCTCGTGATCCCGCGCTACGTGCCGACGGCGCCGCCGCAAGGCGACGTCAACGCCGTGCGCGAGGCAGCGCGGCTTTTGTCGGATGCCGAGCATCCGGTGGTTGTCGTCGACAAGACGGCGCGTACGGCGAAAGGCGTGGGCCTTTTGGTTGAGCTTGCCGAAGCGTTGCAGGCGCCGGTAATCGACCAGAAAGGCAGGATGAATTTCCCTAACACTCATTACCTGTCCCAGACGGCTAACGGCCGCGGGCTGATCAGCCAGGCTGACGTGATCCTTGGTCTGGAATTGTCGGACTATTGGGGCACGGTGAATGACTGGACCGACAACGGCGAGGATGACGGCGCCGGTATGCAGCAGTCCCACATCAAGCCCGGCACCAGGCTGATCAGCATCAATTCGGTCTTGCTCAACACCAAGGCGAACTACCAGGACTTCCAGCGCTTCCAGCCGGTCGATATCGAGATGGCGGCCGATGCCGAGGCGACGCTTCCGGTGCTGATCGAGGCGGTGAAGCAGGCACTGCCGGCCTCGCGTAAAGCGGCGATCGATGCGCGCGGGGAGGCGATGAAGAGAGCCTGGGCCGATGCCCATCAACGCACGCGGCAAGCGGCAGCCAACGCCTGGGATGCCTCGCCCATCAGCACGGCGCGCCTGGCGATGGAGGTGTACGCGCAGATCAAGGATCTCGACTGGTCCTCGGTCGGCGGCGATCGCCAACTTTCGGCCTGGCCGACCAGGTTGTGGCCTATGAAGAGGCACTACCACCACATTGGCGGTCCGGGCGGCTACGGCATCGGCTACGGTGCGCCGGCCGCGGTGGGTGCCGCGCTTGCCAATCGCGACGCCGGACGCTTCTCCGTGAATTTCCAGCCCGACGGCGACATCATGTATTCGCCGGGCGTGCTGTGGACCGCGGCGCGGCACAAGATTCCGCTACTCTCGGTGATGCACAACAACCGCGGCTATCACCAGGAGGTAATGCACCTGCAGCGCATGTCGAATCGGCGCAACCGCGTCGCGTTGCTCGGCAACGATATGGGCCCGATCGGCACCAGCATCCAGAATCCGGACATCGACTACGGCAAGCTTGCGAGCTCGCTCGGCCTTTGGTCAGCAGGACCCATCCGCGATCCGACCGAGTTGACGCCAGCGCTGCAGAAGGCGGTGCAGGTGGTAAAGGCGGGCGAGCCTGCGCTGGTCGACGTCGTGACGCAGCCGCGATGATCACTCGCATGCGCACGCAACGCTTCCTTTTGGCGACGGTGCTGGCGCTTGGTGCTTTCCCGGCGCTTGCGGCTTCCGCTGAACTCGGCAAGGCCGCATTCATACGACATGGTTGCTGGGATTGCCACGGCACCATGGGGCAGGGCTCAATCGCCACCAGCGGCGGCAAGCCACTGG
>Ga0207722_1000089_pt1 | contig 14188 bp, 13 predicted proteins | sample LuqExpMetageno26_FD_187784 | JGI IMG/M metagenome (GOLD analysis project Ga0207722, IMG submission 187784) | Tropical forest soil microbial communities from Luquillo Experimental Forest, Puerto Rico - Sample 26 (SPAdes) | ecosystem: Environmental > Terrestrial > Soil > Tropical forest ...
CACCGGCTATGACCTGTGCAAGTTACTCGCCGGCTCTTGGGGCACGCTAGCGGCGATGACCGAGATCACCGTCAAGGTGCTACCTAAGGCGGAGACCGTCGCCACCGTGATCGTCGGGGGGCTCGACGACGCACGCGCCGCACAGGCGATGGCCGCGGCGATGGGCTCCGCCTGCGAGGTCTCCGGCGCGGCGCATCTGCCCGACCACGTGGCGTCCTGCTTCGACAGCCTGCCGAATTCGGAGGCGACGACCGCGCTGCGGCTGGAAGGCTTCGGTTCCTCGGTCAAACACCGAACCGAAGCGCTCATCGCTCTAATGAAGCCTTTTGGTCAGGTCGCGCTGCTCGACGAGAAAAATTCGCGTGCGCTTTGGCGTGACGTGCGCGAGGTGAAGCCTTTTGCGGCAGAGTCCGCGCGCACGCGGCCGCTGTGGCGCATCTCCACCGCGCCCGGCAAGGGCTACGAAATCGCTGCGGCGATCACGCCGGCAGCACAGATGTTTTATGACTGGGCCGGCGGGTTGCTCTGGGCAGCAATGCCGTTTGCCGACGAGCCTGATGCCGCGTCGGTCCGCGGCGCGGTTAGAAGCTTGGGCGGCCACTCAACGCTGGTGCGGGCTCCCGCTGCGGTGCGCGCTGCCGTTGATGTGTTCGAGCCGGAGCAGGCGGCTCTTGCCGCCTTGAGCAAGCGGGTGAAGGAGGGCTTCGACCCTAAGGGCGTGCTCAATCCGGGCCGAATGTGGGCAGGTGTTTAGCGGCGCTGAGTATGAGTCATTCGTTCTCGATCGACGACGTGTTCTCGGCGACCGCGTTGGGGCGGCAGACCGCCGCCGTCGTAGTGATCATGGGCGCGACCAACTATGTCAGCGATGGAACTCAGCATGCCGCCAAGTGCAACGACCCGGGGCATCTGCCGGCAGAAATCTGCGACGCACCGCAGAGGATGGATCGCTTCAGGCTGACGCGCTTTGCTCGCATATCGCAGGATTGACCTCAACGCGGAAACCACGTTTCGATCTCGACGTGTCATGCAAACCGCCTTTACCCTCGCACAGCTCGCTGATCCGCAGATCTATTCGTCGGAAAAGATTCTGCGTGGCTGCGTTCATTGCGGGTTCTGCACCGCTACTTGTCCGACTTATGTGCTACTCGGCGACGAGCTCGATTCGCCGCGCGGCCGCATCTACCTAATCAAGGATATGCTCGAGAATGAGCGGCCGGCGAGTGCCGAAGTGGTCAAGCACATCGACCGCTGTTTGTCGTGTCTGTCCTGCATGACCACCTGCCCATCGGGCGTGCATTACATGCACCTCGTCGATCACGCCCGTGAGCACATCGAGAAAACCTATCGGCGTCCGCCGTTCGATCGCGCCATGCGTAATCTACTAGTACGCGTACTGCCTGATTTGACACTGTTCAGGGCGGCGGTGGTGATGGGCCTGGTGTTCAGACCGCTGGCGCCGGTCTTGAAGGCGATCGGGCTAACGCGGATGGCGGCGATGTTGCGGCTCACGCCCCGCCACAGGCCGTCGCCGCCAGTCGAGCGCACCGGCAAGGTCTATCGGGCGCAAAGCGCGTGCCGTGGCCGGGTGGCGCTGCTGTCGGGCTGCATCAACCCTGTGTTGGCGCCGTTAACCAACGAAGCCGCGATCCGTCTGCTCAACCGCAATGGCGTGGAGGTGGTGGTTGCGGCCGGGGAGGCCTGTTGCGGGTCGCTCGCCCATCACATGGGTCACGAGCAACAGGCCCTAACGCAGGCGCGCAACAATATCGACGCTTGGACGCGTGAAATCGAGGGCGCCGGGCTCGATGCCATCCTGGTGACGGTGTCCGGCTGCGGAAGCACCTTAAAGGACTACGAGTTCATGTTGCGCAGCGACCGCGACTATGCCTCCAAGGCGGCGCGGATTTCTCGCCTCGCCAAGGATATCACGGAGTATCTGGCTGCACTCGACATCCCAGCTCAAACCGCGCCGCGGCCGCTCACGGTCGCTTACCACTCGGCCTGTTCGCTGCAGCACGGGCAAAAGGTAACGCAGGCACCGAAAGAACTGCTTTGCAAGTCCGGCTTCATGGTCAAAGATGTGCCGGAAGGGCATCTGTGCTGCGGCTCGGCGGGCACTTACAATATTTTGCAGCCGGCGCTGGCCGACCGGTTGCGCGACCGCAAGGTCGCCAATATCGAAGGGCTGAAGCCGGATGTGATTGCGGCGGGCAATATCGGCTGCATCACGCAGATCGCGGCCGGCACCGCGATTCCGGTCGTGCATACGGTCGAGTTGCTCGACTGGGCGACCGGCGGCCCAGTACCGGATGCGCTAACAAGATCGCGGCGGAAGAATTGATTGGTTAAGGCGGCAAAATGACGCGTTGCAATTATCGGGAGGATTGACATGGCAAAGAAACGCAAGAGCAAAGTGAAGAAGACCAAGCGCGGCGCGGCGAGCAAACCAAAGGCCAGTAAGGTCCGGCGCCCGATCAAGAAGGTTGTCAGCAAGAGCAAGCCGGCGAAGGCGAGAAAGCCGGCCGTAAAAAAAACAGCGGTGGCGAAGCCGACGAAATATAAGATTTTGTTAATGGGAGCTTCATACGGATCGCTGCTCGCCTCCAAATTGTTGTTCGGTGGACATTCGATCCACCTTGTCTGCCTACCGGCGGAAGCCGAGCTCATCAACTCGGAAGGTTTCAGGGTCAAGCTGCCGGTGCGCGGCCGCAGCGAGCCGGTGCTGCTCGAATCACGCAAGCTACCCGGCAAGGTGACCGCTGGCCCCGCCACCGGTGTCAACCCAAAGGATTACGATCTTGTCGGACTTTGCATGCAGGAGCCGCAATACCGTGCGCCGGGTGTGCGCGAACTGCTTGACGCCGTGGGCAAGTCGCGCGTGCCCTGCATGTCGATCATGAACATGCCACCGCTGCCCTACATCAAGCGCATCCCCGGACTCGACTACAGGGCGCTCGAGCCGGCTTATACCGATCCGCGCGTTTGGGATTCTGTCGATCCCAAAAAAATCACGCTCAACAGTCCCGACCCGCAGGCGATCCGTCCCCCGGAAGGAAAGGCGAATGAGCTCTTGGTCACGCTGCCGACCAATTTCAAATGCGCGCGTTTTGACAGTGCCAAGGACACGGCGATCGTGCGCCAGCTGGAGAAGGATGTCGAAAGCGCGCGCTTCGACGCTCCGGAAGGCAAAATCGAATTGCCGGTCAAGCTGAAAGTCTACGAGTCGATCTTCGTGCCGCTTGCCAAATGGGCGATGCTGCTCGCCGGTAATTATCGCTGTATTACGACGGACGGAATGCGAACCGCGCAGGAAGCGGTGCATTCCAACATCGAAGAGGCGAGATCGGTGTACAATTTTGTCAACGACCTTTGCGTGAGGCTCGGCGCTTCGCCGGATGATCTAGTGCCCTTCGAGAAATATGCCGCCGCGGCGCAAAGCTTGACGCGTCCAGCATCCGCCGCACGCGCGCTCAACAACGGCGCCCCCAATATCGAGCGCTCCGACAAGCTGGTGCAGCTAATCGCCCGGCAAAAAGGCCTTAGCCACCCCACCATCGATGCAACCGTCGCGCTGGTCGATGCGCGACTCGATGCTAACCGGAAAAAGGCGGCGGCCGCCTGATCGGGCTCGCTGCCATTTTCCCGATATCGAATTCGCGTTGATGCTCGGGATGGTTATCCACAAGTCGGATTGCGTCCGGATTCGAAAAAGGTCCGCGACCTTAAAATTGTGACTTTCACGCAACACTTTATTGCTTTTTCTCAGTAACGCCTAAAAAGGCGGCAATTGCCACCGTTTTTGCCTTGCGATGTTCTAGGTTCGGGGCTTCAACATTACCCCGATGGGGCGAAAGTATCGGCCTAAAAGTCGGCCGAACTGAAAAAGGGGCAGGTTCAATGAAAAAGGTTGTTTTGTCGGTAGTGGCGGCGCTGGCAGTTTCCGCTGCAGCGCCCGCATTCGCGGCGGATATGGCGGTGAAGGCCCCACCGGTGGCGGCTCCGGCCGCCGCACCTAGTCCGTGGGACATCGCGTTCGGCTCGGCTATCATGAGCGACTACATCTTCCGCGGCATCTCGCAATCAAACCTCAAGCCCTCGGTCGCGGCTTATTTCGAACCGCGCTACAACATCACCAAGGACCTCCAGTTGTATGTAGGTTTGTCGGGGGAGAGCATCAGCTTCACCAACCGAGCGGCGGCTGAAATCGACTTCTACGGCGGTGTACGCCCAACCTTCGGTCCGATCGCGCTCGATCTGGGCTTCTGGTATTACTGGTATCCGGGTGGCCAGTGCATCGGCGGGGTGCCGCCGTGTGGTGTGGGGGACAACGCGCTGATTAACGGTAACGTTTCGAAATCCAATGTGAGCTTCTGGGAGGTGTACTTCAAACCGACTTGGAACGTGAACGACTCCTGGGCGATTGGCGGCAACGTGTACTACACGGACTCCTTCCTGAACTCCGGCGCTTGGGGCACCTACGGGTCGGGGACTGCAAAGTTTACGGCGCCTGCCAATATGGCGATTGGCCCATTCGGATGGTACGTCTCGGGTGAGTTTGGCCGGCAGTGGTTCGGGACTACCGATGCCTTCTATGGAATTCCTGCGGGAACGACAATCGGACTCGGCCCGTTTACAACCACGGGCATTTACGCAAATGGTATTCCGTACAAGAGCTACAACACTTGGAACGTCGGCCTCGGCTTGACCTGGAAGGTGTTTACGCTTGATCTGCGTTACTCAGGCACCGACCTGAACAAAGGTAATTGCAACGCCTTCACGAGTGACTTTACCGCTTCCGGTTTCGGCAACGTGACGGCGATTAATCCAATCGGTGCCGGCTCTAACTGGTGCGGTAACACCTTCATTGCTAAGCTCGCGGCTGACCTCACCTTGGGAAGTAATCTGAAGTAAGCGATCCAAAAGCTGTCTCGACGAGCGGCGGCTCTCGAGCCGCCGCTCTTCTTTGCGCGCTGGATGCTAGGCCGCCGGCACCAGCGTGCCCTCGTGCACGTAGTAGCGGTCGCCTTCGCGGCTGAAGGTCAGCCGGCGGCGATGGAAGGCGGCAAGCGTCGCGCGGTGCCCGATCGACACAATGGTCGCGCGCCTTAGACGTTGCTCGAGCAGCCGGTACAACGCGGCTTCGGAAGCCTCGTCGAGCGAGGCGGTTGCCTCGTCCAGGAACAGATAGTCGGGCGCGTGGAGCAGTGCGCGCGCGATGCCGAGACGTTGCTGCTCGCCGAGTGATAGCATGCGGTTCCAATGTGCCTCGTCCTCGACGCGTTTGGCGAGCTCCGGCAGGCCTACGGTGGCAACCAGCTCGGCAACACGTCCAGCGTCGAATCTGCCGGACTCTGCGGGATAGGCGACCGCGGCGGCGAGCGGCGCGATCGGAAAATACGGCCGCTGCGGTAGGATCATGACACGGGCGTCTTTTGGGAGCGTAATCGTGCCGGCGCCGAACGGCCAGACCCGGGCAAGCGCCCGGAACAAGGTGGACTTACCGGCGCCCGAGGGGCCGCTCACCAGCACTCGCTCCCCTAGACCGATGGCAAGGTCGTTGGTAGTCACCAGCGGCACCCCATTGGGCAACCGCACCGCTAGATCCTTAAAAGAGACGGCTGGCGCGTCGCCGGTTACAACGTCAATGACCGGCGGCGTCACGGCGACCGCCCGTGCGGTCGCCACCGATTGGTCGAAACCGGACAAGCGCTCGACCACCGCGCGCCATTCCGCCAATTGCCGATAGACCGTGACGAACACCGATAGTGCTTCCTGCACGCGGCCGAACGCATTCGCCGACTGCATCAGGCCGCCGAGCTGGACGACGTTGGCGAAATAGGCCGGGCTCACCATGATGAAAGGGAAGACCACCGCGGCCTGCGCATAGCTAGCGGTGAAGAAAACGAGCTTCTTTTGCCGCGACATGATCGCCATCCAGTTTGCGACCACGTTGCGAAAGCGTATCAGCAGACGGTCGCGCTCCGCGGCTTCGCCTTCCAACAGCGCGATCTGTTCGGAGTTTTCGCGCACCCGCACCAGGTTGAAGCGAAAGTCCGCCTCATAACGTTGCTGCTGGAAACTCAGCGCGATCAGCGGTCGGCCGATCAAGTGGGTGAGTATCGTGCCGGCGCCGGCGTAGATCAGCGCCGCCCAGAACAGATAGCCCGGAATGTCGAAGCGTATCCCGAAGACATGCAGGGGTGCCGCCGCCGAGAGCCCCCACAGGATGATCGTGAACGAGAAGAGAGTGACGCAGGCATTGAGCAGCTGCAGGCCGATGTTTAGCGTCAGAGCGATGAACTGCGCGATGTCCTCGGAGATGCGCTGATCGGGGTTGTCGGCGGCGTCGCCGAGCAACTGCATGCGGTAATGATTTGCGCCCTCCATCCAGTGGTCGAGATAGGCGCGCGTCATCCAACGTCGCCAGCGGATCTGCAACCATTGATTGAGATAGAGTTGGTAGACTGCGAGGACGACCAGCGCGCCGGCGATGAAGCAGAAATAGATCAGCTGGGTGACGAAGGCGTCCCAATCGCGGTTTTGCAGCGCGTTGTAAAAGACGTTATTCCAACTGTTGAACAGGACGGTGAGGCCGACGATCGACAACTCGATCGCAATCACCGCCGCCAGCAGGATGCCGCCTGGCCAGCGGTCCTCAGAACCGAAATATGGGCTGGCAATTCGCCAGACGATGGCGAGGGTCGACAAAGTGCCTCTCACGGGTGTCTCCTGTTAGCGCCGGGGCCGGCGAGGACGGGGTTGACCATCCGGTATGCTGCAATAGTGGCGATGCTGTGCGTTTGGTCCCGCCTGGGGTTGTGGGCGGGAAGCGGCCCCGCACGCCATTTCATCATGGGTATTCCTTAGGTTATATGCACGATGTATACCAAAGGCGGTCACTGGTGCCGTCCTTCCCAATACCTGACAGCAGGGTCTGATTCCGTATTTTCCGAAGCTGAATCGCACAGTCTTGCTTCGGTTCACCATGACACATTAGTGTGTCGGTCGAGGCGGATAGCTGCTCGTCCGATGTGAACGGATGGCGGCGGCACGTAAAGATGTGTGGGAGGACTGAGATGAAAGACGAGACCCGATCGATGAAATTTGATCGCCGCGCGGTGATCAAGACCGCGCTGGCGGCCGGCGTCGCGCAAGTTGCGTCGCCATTCGTCATTACGGTGCGCGCAGCCGACACCATCAAGATCGGCATGGTCGATCCGTTGACCGGCGCTTATGCCGCGGTGGCGAATAACGAAGTCATCGGCGCCAAATTGGCTGTCGAGCAGGTCAATGCCAAAGGCGGCGTTCTCGGCCGTCCACTGGAATTGCTCGTTGAAGATTCCGCGAATGACGTCGGCACCGGCGTACAGAAGACGCGCAAGCTGATCGACCGCGACCAGGTGCAGTTCATCATCGGCGACGTCAACTCGGGCATCGCGCAGGCGATGGCGCAGGTCACCGCCGAAAAGAAGGTGTTGCATGTCGTCTCCGGTGGCCACACCGACGGCATCACCGGAAAGGACTGCAAGTGGAACGTCTACCGGGTCTGCAATACGACGCGCGCTGAGGCCAACTCGGTGTCAGAGTTGCTGTTCACCAAGTACGGCAAGAAGTGGCACTTCATTACGCCTGACTATTCCTTCGGCCACACGTTGCAGCAGGCAGGTTTGGCCAATCTTCAGAAACTCGGCGGTACTATGACTGGCAACGAGCTCACGCCGCTCGGTACCAGCGACTTCTCCGCCTATCTTATTAAGGCGCGCGCGGCCAATCCGGACGTCCTACTTGTTTTGGTGCAGGGCTCTGACATGGTGAACTGTTTGAAGCAGATCGCCCAGTTCGGCATCGACAAGCAGATTCACGTCGCCGGATTGCAACAGGAGCTCGAGTCGCTCGAAGGCATGCCGCCCGAGGCGCGCGTCGGCAACTGGATGTTCGAATGGTACTGGAAGCAGCCGGGCGTGCCGCGTGTCGAGGAATTTGTGGCCGACATCCGCAAACGTAGCAACGGCAAGGTGCCAACGGCGCGCACCTGGTTCGGTTACACCTCGATGCAGACCTATGCGCTCGTTGCCAACCACGAAAAGACACTCGATGGCGTCAAGCTCGCCAGGGCGCTCGGCAATTTCGAGCTGCCGCCCGAGGTTAAGCTGCAGCCCAACAAGGTCTATTACCGCGACGGCGATCATCAGCTGATGACTTCCGCCTTCGTCGGTCAGGCCGTACAGAAGCCCGCGGGGGATCCGGAGGATCTCTTCCAGGTCGATCAAGTGCTCGCGGGGGACAAGGTCAATCCGGCGCAGACTGAAACCGGCTGCACGCTTCAGTGGCCGGCTTGAACTAAGACCCGCCGCCTGTTGCGCCTGGGGAGTGTAATCGCTCTCCAGGCGTGCCATGTTGAGTGCAACGGTCTGGGGAGCCGGGCGTCGATCTATGCTGCAGCTGCTGCTGTTCAACGTCACGAACGGACTGATCATCGGCGCCTTCTACGTGCTGATGGCGCTCGGCCTGTCGTTGATCCTCAACCTGAGTAACGTGATCAACTTCGCCCATGGTGGTTTTCTCGTCGTCGGCGGCTATATCGCATACACGATCACGCCCTATGTCGGTTTCTGGGGCGCACTGCTGATCGCGCCCCCGCTCACCGCCATCATCGGACTCTTGGTCGAACGAGTCCTCATCCGGCCGCTCTACGGACGCGACCCGCTCTACAGCCTGCTGCTGACGTTCGGCCTTGCCTTCATCTTCGAAGACGGCACACGCTTCATCTGGGGAGCGCAGGGTAAGCCGGTGACCGTGCCGGCCGTCCTGGCGCAGCCGTTGAGTTACGAATTCTTCTTCATCACGGGCTACCGCCTTTTCATGGTCGCCATGGTGGTCGTAGCAGTCGCCGTGCTCTTCGTGCTGCTGCGCTACACCCGTCTCGGCATCCGGATTCGCGCTGGTACGCTCGATCTCGAAACCGTATCGGCGCTCGGTGTCAACGTGCGCACCCTGCGCTCGCTCAATTTTGCCGTGGGCATTTTCCTTGCCGGCCTGAGCGGCGTGCTGGCAGCCGGTCAGCTCGGCCTCGAGCCGACCATGGGCTCAGGTCTGCTGATGCCGAGCTTCATCGCCATCATCGTCGGCGGCGTTGGTAGTCTCACCGGCACGCTGCTTGGAGGTCTGCTGATTGGAGTCGCCTCTGGCATCACCGCGGTGTTTCTGCCGGCGGCGAGCGAAGCGATCATGTACGTGCTGATGGCAGTGGTGCTGCTAATTCGCCCACGCGGATTGTTGGGCGAAGAGGGCATGATGACATGAGCGATCAATACGACGCCCGCAAGCTGCTTGCGCTTGCCTGCATTTGGGCGGCCCTGTTGCTTGCGCCCTACTGGATGCCGCCCCTTGGTGGGTATACCGCCCTGGGCACGCGTGTGCTGGTGCTCGGATTGGCTGCTATGTCGTTGAATTTTCTCCTGGGCTTCACCGGCGTACTGTCATTCGGCCATGCCGCCTACTTCGGCCTCGGCGCCTATGGCGCGGGCCTGTCGCTAAAGTTTCTTGCAGCCAGCAGCCCGCTTGCCTTGTTGATGGGGATGCTGCTGGGCGGGGTCGCCGGGGCGCTGCTCGGGATGCTGATCGTTCGGCGCCGCGGCGTCTATTTCGCGATGGTCACGATAGCCTTCGGCCAGGTCTTTTATTACATCGCGTTTCAATGGAGCTCGCTGACCGGCGGCGATGACGGCTTGCGCGGTTTTTCCCGCCAGCCGCTCGATTTCGGACTGTTCAAGATCGATATCCTCTCCAACGCCGATTATTTCTATTATTTCGTCCTGTTCTGCTTCGCCCTCATCGTCGCCATAATGAGTTTTATTCTCCGCTCGCCGTTCGGGCGTACGATGTTGGCCATCCGCGAAAACGAGCGGCGTGCGCGCTTCCTCGGAATTGCGATCGAGCGGCACATTTGGATCGTGTTCACGCTGTCTTGCTTTTTTATAGGCTTTGCCGGCGCGCTCTATGCGCTGTTGAATAATTTTGCCGACCCTAGAGGCTTGCATTACAGCCAGTCCGGCGATTTCGTCATGATGGCGGTCATGGGCGGCATGCGCAGCTTTTGGGGCCCGCTTCTTGGTGCCGCCGTGTTCGTGGTTCTGCAGGATTATCTGTCGAGCGTCACGGTGAACTGGATGTCGTTTGTCGGGTTGCTGTTCGTACTTGTGGTGCTGTTCTTCCCGCGCGGGCTGCTGGGCATGGTACGACGGAAGCTCGCCTCATGACGCTCCTGACCGTCGATAATGTCTCCCGGCATTTTGGCAGCCTGATTGCAGTCGACGACATATCGATGACGGTCGCACGCGGTGAACTGCGCGCCGTGATCGGCCCCAACGGCGCCGGCAAGACCACGTTCTTCAACATGATCAGCGGCTTCCTGATGCCGACCTCGGGCCGCATAATCTTCGACGGAGAGGACATCACGAAGCTTTGGCCCGCCCGCCGCGTCTGGCGTGGCATCGCCCGCACTTTCCAGATTACCGAGGTCTTTCCCGAGCTGACAATCCGCGAAAATCTGCGCATCGCGGTGGAGTCGGCGAGTGGCTTCCGTCTGCGCCTCTGGCAAACAAGCGAGGAGGACCGCAAGGTGAGGCAGCGCGTCGACGAGCTCCTGCAGATGAGCGGCCTGGGCCAAAAGGCACACCGTCTAGTAGGCGAGCTCGCGCATGGTGATCAACGCGCCAACGAGATCATGATGGCCTTGGCGCTGCGGCCACGCCTGTTACTGCTCGACGAGCCGACCGCGGGCATGGGCGACCAGGAAACCTACGACATTACGCAGCTGATCCGCAAACTGCACCGGGACCAGAAGCTGACGATCGTGCTGATCGAGCACGACATGCGCGTCATCTTTCACCTGGCCGACCGCATCATGGTGCTGGCGGAAGGCAAGATGCTGGCCGAGGGCACTCCGAAGGAGATCGCCGCGAACGAGGCGGTACAAGCGGCCTACTTGGGGAAGGCAGCGGCATGAGCGGCGTGGCCCTGCAGGCGGAAGGCCTGCACACCTTTTACGGCAAGAGCCACATCCTGCACGGTGTCGGCCTGGAGGTGCGCGAGGGCGAAATCGTCACGCTATTGGGGCGCAACGGCGCCGGCAAAACCACGACATTGCGCAGCCTGGTAGGACTGACCCACGCTCGCCAGGGTACGGTGAGCATTTTCGGCGAAAACACCACCGCCTGGCCGCCTTTCCGCATCGCTGCGCTCGGCGTCGGCTACGTGCCGGAGGGCCGCCGGATTTTTTCCAACCTGACGGTCGAGGAGAACCTGAAGGTGCCGCTGGAAAAGGCGGGCCCATGGACCATCGCCCGCATCTACGAATTGTTCCCGCGGCTTGCCGAGCGCAAAACCAACAAGGGCCGCCAACTCTCCGGGGGCGAACAGGAAATGCTGGCGATCGCACGCGCGCTGCTGCTCAACCCGAAGATCTTGTTGCTCGACGAGCCGAGCCAAGGTCTTGCTCCGCTGATCGTTCAGGAGGTTTTCAAGATCGTCAGCTCAGCGCGCCAGCAGGGAATTTCCGTGCTGCTCGTAGAGCAGAACGTGCGCGCCGCGGTAGAGGTCGCCGACCGCGCTTACGTGCTGGATGACGGCAAGGTGGTTTATTCTGGCTCTGCCGCAGAGTTCGCCAAGGACGAGGAGCGCGTGCGGGCGCTCGCCGGCGCCAGCGCCGAGCGGTGGGAGGCGGACGCGCCGGCCTGATCCCGTTTGCCGCCCTCGCGGAGGTTGGCGTCGTGACCAAAACCGATCTGATCGAACTCTCCGCAAGCAACGCGCGTGCGCAAATCGCCCGCGGCACGATCTCAGCGGTGGAATATACACAGGCGTTTCTTGATCGCGTCGCGGCGGTTGAGAAAGACGTGCAGGCGTTCATCCAGTTCGATCCGGATTATGCGCTGACGCAAGCGCGCACGCTCGATGCACACCGTGCGAACGGCCGGGCGGTTGGTCCATTGCACGGCATTCCTGTCGCCATCAAGGATATCTTCGATACCAAAGATTTCCCGACCGGCTACGGATCTTTAATCTATGCAGGACACCGGCCGGGCTCGGATTCGGCTGCCGTCGCGCGGCTGCGCGCCGCAGGTGCTGTGATCATCGGCAAGACGGTAACCACCGAGTTCGCCTATTTTCATCCGGGCAAGACGCGCAATCCGCACGACCCGACGCGAACGCCGGGAGGGTCATCCTCGGGGTCGGCTGCGGCCGTCGCGGCAGGCATGGCGCCGCTTGCCGTCGGCTCGCAGACTAATGGCTCGGTGATCCGACCGGCGGCCTTTTGTGGCGTGTTCGGCTCAAAACCCGGCCACGGGGTCATTTCCCGTGCCGGCGCGTTGACCCTGTCGCGGGCGCTCGATCATGTCGGTATCTTTGCCCGTACGCTCGACGATGTGGCCCTCATCCTCGACGTGCTCGCCGGCAACGATCCGGCAGATCCCGACACGCTTGCTTTCACCGCACCGGCGTTTCGCGCAACGCTTGCAGATGCGCCCCCAACGCCGCCAAGTTTCGCCTTGGTGCGGACGGCGATGTGGGACAAGGCAGACCCCGAAACGCGCGCTAACATTGAGCAATGCGCCAACGACCTAGGTGCTTTCGATGTCGAACTGCCCGCCGACTACGTTGCCGGTTGGGACGCCCAGCGCGCGATCATGGCGGCCGACATGGCGCACAACCTCGGCGCCAATCTCGACAAGGGGGAGGTGAGCCCACAATTTCGAAGCTTGGTGGAAGAGGGGCGTAGAGTGACGGCGGTGCAGTACCTCTCAGCGCTGCGTGACGCGCGCCGTTACGCCGCCGGAGTTGCTGAAATCTTCAAGCGCGCCGACGCAATCCTCACGCCCTCCGCCCGTGGCGTGGCACCGAACGCGTCTTCAACCGGCGATCCGGTATTCTGCACGCTGTGGTCATTGACCGGATTGCCGGCGTTGAATGTGCCCATTCTGTGCGGCGAAAATGACTTGCCGATCGGCCTGCAGCTTGTCGGCGAGCCTGGTCGCGACGAACGATTGCTCCGCATCGCGCGCGCATTGCTCGAACGGCTCGGGCTTCGCAATCATTTTTCGAAGCTAGCCCCCGCGCGCCGCTGAACCTCTCGCTGACCTGCCGAGGTGCTCTTTGAAGAAGGCAACGGTGCGGCTCCACGCTAGCTCGGCGGCCGCTTTGTCGTAGCGGTTGCTGGTGTCGTTGTTGAAAGCGTGATTGACGTTGGGATACATATAAATCGTATAGTGCTTGTTGTTGGCCTTAAGCGCCGCCTCATAATCTGCGATTCCCGCGTTCACGCGCTGGTCGAGCCCAGCATAGTGCAGCAGCAGCGGCGCCCGGATCGGCTTCACCTGATCGGCCGGCACCTGCAGCCCGTAATAGATCACGCCAGCTTTCAAGTCGGGTGCCAGCACGGCGACCCGATTGACAATGCCTCCGCCCCAGCAGAAGCCGACGATACCTACCTTGCCGGTGGATTCCGGATGCTGCTCGAGGAATGGCACGGCCGCGGCAATACGGCGCGCTGTATCGCCGGGATTCAGTGTGCTGATCATGTCGCGCGCCTGGTCCTCGTCCGCCGGCGTGCCGCCGAGCGGGGATAACATGTCCACCGCCAGGCAGAGGAAGCCTTCCAACCCCAGACGCCGCGCCACGTCCTGGATGTGCGGGTTAAGACCGCGGTTCTCGTGCACGACGATGATTGCCGGGCGTTTTACTTTCTCCTTGAGCCGCGCCAGGTAACCGTTGATAGGCGTTTCCGGCGCCTGGTAAGACACCATACCGATCGCCAGCCGTGCATCGTCGGCCGGAACAATTGCGGCGCGTGCGTAATCGTTCTGCAACAATGGTAGTAGCGCCAGCGCCGCCACGTTCGATCCAGCGATGGTCGCTAACCGATCGAGAAAACTGCGACGGTTGATTTCGCCGTGCGTGAAGCTGTCATAGAGATCGATGATACGCTGGTCCACGGGTGACTGCCGCGACTGTCCGCTAACTCCAACCCCCGTTTTCGGTTGTTTAGTCCGCAAGGCTGCCCTGTCCTGGTGACAAAACGGCGCGCGAAAACCAAGAGACGAAACTTGGTCTTGACCTTGGCTTCCTCGTCCTTTGGCCAGGTGGTGTCAAGGACGGCACTCGGGCAAGACCAATCAGCTTCGGC
>Ga0207722_1000090_pt1 | contig 14179 bp, 10 predicted proteins | sample LuqExpMetageno26_FD_187784 | JGI IMG/M metagenome (GOLD analysis project Ga0207722, IMG submission 187784) | Tropical forest soil microbial communities from Luquillo Experimental Forest, Puerto Rico - Sample 26 (SPAdes) | ecosystem: Environmental > Terrestrial > Soil > Tropical forest ...
AACGAACGACCATGACACGGCATCCCAAGCCCGCCACTGCGACCTTCATCGGCGCCGCCGGCAACAAACTTGTCGCCGACGTGCTTGGCGACAGCGGCTCTCCTGTGTTGTTGCTGCATGGCGGTGGTCAGACCCGCCACGCTTGGTACAAAACAGCGGAACAGATCGCGCGCAAAGGTCATACAGCTTATGCGCTCGATCAACGGGGTCATGGAGACTCCGACTGGGTCGCGAACGGCGCCTACGAGTTCTCGGATTACGCCGCCGACGCTAAGGTCGTCGCGGCGGAACTCACCCGCCGATCGGGCACAAAGCCGATGGTAATTGGCGCGTCTCTCGGCGGCATTGCTGCGCTTTTAGCTGAAGGCGAGTCCGAACACGACAAGGGCGCTAACGTCTTCTCCGCGCTCGTGCTTGTCGACATCACCCCGCGCGTGGAGCAAACCGGTGTTGCAAAGGTTCTCGGCTTTATGCGCGCGCATGCCAAGGATGGATTCGCGTCGATTGGCGAGGCCGCGCAAGCGGTAGCCGAATATCTTCCGCAGCGGCCGCGACCGAAGAGCAATGACGGACTGAAGAAGAATCTCCGCTTATCGCCCGATGGTCGCTGGCGTTGGCACTGGGACCCGCGTTTCCTCGATGGGCCGCGCGCAGCCGGAGCGGACCGTCGTGCGCTCGAATCGGCGCTGATCGAGGCGGCGCGTAGGATTCAGATCCCCGCCCTGCTGGTGCGCGGCGCATCCTCCGAGCTCGTGAGGGAGGCGCATGCCAAAGAATTTCTCGAGCTCGTACCGCACGCCGATTACGTCGATGTCAGTGGTGCGCGGCATATGGTGGCGGGCGACCGCAACGACCACTTCTCCGCCGCCGTCCTTTCTTTCATCGGACGGTTGTCAACACATGACACTCCCGTGACCTCCCGCGCGACACACACCTGACTCCGGCAACCGATCTGGAATCTGATGATCCTTAGCCGAACAGGACGTTGTCCGTAAGATCGACCAATTTGGGGGAGAAGTCGCCGATCAATATTTGCGTCGGAGTTGACGCTTTCTCTCCTCTATTGACAAACAATAAATAGCCTCGGCTCAGAGTTCCTGCCGCGTCGGCCTGAACAAGATTTCGTTGATATCAACATCGTCCGGCTGGCTTATGGCGAAAGCGACCGCGCGCGCGGAGGAATCGGCAGGAATAGCGAATTCCTCATAAAACTTGTGGAAACTCTCGGAGAGGTCCGCTTCGGTGATACTGTTCGGCAGTTCAGTCGCGATTGCGCCCGGCGAGATTACTGTCGTGCGGATATTGTAGGGCTTTACTTCTTGGCGCAGACCTTCGGATAGCGCGCGCACGGCGTGCTTGGTCGCCGCATAGACCGCGCCGCCGGCGCGCACCTTATGACCGGCCACCGATGAGACATTAATGAAATGCCCGGCTTTCCGCTGCTTCATGTAAGGCAGCGCGGCGGCGATGCCGTACAGCACGCCCTTTATGTTTACATCGATCATTCGATCCCAGTCGTCGATCTTGAGACGTTCCAGCGGCGACTGCGGCATCAGCCCGGCATTGTTGAACATCACGTCAATGCGCCCATGCGATTGCACCGCACGGTCGACGAGCCGCCTAACTTGTTCGCACTTCGTTACGTCGGTCTGCACGACGGCATCGCCGGCTAAGAACAGCTCCTTGGCGAGCGCCTGGAGCCTGTCGAGGCGCCGTGCTCCCAGCACCAGCTTGGCACCCTCGCGGGCAAGATGACGCGCCGTCGCTTCTCCAAGCCCGCTGCTTGCTCCAGTGATGACAACTACCTTGTCCTTGATGCCGTTTGTCATGGCTTTTCCTTTTCAGAAGGCGCGCTTGGAGGCGGCTCCGCTTTCGCGCCTCGTATGTTGACAAAGACGTGGTAGATGACGGCATCCCAGGCGTTGTGAATGCCGACGAAAAGCAACAGCAGCGTCGCAGCGCCAACGCCAAAGAGAGCCTCGCGCGTGCGGGTATGAACCGTGAACGACGATAGCGCCAGCATTGCGTATGCTGCCAATGGCAGCACAAGATGAAACAACCAGTCTTCGAACACTGGTTGGTATGAGGTTTGCGCTCGCATGCGCCGAGCCACGATCAGCGCGTACACCACCCCACTAAGGCCAATGAGGCCCCAAACCGCTGCGGCGAGCGTGATCGCTTGCCACGGAACGCGCTGAAGCGCTGACAAGAGGAGGGCGGTGCCAAAGTGAACGATCGTCGGTGTCGCAAACGCAGCGCCGGTCTCGGCCACACGCGACGGCGGTCTCTCGGCGATAAGCGTCAAGACGACGAACTGCAAACCGATCAACGCGCCGGCGGCCGAGCCGACGATCACATAGAAGCTATCCCATGCGTTGAGCTCTGACATGACGCTCACGCCCCGAACCGTTCGAACCGGTATGCCAGTTCCGGGCCTTCTCCCGCCTCGCAGGCGAGCTGGCCCATGAACAGCGCGAACGGTTCGGTATATCGGGCGATCCGTAAGGCTCCCGCGTCGACCGGCGCGAACCCCACGTCGCGGATCAGCTCGGCGGCAATCTTTTTGCTACGTGCATCATCGCCGCAGTAGACAAGGCTAGGCCTGTTTGGTTTCCGCCGAGCCTCGTAGACGCCAAAAAACACTTCGCTCGGCACCGTGTTGAACGCACAGACAACCCGCGCGTTGGGCAGCTTCTTTGCTAGTTCCTCCGCGCCCGATGAGGTGTGGCCGATTACGAGGCCGGTATTGTCGGCATTCATCGGCAGCGAGCAAGTGACGATCACCTTACCCGAAAGGTCGCCTGCCTGATTCAAGACGTCGTCCATGCGCAGCCAATGCGCGGCGAGCAGAAGAGCATCCGCATCCCGCACGGCCTCACGCGGCGTGCCCGCGCGTGCATTTACCCCAGCCTCCTTCGAGAGCCTTTTCAGTTTCTCCTGATGGCGGGTGTAACTGAAAATGACCTGATGACCGGCGCGCGCGAACAGCGTCCCGAGTTTGCCACCCATCAACCCCGAACCGAGAATCCCAATTCGCACTGACCTCTCCCCCTAGCGCCCGACCCTTGCCTGTAAGCTCGGAGGATACCGATCGCCCTGCACGTCGATTTTGGAGAGAGCGCTCGCGATGTTGCGCAAATCATCGGGCGTAAGCTGAATGCTGGCCGCGCCGATGTTCTCGTCCAGCCGATGTAGCTTGGTGGTGCCCGGTATCGGCACGATCCAAGGTTTCTGCGCGAGGAGCCACGCGAGCGCGATTTGAGCAGGCGTTGCTTTTTTCTGCGCTGCAATGCGCCCGAGAAGATTGACCAGGACCTGATTTGTCTTCCGTGCTTCCGGCGAAAAGCGCGGGACGATGTTCCGGAAGTCCGTGCTGTCGAATTTCGTATTCTCGGTGATTGTCCCAGTTAGAAAGCCCTTGCCCAGCGGACTGAAGGGAACGAACCCAATCCCAAGTTGCTCCAGTGTAGGCAGAATCTCCTTCTCGGGCTCTCGCCACCAGAGCGAATACTCGCTCTGCAATGCACTAACCGGCTGGACCGCGTGCGCCTTGCGGATCGTCTGTACACTAGCTTCGGAGAGACCGAAGTGCTTGACCTTGCCTTCCTTGATCAGGTCCTTCACCGTACTAGCAACATCCTCGATTGGAACCTTCGGATCGACGCGATGCTGATAAAAGAGGTCGATGTGGTCCGTCTTGAGCCGCTTGAGCGAGGCGTCGGCCACCTCCCTGATGCGTTCCGGCCGGCTATCCAGGCCACGTGTTGAGTCTCCACCCTCGAAACCGAACTTGGTGGCGATGACGACCCGCTCGCGCACTGGCGTGAGAGCTTCGCCGACAAGTTCCTCGTTCGTAAACGGGCCATACGCTTCGGCGGTGTCAAAGAATGTGACACCACGCTCGACGGCCGCCCGGATAAGGTTAATTGCTTCCCGCTTGTCCGCAGCCGGACCGTAGCCATAGCTGAGGCCCATGCAGCCAAAGCCGAGAGCCGAGACCTGCAAGCCGCGTTTTCCGAGTTGTCGTCTTTGCATTTTTCACTCCTGCGTTTGCGTGGACTGGGACCATTCGTTCGTGATCAGCGCCGGTATTGTTCATCGCTGACCTGCTCCATCCAGTCGACGACCTTGCCGTTGAGTGCCTCTGCGATGGCGATGTGCGTCAAGGCCGTCGTCGCTGTCGCGCCATGCCAGTGCTTCTCGCCAGGCGAAAACCAAACGACATCGCCAGGGTGGATTTCCTCGACGGAGCCGCCCTCACGCTGGACCCAGCCGCAGCCGGAAGTCACTATGAGGGTTTGGCCAAGGGGATGCGTGTGCCAAGCCGTGCGCGCGCCGGGTTCGAATGTGACGATTGCGCCGCCAACGCGCGCTGGACTGCCTCGCTGGAACGACGAGTCGATTCGCACGCTGCCGGTAAACCAGTCCGCTGGCCCCCTCCCGGAGGGCTGTGAGCCGCTTCGTTTGATTTCCATCCCACTCCTCCTCGTATGAGCCAGGGTGCGCTGACAGCTGGACAACGGCAATAATTGGTCTGCGCAATCGTTCTGATTAGTCGCTAAAATGTGCATGAACTCATGAGCGGAACCCATAAATGCTGAGGCGAGAACTGGGTGACCTTCTGGCCTTCCTGGCCGTGGCGAAAGAACGCAGCTTTACGCGGGCCGCAGCGAAGCTTGGCGTTTCGCAATCGGCGCTCAGTCACACGATCCGTGAACTCGAAGAGAGGCTCGGCATTCGGCTGTTGACCCGCACTACACGCAGCGTCGCACCGACCCACGCCGGCGAACGCATGCTCAGCACTATTGGTCCACGACTGGAATAGATCGAAGCGGAGTTGGCATCGCTCAGCGAGTTACGGGAAAAGCCAGCCGGCAACATTCGCATCACGACGGGAGAGCACGCGGCGGAGGCGGTCCTGTGGCCCGCTTTGGCCAAGTTCCTTCCAGCATACCCGGACATCAACGTCGAGTTGATCATCGATTACGGCCTGACCGACATCGTTGCGGAACGTTACGACGCGGGCGTTCGGCTCGGCGAACAGATCGCGAAGGACATGATCGCCGTGCGCATCGGGCCTGACATGCGGATGGCGGTTGTCGGGGCGCCCTCCTATTTCGCAAGACACCCACGACCGAAGTGGCCACAGGACCTGACGGCTCACCGCTGCATCAATCTGCGCTTGCCGACCTATGGGAGCGTGTACGCCTGGGAGTTCGAGAAGAATGGCCGGGAAATGAGGGTACATGTCGAAGGGCAGTTGGTATTCAACAACATTGCCCTGAGACTCGAGGCTGTACTGGCTGGCTGCGGTCTAGCGTATCTACCCGAGGATCGCGTGCAACGTTACCTCTCGGGCGGACACCTGATCCGGGTACTTGCGGACTGGTGCCCGAAGTTCTCAGGCTATCACCTGTACTATCCGAGCCGACGACAAGCTACGCCGGCATTTGCGCTGCTCGTCGATGCGTTGCGTTACCGGCGATAAGAAGTATTCATCACTGCGCAGACATCCGCTACAGGCCGCCGCACGAGCCAACGCCACTGCACTCCACCGCTATTCGGCCCGAAAGCGGCTGTAAACTACGAAACTCGGTACGACGGTGTCACCGGAGGAAGTCATGAGAGTGCATGCAACGCTGCGCACAGCGGTACGATATGCCGCCGCCCTATCAATGGGAATGATTCTTTTTTGCGGAGAGTCCTTTCCTGAAGATCAGTTGAGCGCCAGCTCAACAATAGGTGGGTGTCGTAACTATATTTCCAGCTCAAAAAATGATCTTTTCTTGCAGGGATATTGCGCCGGCGCGGTGGAAGCACTTGTGGAATTTGCTGCAGGAGCATGCGCGCCGAAAGGCGCAACCAACATGCAAAGCGTCCGGATCGTCTTACAATACATCGACGCCCGACCAGCTCGCATGCATGAGAATTTCAACAAGATAGCGGCCGATGCGCTTAGACATACTTGGCCATGTAGCAACTGAGACGAGAACGGGACCCAGGAGCCTGCTGCTGTCCAGAACCCGTTCTCCCAACAACAGACGCCGACTCATTCCGGAATGCAATTACTTAAGCGGCTCTTCGCCGTGGAGGCTCGAGCGAACATCTTGGTGATCCGGCCCCGACCAAATCGGACCTTCGGCTAGCGAGCCTAATTTAATCCTTAATCGCTAAGGGCCGTAGCTTCAGCGAAGGCAGGCTCTTCAATACCCCGCCGCCAACGCGCCCCGGGTGCGCGTGTCGGCAACGCCGACATAGCCGTCCAGCGTTACCAGGATGGAATTCACGGAACCAAATGGCTGCGTCGGCACGATCGTGTGGCCTCGTGCCTTCAGCGCATCGAGCAGTTCAGGCGCGAAGCCGGTTTCGACATAGACTTCGTCGGGCTGCCATTGATGATGCAGGCGCGGCGCGGTTACTGCCTTGTCGAGCGGCATGCGAAAGTCGATCACATTCACGATCACTTGCAGCACCGCGGAAATGATACGGCTGGCACCGGGTGAGCCGGTGATCAGGAACGGCTTGCCGTCTTTAAACACGATGGTCGGCGTCATCGACGAGAGCGGCCGCTTCCCCGGCGCTGGCAGATTGGCGTTGTAACCGACGAGGCCGTAAGCGTTGGCGGTACCGGGCTTGGAAATGAAATCGTCGAGCTCGTTATTGAGCAGCACGCCCGTACCGTCGGCGACTAACCCGAGGCCGTAGGAGAAATTCAGAGTGTAGGTGTTCGACACCGCGTTGCCGTCGCGGTCGATGACGGAAAAATGCGTGGTGTTCCTGCCTTCGACGTCGCTGGGCTTACCGGCGCGGATCTCGGCGGACGGCGTCGCGCGCTCGTTGATGTTGGCGCGCAGGCGCGCCGCGTATTTCTTCGACGCCAGCCCAAGCACGGGAATCTTCAGCGCATCCGGATCGCCCATGTAGACGGCGCGGTCGGCGTAGGCGCGCTTCATCGCCTCGATCAGATAATGCAGTGATTGCTCGCCGCGGCCGAGCTTGGCAAGATCGTAGCCCTCCAGGATGTTGAGCATTTCGATGAGGTGCACGCCGCCGGACGAGGGTGGCGGCACGGAAACGATGCCGAAACCGCGATAACTGCCGCGCACGACCGGCCGTTCGATGGCGCGATAATTCTTCAGATCCTCGGCGCTCATGATGCCGCCCGCGGCGCGCACCGCATCGGCGATCTGCCGGGCGGTACGTCCTTCGTAGAAACCCTGCGGGCCTTTTTCGGCAATAGCGCGCAGCGTATCAGCGAGATCGAACTGATAGAGCCGCTCGCCCTCGCGCAGCGGCTCGTCGCCATTGAAAAAGATCGAGGTTGTCGCGGGCCAGCGCGCCAACCGAGCTCGTGCGTCCGGCAGTGAGTCTGCAATGTCATCCTCGACCGGAAAACCTTTCTGCGCGAGATCGAAGGCCGGCGCGATGAGGTCGGCGAGCGACAGCCGCCCCGAGCCGTATTTTTGCTGCGCCAGCGCCAAGCCGGCGACAGTGCCAGGCACACCGACCGCCAGCGCGGAATCTCGCGACTTCGCAGGATCGGGTTCGCCTTTGTTGTCGAGGAACATCGTTGCCGTCGCCGCTGCCGGCGCGGTCTCGCGATAGTCGATGGCGATATCCTGGTTGCCTTTGACGAGATGGATCAGCATGAAGCCGCCGCCGCCGATATTGCCGGCGCGCGGATAGGTGACCGCCAGCGCGAAACCGACCGCCACCGCCGCGTCCACCGCGTTGCCGCCGCGGTCAAGGATTTCGACGCCGATGCGGGCGGCGCGGCTTTCCTGCGCCACCACCATGCCGTTGTGGGCAGAGATCGGTACTGCCGGTGGAATAATCGACGCCCGCTCGAATGGTGCGACCTGAGCGAGGGCGCCCGCAACAAAGAGAAATGCAGTTGAAATGAGAGTGAAGAGGCGGCGCATATCTCTCTCTTCACTTCACCATGGAAAGGAACGAGGGGAGCTACCGCGCTTGGCCGTGATAGACCGTGTTGGGCCGCATGTCGGTCGCGCTAGCAACGCGGTTCGACATATTGAAAAAGCCCGCCACCGCCGAAATGTCCCAGATGTCGCGATCGGAAAGTCCAGCGCGGCGCAGCCGCTCGCGGTCGGTTTCCTCGACGCTCCACGGTTGCGCAGTGAGCTTGATCGCGAAGTCTAGCATGGCACGCTGGCGCTTATTCAACCGTGCGGCTCGGTAATTCATCACCATGTGCTCGCCGAGGAGCGGATCGTGTGAATATTGCCGCACCGCGGCGCCATGCGCAGTGAGACAGTAGTAGCAGCGGTTCTGCGAAGACACCGCGACGGCGATCATCTCGCGTTCGAGCTTCGATAGTCCGCTCTCGCCCAGCATCAGGTCGTTGTACATGGCGACAAAAGTTTCGAGCTTGGTCATGTCGAAGGAATAGGCAACCAGCACGTTGGGCACGAAGCCGAGCTTGTCCTGACATTTCTTGAAATAGGCAACCATGGCGGGCGATGGCTTCGCTGGCGGGAGGTTGAGCGCGATGATCGGTGCGTCGTCGGCCGCGGACGGCGTCGTTTTAATGGAGATGGTTTTGGTGGCGGGTGCTTTGCTGCCCTTGATAACATGTAGCGTTGCCTTGCCGGCCGCTTTATGCGACTTGTTTCTCTTGTGCATTGCACGCATCTCGAACGGTTCCTCGATGACGTGAAGTCTACAAGGTTCTGTCAGCCGGCGATACGACCGGCGATCCTTGCTTTTGCCTTTCAGCTCAACATCTTAATTTAAACCTTGGGAAGGTTTCGCTAATGTTTCGCAGGCCGTCACGGCCGCGTTATCAAATGGTGGATTGCTCTCGACGGCTCGACCAGGAAGGTGAAGACTCGGCCTGTTTTCGACCGATACTCGCAACCACCGCAGAACGCCATGCCCGCCGAAATTTCCACCAACGAGCGCAACACAGCTGCCTGTGTTGTCATAGAGCAGGCAGGCGCTGCGCTCGCCAAGCGCCGCCCCGATATTCCGCCGACGTTCGTCGCGCAGCTTTATGGCCGCACCGCTGCGGAGGATGTGCTGTGCTATGGCGCCGCCGATCTCAGCGGTCTCGCCGAGCGGGCTTTCGATTTCCTGCGTGAACGTCAGCCAGGTGCGCCGAAAATCCGCTGCGAGAATGTAACGCTGAAAGAGTCGGGCGAGCGGAATCTTATCTCGGTGGTCGAAATCGCCAACGACGATATGCCGTTCCTGGTCGATTCGGCCATGGGCGAGCTCGGCGAGCGGCGGCTTAATGTGCAACTGGTGGCTCATCCGATATTTAGCGTGCGGCGTGACGGCAGCCGGCTGGTGGCGCTAGGCAATGCCGACGTTGCCGACACGACGCGCGAGAGCTTCATCCATTTTCATCTCAAGCCGATTGCGGAGGAGGCAGCTCGCGCCGACTTGGTGCGCGCGCTAGAAGGGGTGCTCGGTGAGGTGCGACTGGCCGTGCAGGACTGGCGACCGATGTTGGCGCGCGTCAACGACATTGTCGCCGACCTGAAAATCAATCCGCCGCCGCTGCCGGTAGATGAAATCGCCGAGGCAATCCAATTCCTGCAATGGCTATTGGCGGACAATTTTACTTTCCTCGGCGTTCGCTATTACCTATTCGACGGTCACTCGCTTCGACCGGATTTCGTCAGCGCGCTCGGCATTATGCGCTTGCGCGAGCTGCGCGTGTTAAAGCAGGGCAATCAGCTGCTCGAATACACGCCGGAGATCATGGCGTTTCTGAAGGAACCGCGGCTCCTGATTATCGCCAAGGCCAACATCCGCGCCCGCGTGCATCGTCGCGTCTATCTCGACTACGTCGGCATCAAGCGCTTCGACGCCTCGGGAAATTTGGTTGGCGAACAGCGTATCATCGGCCTGTTCACCTCCACCGCCTACACGCGCACCGCGCACGCCATTCCCTATTTACGCCGCAAGATCGCTAGCGTCGAAGCGCGCGCCGGGTTCGATCCGAACGGGCATTCCGGCAAGGCGCTGACCAATGTACTCGAAACGTATCCGCGCGACGAGCTGTTCCAGACCGACGAAGATACGCTCTATAACTTCGCACTCGCCATCCTGCAGCTCGACGAACGGCCGCGAGTACGCGCGCTGGCGCGGCGCGACCGTTTCGACCGCTTCGTCTCGGTTATGGTTTTCGTGCCGCGCGAACGCTACGACAGCGATATCCGCACCAAGATCGGCGAATATCTGGCGAGCGCCTTCATCGGCCGCGTGTCGGCCTTCTATCCGTTCTTTCAGGAAGGTCCGCTGGTGCGCGTGCACTTCATCATCGGCCGTTCCGGTGGCCCGGCGCCCGCCGTTGATAGCGCCACGCTCGAGCGCGAGGTGGCGGCAATCGTGCGCTCATGGAAGGACGGGTTAGACGAAGCGCTGGCGCTGGCCAACCCGCCCGATAAAGCACGCGATCTGCTTGCCCGCTACCGTGAGGCATTCTCCGTCGGCTTCCAGGAATCCTATGCGCCTGCGGTCGCCGCAGGCGATATTCGCGTGGTCGAAAGCCTGAGCGAGCAACGGCCGCTGGGCGTCGATTTCCATCACCGCCTGGAAGAGGAGCAGCGCGCAGTCGGCCTGAAGGTCTGGAGCCTAGCACGCCCGCTGCCGCTGTCCGAGCGCGTGCCGGTCCTGGAAAACATGGGCTTCCGCGTGGTCGACGAGCGCACGTACCACCTCCTCCCGGAAGGCGAAGCCGCACACGAGGCCTGGTTGCACGACATGATGCTGGAGCGCGCCGATGGCGACGTGACCGAGCTCAATACCGGCAAGGCGCGGCTCGAGGCCGCCTTCCTTATGGTGATGCGCGGGGTTGCCGAGAATGACGGCTTTAACGCGCTCGCGCTCGCCGGCGGCCTGGCCTGGCGCGACGTGGCGCTGATCCGCGCTTTGTCACGTTTTCTGCGCCAGGTGCGCGTGCCCTATTCACAGGATTACATGTGGACGACGCTAACGAAACACGCCGCCATCGCCAGCATGATCATCGAGCTTTTCCACGCCCGCTTCGATCCGCGCGCGGAGGCCGAGCGCGACGGGAAACAGAAGGCGATCGCTGCGCGTATCGAAGATGAGTTGCAGAAGGTCGAGAGTTTGGACGAGGATCGCATCCTGCGCCGCTTTGTCAACGCGGTGCAGTCTGCGATCCGGACCAATTTCTATCAGACTGGCAAAAACGGGCATCCCAAAAGACTGATCGCGGTCAAGTTCGAAAGTGGCAAGATCATCGACATGCCGTTGCCGCGCCCGCTCTATGAGATCTTCGTATGTTCTCCGCGCGTCGAAGGCGTGCACATGCGCTTCGGCAAAGTGGCGCGCGGCGGCATTCGCTGGTCGGACCGACCGCAGGATTTCCGCACCGAGATCCTTGGGCTCGTGAAGGCGCAGCAGGTGAAGAACGCCGTGATTGTGCCGGTCGGCGCCAAAGGCGGCTTCGTGCCCAAGCTGATGCCGAAGTCGCCGACGCGCGAGCAATTCCAGGCCGAAGGCATCGCGACCTACAAGCTGTTTATCTCGACGCTGCTCGACATTACCGACAATCTGCACCAGGACGGCACCATCGATCCACCCGAAAACGTGGTGCGGCACGACGGCGATGATCCTTATCTGGTGGTCGCCGCCGACAAGGGCACCGCGACTTTCTCCGACATCGCCAATTCGATTTCGATCGAACACGACTATTGGCTGGGTGATGCTTTCGCATCCGGCGGATCGGCTGGCTACGATCACAAGGCGATGGGCATCACGGCGCGCGGGGCCTGGGAGGCAGTGAAGCGGCATTTCCGCGAGATGGACGTAGACATCGGCACGACGCCGTTCACCGCGGTGGGCATCGGCGACATGTCGGGCGACGTATTTGGCAATGGCATGCTGCGCGAGAATACGATCAAGCTCGTGGCGGCGTTCGATCACCGCGACATCTTCATAGACCCGGATCCCGATCCGGCGACAGCTTTCGCCGAGCGCAAGCGGCTATTCGAGCTGCCGCGTTCTAGCTGGCAGGACTACGACAAGAAGCTGATCTCGGCTGGCGGCGGCGTTTACCCGCGATCGTCGAAGGAGATCAAGCTCAGTCCGGAGGCACGCAAGCTGTTCGGCGTCGGCGACAGCATGACACCACAGGAATTGATTAAAGCGATCCTCAGGGCGTCGGTCGATCTGGTGTTCTTCGGCGGCATCGGCACTTATATCCGCGCGTCGAGCGAGACCGATGAGTTGGTGGGTGACCGAGCCAACGATCCGATCCGCATCACTGGCAGCGAGTTGCGCTGCAAGGTAGTGGGTGAGGGCGCTAATCTCGGCATGACCCAGCGCGGCCGCATCGAAGCGGCAATGGCCGGCATCCGGCTCAACACCGACGCCATCGACAACTCGGCCGGCGTCAATACCTCCGATCTCGAGGTCAATATCAAGATCGCCTTGCGGCGGCCGCTGCGCGCGGGCGCGCTGAGCATGGAAGGGCGCAACGCGCTGCTCGTGGAAATGACCGACGAGGTCGCCAGGCTGGTGCTGCGTAACAACTATCAGCAGACTCTGGCGCTCTCGTTAGCACAACGGCGCGGCCTTGAGGATCTGGGTTTCCAGCAGCGCTTGATTCAGACGCTGGAAATGCATGGGCAACTGGATCGTGCCGTCGAATTCCTGCCCGACGACATGGCGATCGGCGAGCGTCGCAAGCGCAACCAGCCGCTAACGCGCCCGGAGCTCGCCGTGCTGCTCGCCTATGCCAAACTCTCTTTATACGGCGAACTGCTAGACAGCGCGGTGCCGGACGACCCCTATCTCGGGCGCGAGCTCGAGCGCTACTTCCCAAAGGAAATGTCACAGCGCTACGATGACGCGCTTCATGCCCACCGGCTGCGGCGCGAGATCATCGCGACGCAGCTCACCAATTCCATGATCAACCGCGGTGGCGGCACGCTGATCGTGCGCATCGCCGACCAGACGGGCGCAGCACCGCCGGCCATCGCCGCCGCTTTCGCCGCGGTGCGCAATAGCTACGACCTGATCGCGCTCAACAGCGAGATCGACGCACTCGACAACAAAGTGTCGGGCGAGACGCAGCTCAGGCTTTACGCTGCGGTACAGGACCTGCTGCTCGACCGGCTGGTCTGGTTCCTGCGAAACGTCGACCTCAAGCAGGGGCTCGAAAAGATCATCGGGCATTACCGCGAAGGCATCAGGCAGGTCGTGGACGCGCTCGACGGCGCGCTGTCGAAGCAGGCTTTAGCCGCGCGCGACGCCCGGGTGGCGGAGCTCACCAAAGCCGGTGTCCCGGAGGCGCTGGCACGCCGCATCGCCACGCTGCCGGTGCTCAAGGCGGCGCCCGACATCGTGCAGGTGGCGGAGCGCGCGCAGAAGCCGGTGGTCGAGGTGACCGCGACCTATTTCGCCACCGAAGCCTTCTTCCAGCTCGACCGCGTCGCTGGCGCGGTGCCGGGCATCGTTGTGTCGGATTACTTCGATCGCTTGGCGCTCGACCGAGCGCTCGACTCGATCGGCGACGCCGAGCGGCGGCTCACCGCCGCCATGGTCAGCAACGGCGTTGCCGGTGCGGGCGCGGTCGAGGAATGGATTAAGCCACGCCAGGCGGAGGTCGCACGCATTCGCGCGGCGATCCACGAGATTGCCGGCTCCGGTCTCACGTTGTCGAAGCTGTCGGTGGCGGCGAGCCTGCTGGGAGACTTGGCGCGCGACTAGTGACGGAAATGTCGTGTTCCGGTAAACACCATTGCCACATTGTGGGCGTCGGCGGCCTTGATGACGTCGACGTCACGCATGGAGCCGCCAGGCTGGATCACGGCGGTGGCGCCGGCTTCGATCGCGACCAGCAAGCCGTCCGGGAACGGGAAGAACGCATCCGAGGCGACCACCGAGCCTTCCGTCAGCGGCGCAGACAGCTTTAATTCCTTCGCGGCATCTTCCGCCTTGCGTGCGGCGATGCGCGCGGCATCGACGCGGCTCATCTGCCCGGCGCCAATGCCGACGGTGGCTCGGTCCTTGGCATACACTATTGTATTCGACTTCACGTGTTTGGCGACGCGGAACGCGAAGCGCAGGTCGGCCAACTCCGCTTCGCTCGGCGCGCGCTGGGTGACGGTTTTCATTTGCATTTCGTCGATCACGGCGTTGTCGCGCGACTGCACCAGCAGTCCGCCGGCAACCGATTTCA
>Ga0207722_1000093_pt1 | contig 13709 bp, 17 predicted proteins | sample LuqExpMetageno26_FD_187784 | JGI IMG/M metagenome (GOLD analysis project Ga0207722, IMG submission 187784) | Tropical forest soil microbial communities from Luquillo Experimental Forest, Puerto Rico - Sample 26 (SPAdes) | ecosystem: Environmental > Terrestrial > Soil > Tropical forest ...
GCAGCCGGACGGCAGCATCAGCTTAAGCGTGGCGATGCGAATTCCGCCGGGGACGCCACTAGTCACCGGCACCTCCCCTCAAGAAGTTGCACATCAACGACAAGTCGAACACCGCTTTCCCCGCGCCTTCGGAGATGGTGAGCCGGAAAAAATCTTCACAGCACCGGCTGGGCCTTTAACCGTGATCGTCAAACGCATCCCAGATGAGTTTGCCGAGGCGGCTACAGATGGCATCTCGCAAGCGGTAACAGCCAAGCTCGCGTCTACTGGCTAATCGCCTCGAAATACTTCCACGCTGAGAGCCGCGCACCTGCGCCACGTCATAGGACGCGTACTCATAAAATGCCCGACATGTTCGCTTCAACTCCGATAACGACCACTTTCGTGCAGGTGCAGCAGACATGCGAAAGGCTCTTTCTGGTTTTGAATTAGCACGATTGGTCGGTCTTGGCGCCATTGGGCGGGGCGTCAGGTGGAACGAAGGGTTAGACCGCATTCAAGGGCATTGGTTCAGTCAGCGGGTCTGACTTGAACTGGTTGTTCCCAGTTTGACGGACTGTGCGAATACCCTGGGATCTTGAGTCTGGAGAGCAGCGACAATGTTCTCGATCTTCGAGGCGGGCCCTTGCGCGCCAGCGTTGCCGCCAGGTTGCTGAGGCGATTGGACTGGAGGATGCGCGGCGCCGTCCCCCGGGTAGGGATAGAGCGGTTCCCTCGAGGCATACTGCACGCGCAATTCCTGTAGCTCGGTCCAGGTTGTGACCCGAGTCTCGGGGTCGTCTAACACATAGCGGCTCGCATTTTCCGTGAGCGTCCTATATCCGGCGTCGGTGGCTTTCGCGTTCGAGAACGACTCGCGATATTTGTCGCGATCGTCGGACTCGTAGAAGACCATCAGCTTCTCTTTGGTGCGATCTCGTGGATGCGCGGCCGTGAATACGCGTACGCGGTTGAAGTAGAACCGGTCGGGATGTTGGCTCTCATAGGCCAGTCGGGCTTTGATCGCGGTAATGGCGTCGGCTCGGTCTGTTATCCTGATCGCCAGGACATTCTGGTCTGCGATGACAACGTCGGCGGTCGGCGACTTGCCGCCCCCGCCAGCGGGATAGAGCGGCTTCCTGGATTCGACGTTGAACCGCATGTCCTGTCGCTCGGTCCAGGTGATGTGGCCACGATGGTCCCTCGCGTCGGATGGCTGCGCGTACTTCAGCATCCTCCGTGCCAGGCGCAGGACGGCCGGTCGACGCGGACCCGCCGTTAGAAGCGACGCGAAATACACGAGGTAGTTGTCGAACTCGTCGAAAAACGTCAGGAGCCGTTTGCTCGCGTCGATGTTGCCGTCCGCGTTGGTATAGGGAGCGAGGTAGACCCGGGTCCGTGTGTAGTAGAAGTGTTCCGGGTGGACCTGCTGGAACTCAAGGACTTGCTTAGCAGCTGCCTGGATCGCGGCTTCGTCCTCCGCCTTGAACACTATGACACCCTGGTCGATCTGACGCAGGTCGGTCGGCCCTGCCGTAATGGGGCGGGCGGTCCTGCTCAACAACCCTTTGACGATAATGACAGCGCCCATAACCAAGAATGCCGGCGCACCGACTAAAACAGCGATGCTGCGACGCATGTTGGATGACCCGCTTCGCTTGGCTAACTGATCCGGCGGCGCCGAATTGGCGATATGAAATTTCTTTGAATCGATTTGTGTCCCTTTCACACCTGTTCCTCTCTTCTGTCACAGCAATCCTGGAGTCCGAGTTTTCAATCTCTGATAGCAGCGATCGCTAGGTCAGACAAACGCGACAGTCTTTCCGGGTGCGCCAGACCTTCAACGAGGCCCGCAGAGAGAAAGATGAAGGTGAGGTCTCGGTCGATGTCCACGAGCCAGCCGGTTGTACCGCCACCCACCGCCGCCAACGCGCTCGGTGACGCCTTGCTGCCGGCCGGGGTGTGGTAGTCACCGCTCCCCCGAACATAGCCGCCAAGCAGGCTGAAATTCGCCGGGAATCCAGCGACGATTTCCTTCGCCGCCTCGCCGCCTCTCGTCGCTTTTGCTGCAGCGAAAAGCTGGAGGATGCCGGCCGAGGCTACCATCTGGCGGAGCATGGCGAAGCGTTCCCGAGGGGGAAGCGTCTCGAGCTTGAAGTCGCGCGAGTGAATCTGCCGCGCCTGGGCGAACATGGCTGGCGAGAGGACTTGGAAGCCGTTCTTGCTCCGTCCGATCAGCGCTTCGGTGAAAAGGAAGATGTCGTCAATCTCGGCGAAAGCTCCGGCGGAGGGATATTCGGCGTCAGCGCCCAGCCACTCATTGAACATGCGCCGGAAGAGCGGCGAGGTAGGACCCTCGTTCGCTTGGGTGAACGAAACCGGGACTCGCCTGGGATGGTCGGGCGCAAGCCCGAAGCTGGTGGTGCGCATACCGAGCGGATCGAACAGTTCTTCTTTGGCAATGCGATTGAAGGAGCGGCGCTTGGGATCGGTATTGACGAGTATCTGCCCGAGCGCGTCGTAGCCCGTTCCGGAGGTGTAGGCGCAGCGTGTTCCCGGTTCGTAGACCGCCTTGAGCTTGCAAATCGCCTTCGCTTTCCGCGGCAGGTCGCCGAGCGCGGATAAGGGAACCGGCGGTGGTACGGGAACGGAAGGCAGGCCGGCGATATGGCAGAGAAGCTGCTCGATGGTGGCCTTCTCCTTACCGCCGACTCCGAAGCCCGGAAGCACATCATCGACGCGCGTTTCGAGCCGAAACCGGCCTTCCTCGACAGCGCGCAACACGAGCACCGCCGTGAACACTTTCGACATCGACATCAGGAGATATCGATCGTCGCTCGCAACGCGGCGGTTCCGAGCCACTGTGCCGAGATTGGCGCGATGGACAATCTTGCCGCCGCGCGCCACAAGCAATGACGCGCCGAAGTGGCGGCCCGCGTCGATGTCGGCCTGAACGGCGGCATCGAGGCGAGCAAGTGCCGCCTCGTCCATGCCGGCGTCGGACGGCTTAAGCGCAGAAGACATGAAGAATTCCCCTCGAAGCATAGACGGCTCGTCGCAATGAACTGTGGTGCCAAGGCCCCGCGATGACAGCGCGTCGCCGCATCGCCGTTACCAAGGGACACGTCAGATACTGCCTGCAATTTTCGTGATCAAATCAAGAATTTTCGATGAGCAAACCGGGTTTAATGGCCTAATTGCGTTGCAATAATTGCCAATCACGAATGGACGCGAATGACCATCGCGTCCCCGTCAGCCGATCCGATTCCGCAATGCCCCGAAATCGGAAGTAAAACAGGGTATCAGCATCTGCCTCGACGGTCATGGTGGTTGATGGCGTCGCCCAGCGCGTGATTCAAGCTTCCGAACCGGAGCTTAGAATCATGCGCTACGAACTCACCGACCGCGAATGGACTGCCATCAAGCCGATGCTGCCGAACAAGCCGCGCGGCGTTCGCCGGGTGAACGACCGTCGTGTCCTCAACGGCATCTTCTGGGTCTTGCGATCTGGGGCACCGTGGCGCGACCTGCCTGATCCGTTCGGTCCTTACACTACTTGCTACAACCGCTTCGTTCGTTGGCGGCGTGCCGGAGTCTGGAGCCGGATTATGAGCGCACTGGCTGGCGCTCATGATGCTGCCGTGCAGATGATCGACACGTCTATTGTCCGCGTGCATCAGCACGGCGCCTGCATCACTCGGAACAGAAGACAGTCCATGGGCCGATCACGGGGTGGGTTGACCAGCAAGATCCATGCGGTGGTAGATGCCAATGGCTTGCCGATCCGGCTCGCCCTGACGGCTGGTGAGGCCCATGACAACCGGCTCGCAGGAAAACTCCTATCTCCCTTGAAGTCGGGAGCAATGCTGCTCGCCGACCGAGGTTATGATGCGGACTGGATCAGAGCACTCGCCGCCAAGAAGGGCGCATGGGCCAACATACCGCCACGGTGCAATCGCAACGACCCGATCTGCTTCAGCCCGTATCTCTATCGAGCCCGGAATTTGGTCGAGCGGTTCTTCAACAGGATCAAGCACTGCCGCCGGGTTGCAACGCGCTACGATAAGCTCGCCGCTAACTACCTTGCGTTCGTACAACTCGCGTCGATCAGGCTATGGCTGCGCGTTAATGAGTCCACGTCCTAGTCTGCGCCGTACTTTTCACAACGGCTAATCCCCCGCCGAGGGTGATAAGCAGGAAAGTGCCCAGACTTAACAGTACTGTCATCGCTGGCTACCGGCCCGGGCGTCAGGCGCGATCACGCAGAACCTACCCCTTGCCCCCTACTACGACGACGCAGTCGTGCGCAGTCTATGCATTTCTACGATCAGGGTCAGGGCCTGATCGGTTTCAAAAACGTCCGTGACAGGTAGGAATTGCCGTGCGGGAAAGATGTGGCTATTTTTCAGGTCTCAGGACCAGCAAGCAGGATCGGCAGCGCCACAGCTCGGACGCGTGTCAGCTTGCGCCCTGTCCGAGCCCCGGACCCAGTTAGCCATTTTACGTGACACCTATTGTTGATGCGCAGGGCCAGAAAAGTGGCTAAGCTCGTACTGGCTGAGGGTCTTTCCCAGATGGGAAGTCCGAGATGTGTGATTACAGCCTTGACAATGTCAAATCTCGGCCAGCGCAAGTTGGTGACAGGCTTATCACGCGCAACTTTGGTACGGGCACGCGCGGATTTGCTGCAGCGGAAGACACGAATCTGGCGATCTGCTTACGGCCGGGAACTGAGTTGTCCTTTGCCGAGCCGGTGAAGAGGCTGTCGCTTGGCTTGTTTCGATGGCGTGGGAAAGCAACAGAACACTACACCGCCATCTTTCGCCAAATCAACAAAGACCAGCGGTTAGTCCACCACGACGCGCTTGAATTCCCAGACGGCCAGATCTTGCTGTTGACGCTCTTGAATGAGGGTCAGCAGGCGACGGTTCTTCAGTTGCCAGCGAACCCAAGGAGTGTTGTCGAGTCTAAAGCTCAGCAACCCTCGGCGTACGTGCGCTGAAACTCGACGACGCGGCTGTTCTGTTGGCGGGCAGCCACATCTCAATCAGATCAAGTACCGAGTTCTTCAGGAGAGTTCACATGCCGATCTACATCTCGCGCGGCCGTTTCACTTCAGACGCCGTCAAAGGGCTACTGGCTAAAGCAGAAAATCGTGAGGACGCGGTTGCCAAGCTCTTCAATAGCGTGGGGGGTAAGCTCATTGGGTGGTACTTGACCTTTGGCCGCCATGACTGGATGGCCATTGGTGAGTTCCCTGACGAGAAGGCCGCAGCGTCAGCCGTGCTTGCTGCTGCGGCTGGAGGCAGTTTGTCCGACATTGAGACGACTATCGCTATGACAGCTAAAGATGCCGCAGCGACCTTCGAATCTGCCGGGAAGGCGGCAAAGGCTTTCCGGAGCGCCGGACACCCCTAGTTCAGGAAGTCTTTTTAAAGCAAGGCCATGCGGTAGCCTCCTCGCGTTGCCTTCTGCTGTGCTCAGCGAGCAAGTGGAAGAAAGTGCGCTCGATCCATAACGCAAGCACAGGGATACTGGTTGTGAGCTCCCGCAGTAGCGAAACAGCCCCGGCGCTTGATCCTGTTCGCCGGGCTAGTTTTGGAGCCATCGATGTGTTTCGCCGCATTCAAGGTGATACTCTTGCTTTGTTCGGAGTCGCTCCGAAAGAATGTGCACATCAGATCAGCGCTTCAGGTCCGTTTTGGCGCTTGAGGGACTATGGCGGCCGACGAGGGGCGCTCCGCTTTCTGATCGTTGCCGCTCCTATCAAGCGACCGTACATCTGGGACCTCGCTCCGAAAGTTAGTGCGGTTCGCCACTGTTTGGAAAACGGCCTACATGTGTATCTGCTTGAGTGGCTACCAGCGTCTGGTACAACTGGCGACAATGGCATTGCTGAATACGCAAACGCCATCCGCGATTGCGCGGCGAAAATTGCGAAGGACAGCGATGGCGTGCCACCGTTCGCAATTGGCCACTCCCTCGGCGGCACACTGGCGATGATTTTCGCGGCGTTAGAGCCTAAGGCTCTCCAAGGTCTTATCTTGCTTGGAGCTCCGCTATGCTTCGATCCGGCCAACCACAGTTTTCGAAATGCCTTGCTAGATCTGGTGCCATCGAAGGTGGATGACACGGAGCCATACCCGGGCTCGCTGCTTTCCTACGCAACCGCGATGGCATGTCCCGAAGCGTTCGTCTGGGCGAGGTTGAAGGATGCCGCCCAAAGCATTAGCGATAATTTTGCACTAGAAATTCATGCGCGGGTGGAGCGCTGGGCGCTGGACGAGGTCTCGCTTCCCGGCAAGCTCGTACACCAAATTGTCGAATGGCTCTATCGCGATAACCGCTTCTGTCGAGGCGAGTTGAGAATCGGGAATTCCCTAATCGGTCCGGACAATTTTTTAGTGCCAACGCTTGCAGTTGTTAACACAGCCGACGACGTTGCGTCCATTCATTCGATCGAGCCATTCATAAAACGTATGGCGACGACGGACGTCCGTATAATCGAGTATCCCGGTGAAACTGGTGTCTGTCTGCAACATCTTGGTTTTTTAATTGGGCGAAAAGCACACGCCGAGTTATGGCCGGAGATTATGTCCTGGATCCTTTGCAAGAGACAACTTGCCTAGCCGGAGACCGCGACCGTGCAAACGAGTACCAAAGTAGCCCATATACAAATTGTACGCATAGGTGCCCCTGCTCCAGTCCTTATTGTGCCTGAATCGCCTTCAAGTATTCTGAAATGTCCTCGATGCGTTTCTGAGAATTGTTCGACGAATTCTGAGAAAAAATGTTTCCCCAAACTGGCATTTCATAGGTGCCGTGCGCTCTAAGAGTTCGACGCCCATCGATGATGTCATGGAGCACTTTGCTAGGAAGCACTCCGCCATTACTATTGGCAAGAAGCGTCAGGTCCGGTGGCGGAGTTTTCAATTCAGTCGCGACAGGCCCGCCGCCTTTACCATCATTTCCGTGACAGCTTGCACAAGCCTGGAGATATTCTGTTTTCCCTACAACGTTCTCAGCTACGGCCTGCGCACATGTCCAGACGCTCGCGCTTGCTATAAGAGCGATTGCGAGCGTAGCTGATCTAGACTGTAGCGAGATCGTCGCGATTCTCTGACGGGCAAGTACATTATGCCGTAACAGCGACGCCGCGGACGCCCTCCCCAAAGGGCAATAGATTCCGTCGCGTGATTGAACCAAAAGCTTTAGGGCCGTCTGTGAATGGAGGCCTCCTTGAAGAACGTCATTCCCGTGGGCCGCGAACGCGGTGCCGTCTCGCAGCCCTTTCTCTCGCTCCAGCGCGAAATCGACCGCCTGTTCGACGATTTTACACCCGGCTTCCCGACCTTCAGCCTGACGCCGACGAACGTCGGCAAGCGGATGCCGGTAACCGACGTGACCGAAACCGACAAGGAGATCGAGATCACCGTCGAACTGCCCGGCCTTGAAGACAAGGATGTGAAGATCAACCTGGCCGATGATCTCCTCACCATCAAAGGGGAGAAGAAAGCCGAGAAGGAGCTCGTAATTGCGCTTTGCTGAAAAGACCATCCTTTAGGCCGTTCCCGCTCGACCGTGTTTACGAGCTAATCGAGCCCGGTCCAGTCGTTCTGCTGGTTACTGCTCGCGGCGGCAATCCGAATATCATGGCCCTGTCTTGGCATATGATGCTGGAATTCGAGCCACCCCTCGTCGCCTGCATTTGCAGCTCGGCTAACTACAGTTTCGAGGCGCTGCGGAAAACAGGAGAGTGTGTCATTGCTATACCCGCTCGCAAGCTCGCGCCAAAAGTCGTTAAAGTCGGAAATACATCTGGTCGAGATCTAGATAAGTTCGCAGCTTTTGGTCTAAGCACTACACCCGCGACACAAGTCGCCGTACCGTTAGTTCAGGAATGTTTCGCGAATCTGGAGTGCAGGCTTTTCGACAAGCATATGGTCGAACGATACAACATGTCCATTTTGGAGGTTGTTGCGGCTTGGGTCGACCCGAGACAAAAAACTCCGAAGACGATACATCATCGGGGCTATGGGACTTTTGCTGTTGACGGGCCATTGATCAAGCTTAGCTCGCGTAAGCCTTGAGATACTGCGCGTATCGTGACCTGGAGCCTGCAGAAATCTCCAAATTTTAAGCGGGTCGCTATCCCACTGCTTCGATTGCTTGGGTTGCCAAATGATCTGTTGACCTTGGGGGAAATCACACATCAGGTAATCGCAGTTACAACTCCAGGCCAAGCTGAGAGGCCTTAATTGCAGCTAGGCTCGGCCATCCTGAGCCGCTGCAGTCCGCACACCCCGACGCAAGCATCACGAATCATCGTCGCGGGTAAGGAGCGTCTGCAATACGGCGACGCCGCAGTTTAAAATATCGGATCAAAAAGACGTGCAGGCGACCAAACAGAAACGCTAAGAAAATCGCACAAAGATAACTCTTCATTAGGCTGGCACCCCAACTCGCGAGTACCGCTTTGTGAAGCAAAGCGTCGGAACCTATCGGTGTTGGCAGCCCGTCGGCCGAAATTTCCGATGCCATTCGGACGAATCCGAAAGCGGCCAATAGTGGAACAAGAATGACCAGCGCGACGAGGAAACGCTTAAGTCTTTGCATGGCGCGGAATTTCCGCAGCGTTATCCAAAGACCGAGGCATCCGTGAAGCCAACCGGGAGCCAATAGCGCGAGTTGCATGCCCTGGCGGCCTGCCGCCAATAGGTTCGCGATGATTAATGCGTACGATGGCCTTATGCCAAAGAGCGCATCGCCAAGCCGCGTTGTCACAGCATGATTGATGAGCAGCAACGGAAAACTAAAGCCGGCGGCAAGCCGGAGATGCTCGAACCATGGCAGCCTCCAATCACGTCGATTGTAGAGCGTCCGAAGCGCGAGCACGAAGTGCATCGCCACTGCCCCGTACAGAAGGGTAGTCATTATCGGAGTTCGCCAGAACGCCATTTCAAGCCGCAGGCCACGTTCCGCCAAAGCGAGCGAAATGATGCCGAGCCCATGGTTGAGAAGATGGACCGCGATATACACAAACATCACGAGGCCTGATAGCAGGCGGAGTCGCCTAGGTGTGAAATAGCCGAACATATCGCGACCATGCTCTGCACTAACGTGATGCGGCGGAATAAGAAGGGAAAATATGCTGGTCGCGTTAGTAGTTGCGCAGCATTTGATTATAGCCGCGGCTTCCGCCTCCTATGATTGCCGGATCATTCGAGCTGGAAGGCGCGGCAGCGCTTGGAACCATGGCAAAGGAATGCAGTCCCGTCCGACCCTTTGCAGGTGGCGCAGAGACCATATTTTGAAATGTGATCGGATTATCCGTGAACTTCATGACGTTTCCGGTGCCGTCACAAGTGCAGAAGGATTGAGCGAACGTTGGCGTCGCGATGGTGGTCAGCACAGCAAGCGCGGCTAAGAACTTCTCCATGTTTTCTTCTCCCGTGATGAGAACTCACAGGAGGAGACTGCAAAGCGTGTTTGTTTATTCCCACCAGTTGGCCGCAAGTGCCCCAGTTCAGATAACGTTTTCATGAATGAAGATTGAGAGTCGCGCGGGAATAAATCTGTTAGCGCTGGGCGGTTGGTAACGTTCTCCCGTAGCGGAGTGGTGGCCGGCGAACGGCGCGAGGCTCTGATCGGCGTCTAGCCTCGCTGTCTGCTCTACGACACCCATGATGGAACCCGCCCTAACCGCAGCTTCTAGCGCCGAGGTCATTGTCGCGTCCGGTCGCAAACGCAAAAATCGCTAACTGGAGCCAAGGCGTTGTAGGGTGACCTGCATAATAGAATTGGATTCCTGGATCGGAGACGCCCCCCCAACCAAACCGCCCTTCACAGTTGTATTGGAGTCTGGAGATTGTCGTATTTTAGTATTGCGCTATCGAGCAAAGACTGTAGAGCAAACCGATCTCCTTTCGATGAACCTAATTATTGCGCGCGCGATCTTTGCTCCGCCTATTGCTGAGGGCTCGATCGGATTCGCGAAATCCTCATCGTCGTCGCACACCAATCTGAGGTCGACCAGAGCGAACCCGCGCGCAAAGGCCTCTCGTGTGATAACATCATTGATGACTGACAGGGCGGTCGCCCCGACTTTGCGGAGCCGCGCATCAGGAAAGCGCGGATCATAAATCGTGCAGACAGCAACTGGCAGGCCGAACGATGCGAGCTGGTCAGCCAAGCGCACATACTCCCGTTTGAACTCCTCGGCCACGCATCCCAACTTCTCAAGTGCACTCGTTACTGACGAGGCGCGTTCGTCGAGGATGCTCGACGCTTGCAGCGTGTCATTGCCACCGGCGCTGACCACAATATGAGTAGCATTGCTTGGGATCGTGGCGCTCTGATCGCGGATGCTTGCAATGACCGCTCCGTCCCTTGCTGCCGAAGAGACTGCTGCTGCTTGTGGAAGCAGGTCGGCGACTTGGGCGCGGACATCCTGCTCACCGCTTCTCACATAAGCAGCATTATCGAAAACCGAGTCTCCGATCATGAATACATGCACAGAGCTATTCTCATTCAATTCATCGGCCATTCTAAAGTCAGGCATGTTCGTTGGGTCCTCATATGGTTTACTTACATGAAAGAGGTCGCGGCTCGATCCGCGGCCGGTTAATCTATGGCCATCGAGTGCCCTTTCCCGGCCGAACGAAGACGGCTGGCGATGCGCGTGAGCGACTGAACCAAACGTTCAGCTAACGAAACCCTTTTATCGTAACTGTTGATTGCGAAACTATTGTCGCCGTGTTTGAGGTTGCGATCCGATTTTCGCCGTTTTAGGTGCCCCTCAGCACGGGTCGGCTTGAATCTCGACATCGACGTGGCTTCGTCGCGCAGTTTAGCACGGCTCGATTGCCGACTGCGAACTAGCGTCTCTTGAGCAATCCTAGGTTGCCGAGAACGGACACGAATTCGTCCCGCTCCGCCGTGAGGAAATCAGATAGCCGCTCGCGCGTCTGAAGCATTGGACTCCACTGCATACTGCGAAGCTGCTCCCGCCAAGACGATTGACGTGCGGCAGCGCTTAGGCAGCGGGCCCAGAACTGCACTTGATCGTCGCTGAGCCCGGCGGGACCGCTCACGCCGCGCCACGCACCGATCGCGCAATCCACTCCTTGCTCCACCCAGGTCGGAACCCTGGCGAGATCGCCCGCAAGACGCTCCGGCGACGAGACCGCGAGCACACGCAGGTGCCCCGCGGCAAGCTGCTTGAGCACGGTCGCCGCAGTCACGGCGCACACATCGGCGTTTCCCCGCACGACATCGGCCACCGCATCGACCGCGCTGTCGAAGACTCTCACTTTCGGCGCGCTCACGTCGGCTCGCGCATGGCGGGCGAGCTTTGCAAGCGCAACGTGGTTCGGGTTGCCGAGCGCGGTCGAGAGCGCAACGGTGACGCGCTCCGGAGCTTTAGCCAGGCCTGCAATGAGATCGGTGCCGGTCTTCAGCTCGGACGCGGAGGAGACGGCGAAGGCGATGTACTCGTTCACCAGCGTCGCAATCGGGGTATACCGGCGGTGCTCAAACGACGCGATGCCGACGAGATAGTCGGTCGTCAAATTCGGAGAGCTGATCCCCAGCACATGCGCATCGCCGGCATGCCGGTCGACCACCTCCGTCCATGCGCAGCGAGCTCCATCGCCAGGGACGTTCAGCACCTCGACTGGGACCTCGAGCACATGCGCTTCCTCGAGTGCCTGCGCGAGCGCCCGCGCCACGCGGTCGAGGCCGCCGCCCGGCGGCGTGCCCGCCACGATCTGCATAGGTCGCTCGGGCTTCCATCGGTTGGCCACGGCTTCAGCCCTGCGTGGTGCGAAGCCCGAGATCGCGAAGCGCCGTAGCGGTGAGCTCCCGCTCGCGATCGAGAAAAGCCTGCAGCGCCGCGCCCGACATATACGTGTCCACCCAAAGCGAGACTAATTCTTCTAATGGCTTAGAACCGGACCTCAAAACTATCGGGCTCCCTGACTGGATTTCGAATCAGCAGGCTCCGGTGAAGCTCGTCGGATGCCCGCTGCTAGCTTCCAAAGGAGGCGAGGAAGGTCAAGAAGCTTGAAGCAGCAGATTAGCTGCCCACTCTGGCTGGTCGATCATCACGTCGTGGCCGGAATCACTCTGTACGAACGTCTGCCAGGTGCTGTCGGCTTTGCATTCACCTAGAGCCCGGTCGAGAGCGGCCTGCGGGTATTTTGGCACTCGCACGAAGGTCTTCTTCGGAATTAGTTCGAGCTTGCCCGATAATTTGATTTCCTGAAACGCGACGCCGTTCGGCTGAGGACTCAGCTTTGAATCTATCCAGCCATAGCGGCTTTCATTGATCGAGTAGGTTTTTGCCGGAGGTGGCTTTCGGCCCGCTTCGCCGCGAGCCATCGCATCCTCCAGTGCCTTGCGGCTAAACGGTGAAATATCATCGAGGGCCTTGTCACCGTTCTTTGGCTTGAACGCATCGAGCCACACGATGGAGGCGACCCGTTCGTGGATGTGCTCGAGAGCGCCGGAAGCTGGCCAGCCGCCGAACGAGTGCACGACCAGGCAAAAGTTCTTCAGGTCCTCCCAGGTGACCAGGTTCACGATGTCGGCGATCTGCGTGTCGAGGTTCACATCTTTGGTCAGGAGATGACCTCGATCCGCGTTGCCGGTCAGCGACGGCGCATAGGTCTTGTGACCCTGGCGTTCGAGAATGTCCGTCACAAGCTGCCAGCACCAGCCTCCGTGGTACGCGCCGTGGATAAACAGAAACGTTTTGCGGCTGCTCGTCTGGGCCAAACTGCTAGTGCCACCTAACGCGGCCACTCCAGCAGCTCCGAGCATCGCTGTGCGGCGGTTGAGCAGATGCTTCGACATGTTTTCCTGATTCCTCGGGAGGTTTTTGATTTATCACGCCCTCAGCGATTGTAGCCGTGCACATCGTTTGCAAGTTCGGCTTAGGCCGAGATGGGCCATAAGCCGACATCAATCGGCAATGCCTTCTCGGCCTTCTATCGCCATCATGGTCGCAGTTAGAAGAGCCACCAACTGTTCTTTTCCTTCATTTGCGCCAATACTTCCGTCTGAGCCAAGGTGAGCGTGCGGCCCGCTCTCACCACCTTGCCACGAGCGATGATGCACTCGCCCCTAGCGGGCGCCAAAAGGTTGATCTTAAACTCTGTGGTCAGGACGCCTCGATCCATCGGCATCACGGTGAGAGCAGCATACCCCGCAGCTGTATCGGCGATAGCGCTGACCGCTCCCGCATGCACGAATCCATGCTGCTGTGAGATTTCCGGCTTGGGCACAAGTACGATTTCAACCTGCCCTGATGTTACCTTGTGGAGCGTGGCTCCAAGCGTTCGCATCAGCCCTTGTTTGGCAAAGCTCGTTCGGATGCGATTTTCAACGGTAGCGGCATCGCTGGTCACGTTTCGCCCTCCTGCCCGTAGCCTGGCAGGCCATTGCCAGATCCGCAACGGGTCAAAAAGCGACATCGCAGGGTGATCGGCGCATGTCCGCTCTCTATGCTGCCGCGGCAGCGAGAGGACCTCGTCTCGATAAAGCACCGTAATGAGCGGATGTTCACAGCGGCGCGGTGTTCGTCTGGTGAGACGCCGGCCATAACAGCGCGATCAATACAGTATTCAGCCCCGCAGTTTGATGTCCGCTTCTCTAATCGGCCGATCTGGGTCAAGCGCTTCCGACTGTCCACGACAGATGAATGTCACTCGCGGGCTCGTGCTTCTCTC
>Ga0207722_1000104_pt1 | contig 13089 bp, 9 predicted proteins | sample LuqExpMetageno26_FD_187784 | JGI IMG/M metagenome (GOLD analysis project Ga0207722, IMG submission 187784) | Tropical forest soil microbial communities from Luquillo Experimental Forest, Puerto Rico - Sample 26 (SPAdes) | ecosystem: Environmental > Terrestrial > Soil > Tropical forest ...
CAGTCAGGAAGTTCGCAAACTGGTTCACACGCGCATTGAGTTCGCCGTAGGTGTAGCTGCGCTGCTCGGCGATGACAGCCATCCTGGCGGGCCAACGATGCACGTTGCCGGCAAAGCTGTCGCGTAGTGTGCCCAGCATGTGCGTTACCTCCGTGTCTTCGCGTCTTCGGTTCTGTACGTTTCTTTGCGTCTTCGGTTCTGTTATCGACGCCTTGCCTTCTTGTGGTGCAAGGGTGAAACCGCTGGTCTCACCCTCACACCTTTTCATGGGAGCTAACGTGTGCTCGATGGAAGACTGTATTTCCAAGTCTTGCCGGCAACGTCCATGTCGAGGAGGTGTGAGCGGATATAGCCGTCGCCTGAGTCCTTCATGGTGATGTCGTTAAGGCCATGCCAGGACTTCAAGGCATTCAGTGCAGTTGCGATCTCGTCGCGTGCCGTTTGGACGTCGGTTGTTCCATCGATTTTCTTCTCCTGCATTATGCCCATGAGCATCATCGCCGCGTCGTAGGCGAGCGAGGCATTGGCCGAGTTGGCGGGCTTTGCAAGAATCTTTGTTTCGTCCGACAACTTGGCATAGCGTGCAACAAACTCGTCGTGCCCTTTGATTCCCGGTGCTGATTCATTTGTATTGAAACCGATCGTGTGAATATTCTGCGCTCCGGCAGTCACCACTTGCGGGAAATTGCCTGGCCAGATCAGCGCATTCACCAAGACCGGCGCCTGGAAGCCTTGCGTATCGAGTTCCTTCAACAGCGCCAACACGTTGGGCGGAAAGGCGCTGACGAAGATGGCATCGGGCGCAAGTCCGCGGATCTTGATTGCGGTCGGCGAAAAGTCGGTGGTGCGCGTGTCAAATCCGACCGTATCCAGGATCTGCAAGCCATGTGCAGCCGCAGCTTTCTGAAATTCCTTGATGCCGGAGGCCCCGGAAGCCTCCTTCAGATCGCCGCCGATGGCGATCTTCCTGACGTTGGGAAACTTCTTGACGAACTCGGCAACGCCTTCGGGAACCATCAAGTCGTCTGGTGGGTGCAGGCGGAGCGCATAGGGCTTCTGTGAAATGCCAGGCTTTAAGGCGGTATAGTTGAGCACTGGCGCCTTCATCGAATTGGCGAGCGGCGCCACGCTCTCCCAGGTCGTACCGGAAATCGGCCCAAGCGAGGCGACAACGCCGTCCGCCACGTGCCGGCGGAACAGCAGTACCGCCTGATCGGCAAGGCTTTGATCGTCATCGATGACGAGTTGGACCGGGCTGCCATTCACGCCTCCCGCCTTGTTGACGTCCTCAACCGCCATGGTGATGCCGATCCGGTACATCGTGCCGTTGGGAGTTTGAAATCCCGAAAGCGGTACGCTGACGCCGATCTTGATCGGTGGCTTGTCAGCGGCGAACAATGCTGGACTTCCAAGCGCGCAGGCCAGCACCGCGCATGCTGCGGCAAAATTCCGTCTGTTGATCATGGCCATTTCCCCATTTGCTTATGTGAACCCGAGATATTGCTTGAACAGCTCGCTATCCGCCGCGAGCGCGGCGGCATCGCCCTGCCGTACGATCGCGCCCTGGCGAAGCACGTAGCCGCGATTGGCGAAACGCAACGCGGCATGGACATTCTGTTCGACCAGCAAGATCGCCATGCCGCGTGTTTTGAAACCATGGAGGACGCGATAGGCTTCGCGCACCATGCGCGGTGACAAGCCGAGCGATGGCTCGTCCAGCAATAGGATTTTCGGCGTGCTGATGATGGCGCGGGCCAGGGCCAGCATTTGCTGTTCGCCGCCAGAGAGGTTGCCGGCCGCCTGGTTTTGCCGCTCTTTGAGTTGCGGAAAATGCGAAAACGCATCCTCGACCGCAGCGGCAAACGGCCGGTCCGAGGGGTAACTGTCGAAGGCAAGTTGGAGATTTTCGAGGACGGTCTGGGTCGCAAGAATTCCGCGGTTTTCCGGCAAATGCAGAACGCCCTCGCGCGCCAGGCGGTGCGTCGCCTTGTGGTTGGTCGGCACACCATCGAGGCGAATGGCGCCGGTCCACGGCAGCATATTGCAGATGGCGCGCAGGAGCGTCGTCTTGCCGGCGCCATTGGCGCCGACAACGGCAACCGCCTCACCGCGGCGAACCTCAAGCGAGCAGCCGCGAAGCCCCCGGATAGGACCGTAGGATACATGCAATTCATCGACTGCGAGCACCGGCGTTTCATTCATCGGCCTCATCCGTCCCCAGATAGGCTTCGATGACATTGGGCTCGGCCAAAACCTCGCCAGGTTTGCCCTCGGCAATCTTGTGCCCGGCATCCATGACCACGAGACGATCGGCCAGCCCACGCATCATGGCGACATCGTGCTCAACAATGACCATGGCTTGGAGCAATTTGCGCGAGGCTCTGATCGTGTCGCCCAGCTCCTCGGTTTCGCGCTCGTTCATGCCGGCAGCAGGCTCGTCAAGGAATAAGAGCGAGGGCTTTCCGGCGAGCGCGCGAGCAATCTCGAGACGCCGCGCTTCACCATAGGCGAGCGAGCCGGCCAGCCAGTCCCGTTTGTCCGCCAGGCGAAATTGTTCGAGGAGTGTCGTTGCTGCCCGCACGAAGCGAACCCGGTTACGTGTAAAGAGAGAGCGCAGCGGTCGATTGACGTGATCCTTGATCGCGACAAGAACGTTTTCGAGGACGGTCATCCGCCGCAGCAGGCGGATGTTCTGGTAGGTTCGAGCGATCCCCAACCGAGCCAACGCGTAGCTTGGCAAACGAGTAACATCGCGACCCAGGAAGCGAACGGTGCCGTAATCCGCCGGATAAAGCCCGGTGATGACGTTGATGAAAACGGATTTCCCGGCGCCATTCGGACCCATCAGCCCGAGGATTTCACCGCGGCGTACGTCTAGCGAGATCTGATCGAGCGCAGTCAAGCCGCGAAACGACTTGCTTAAGCCGTCGACAGACAAAATTGACTGCGCGTACACATCCATTGACGCATTGATGCCTAGGTTGATTGCTTGGGTTTTGAGCCGGCCACGGCTTTCGTGCGCGTCGTGGCAATACGAAATGCCAGCAAGCCGTCGGGACGGATCAAAAGCAAACAAAGAATGACGACTCCGAAAGCAGTTGGCCGCCAGGCCTCAAGGCCGCGCACAAACTCAGGGGTCAACGTCATGATCGCTGCGCCGATCGGCGGGCCCCACATATTGTTGGTGCCGCCCAGCACGGCGTAGAGCACGATGAACACCGAAAGTACGATGCCGAACTGATCCGGCGAGACATGAATGAGATAATGCGCGTAAAAACTGCCAGCGACGGCCGCCAGAAAAGCGCCGACCCCGAAACAAGTGAGCTTTACATAGATCGGATTGATGCCGAGCGAAGCAGCGCTCAGTTCGTCTTCCCGCACGGCATCGAGAATGCGCTGCAATGGCGATCTCGACAGCAGTGCCAACCCACCACCAACCAGTACGACGAGGCCGACGACGTGCCAGGGTGTCGTGCCAACCATGCCCCCGAAACCCTGGATGCCGCCCACATAATCGATCGATTCGATTACCGCTTTGACCGAAACGGCGATGCCCACGGTCACCAGCATCAGGTAGATGCCGCGCGTCCGTAACGCAGGGAAACCGGCGAGTACGCCAATTAATCCGGCGGCGATTCCGGAAATCAGCGCGGCGATCACAAGCGGAAAGCCAAATTTTACTGTGAGCACTCCTGAAACATAGGCGCCAATAGCCATGAACCCGCCGTTCGCAAATGAGAGGCTGCCGGCGAGCAAGATCACGTAGACGCTCCAGGCGAGGACGATGTTCACCCCGACGAAGACGATATAGTCCTGAATCACGCCCGCACCTCTTTCGAGATCAGCGTGCCGAATAGGCCGGAGGGCCGCATCAACAAGATCACGATCATGAGAAGCCAAACAAAGACGTCGGCGAGTTGTCCCAAACCCCAATGGAAGGCGAGCGCTTCGAGCACACCTATGATCAGGCCTCCGATCAGGGCGCCGCGGAGGTCACCCATGCCGCCGATCGCCATGATAGCGAGTGCCTTCAGGCCGAAGGTGAAGCCGACATCGCTGCTGGCGTAGCCAGTACGCAACGCGAGCGCGAGACCCGCCAGTCCGGCCATCATCGAGGCGACAAAAAACACCTGCTGATTTATGCGTGTGACATTGATGCCAAAGAGTGCGGCTTTAGTCGGTGACTCGGCGACCGCGCGAATTCTGCGCCCGAGGCTGGATCGGGTGACGACCACATAGAGCGCGAGCATCAACAGCAGTGAGATGACCAGAATCGCAAGTCTGAGCACGACAATTCTGAGACCGCCGATACTCACGGCCGCGGTCTGCAGGGTGCCCGGTAGCGTGACCGCAACGGATTCGGCGCCCCATATCTTCTGCGACAAATCGATGATTACGAGGCCGATGGCAAACGAACTCAATGCGGCGGTTAAATGAGCATCAGGTGATTGGAATTTGCGGAACCCGATGAACTCGACCACCAGTCCCAGCAGGCCGGCGATTATGGCGGTCACCAGAATGGCGATTGGCAGAGAGGCGCCGAGCGCGATGCTGGCAACGCAAATAAATCCGCCCAGCATGAAAATTTCCCCGTGGGCGAAGTTCAATTTGTCGAGCACGCCGAACACCAGTGTGTAGCCCTGCGCGATAAGCGCATACATGCTGCCAAGCACCACACCATTGATGATTTGCTCAGCGAGCATCCGGCACATCCTGCCAAGCTATGCGCCTGGCGCATCGGCGGACCGGAAGCGGCTCACGCAACCCTTCGAAGGCCATAGCCCTCTCCAGTCTAGCGTTTCCTCAAATTTGTTGTTTTGGATGCGAGTGCGACGCCAGCGGTTGTCGTTGCGACAAATTTGCGGCGTGTAAGCTTGCGAAACATGCTGATATTCCTCTTTTTGTTGCCCGCGATGATGAGATATGTGGCGCCCTGCCGTGTCTTTGACCGAAATCAATCGAACGGGCGCGCGAACCATGACAAGGCAGCTCAAGAACAAACTCGTTTATTCCGTGCCATTACACGCGCGAAAAATATATTCTTACTGCTCTGGCTAATTTGATTCGCTCTTCAAGTGACTGAACCGCACCTCGCCACGCTTAATCCTCAACAGCGCCGCGCCGTCGAACACGGCGGCACAGACGTCGCCGCGGGCGCTCCTCCCCTCCTCATCATAGCGGGAGCGGGCTCGGGCAAGACCAATACGTTGGCCCATCGGGTTGCACATCTTGTTGCAAACGGCGCCGACCCTAGACGCATCATGCTGCTGACGTTCTCGCGCCGCGCTGCTACCGAGATGACTCGGCGTGTGGAACGTATCGTCGCGCAGGTTATGCGCGGCGGGCCCCGTTCCATCGGCGAGGCTCTCAACTGGTCCGGCACTTTTCACGCAACAGGTGCGAGACTATTGCGGGAATACGCCCACGAGATCGGTCTCAATAGCGCGTTTACGATACATGACCGTGCCGATTCCGCCGATTTGCTCAATCTCATTCGCCACGACCTCGGCTTCTCCAAGACCAAAAAGCGCTTTCCGCAAAAGGGGACTTGCCTTTCGATCTACTCGCGCGCCGTGAATTCTGAAGCCCCACTCGAAAGGGTGCTCGCCATCGCCTTCCCGTGGTGTGCGATGTGGGAAGCCGAACTAAAGAAGCTGTTTGCTGCCTACGTGGAAGCCAAGCAGACGCAGTCGGTGCTCGATTATGACGACCTTCTGCTTTATTGGGCGCAAATGATGAGCGTCCCGCATATCGCTGCGGATGTGTCATCACGCTTCGACCACGTCTTGGTTGACGAATACCAGGATACAAACAGACTCCAGGCATCAATCCTGCTTGGCCTGAAGCCAGACGGTAAGGGCGTAACTGTGGTCGGCGATGATGCGCAGTCGATTTACTCGTTCAGGGCAGCTACCGTCCGCAACATCCTGGATTTTCCAAAGCAGTTCTTGCCAAACGCCGAGGTTATAACGCTCGAGCGCAATTACCGTTCGACCCAGCCGATCCTTTCGGCCGCTAACGCCGTTATCGGCTTTGCCAAAGAACGATTCACGAAGAACCTTTGGTCAGAACGAACGTCATCCGAACTTCCGCAACTCGTGAATGTGCGCGACGAAGCCGATCAGGCCCTCTATGTTGCAGAAATGGTGCTTGAAAACCGAGAAGCTAGCATTCCGCTGAAGGCGCAGGCGGTTTTGTTCCGCACTTCGCATCACAGCGGCCCGCTTGAGGTCGAGCTCACCCGCCGCAACATCCCGTTCAGGAAATTCGGCGGCCTGAAATTCCTGGAATCCGCCCACATTAAGGACGTGCTGGCATTCCTGCGCTGGGCACAGAATCCATCTGACCGCCTCTCGGGGTTCCGCACCATTCAACTTTTGCCAGGTGTTGGCCCAAAAACTGCCGCCCGCCTCCTCGACAGCATTACGAAGGACAATGCAATCCAAGCTATTACCGAATTCGCCCCTCCCGCCGCGGCCACAGATCAATGGCCGGAATTCGCCGAGACAGTTCGTCTGTTGCATGGAAATTCGGCTGGCTGGCCGGATGGATTGGAACGGGTCTGCCGATGGTACACGCCACATCTCGAGCGCATATATGATGATGTTGTGATGCGCCAGGCAGACCTCGTGCAACTGGCGCAGATCGCCTCTACTTATTCAAGCCATGATCAGTTCTTGACTGAGCTCACGCTCGATCCCCCTGATGCAACCAGCGGCCAAGCTGGCGTGCCACTCTTGGATGAGGACTATCTGATCTTATCGACGATTCATTCGGCGAAAGGACAAGAGTGGAAGTGTGTCTTTGTGCTCAACTGCGTTGACGGCTGCATTCCATCGGATCTCGCCACCGGAACTACGGACGAAATCGAGGAGGAGCGCCGCCTGCTCTACGTTGCGATGACACGCGCCAAAGACCACCTTCACCTCATCGTGCCGCAACGCTTCTTTGCCCACCAGCAAAGAAGCGGCGGGTCCCAGCACATGTATGCGGCGCGGACCCGATTTATCGATGCATCAATGTTGCAGCATTTTTCCGGTGTGAGCTGGCCCGCGGCAGCGGCGACGAGTGGAGGCGCTCGGCAAACCAAAAAACCGCCCGTCGACATAGGCGCGCGCTTGCGCCAAATGTGGCGGTAGAACATCCAAATAAAAAGCAACGGTGTCCCGAGGTCGATCCATTGCCTGCACTCGTGGGATAGTTGTAAATCTTGCTCTACGTCGCGGGAGCTACTGAATTGGCGCGTCCAGAAGCTAGTGCTGCACGCGTAGCATCGCCGGCGACCGCGTCAGCGCATACCGCTTGCCTCTCGCTGCCACCAGCACGACCGGCGCTTGCGAGGCAAAGCGATCGGAGCTGGTGCCTAGCTCTGGGCCACCCCGAACAAGAAGTCCGCAACAGGCGGACTGCTGATCGGATAATCCGCATCATTTGGCCAAGGCAACGCTGTACCGACATTATAGATAGCCAACGCGGCGAGCTGCGATGGCACGCCATCGCCATATTCGATATGCCCGTTTCCCATGATGGCGACTTTCAGCTGATGCGCTCGACCACCGCCGCGCGCGATGGCCTCAGCCATCGCGCGGTCCCAAAACAGCTGAGCGCGAACGAAGCGCTCAAAGCGCCCCATGTCCATGCCACTCGCAGAAGCCATCGGGTGCTGCCCAAACCATTCGAGCAGACGCGCACGATAGGTCGCGGACGCTGGTGCTGGCTCGCCCACCCCTTCGCGCGCCTCCGCCGCCAATTGGCCCTCCCCTGCCGCCACGCGCCGGTTCGTCTCCCGGTCGACGTTAAGGGCCATCATCGGCAGCTTGTTGATCCGTGCAAAGTTAAAGAGCGGCAGGTAAAGCTCGGCGTCGAAACCCCAGATTTTTTCCCAGTCGACCTCCCGCAAGAAATCGGCCTCGTTTAGATCGCCTCTACACCAACGGTCGAGAGTCCCCTGGACGCGTCGCGGGAACATCTCGAATCCGATGGCCATGTTGAGTCGGATGGCAAGCAGGTCGTTGAGCGTATTGAGCTGCCATCGATGGTGCTCCGCGTTGTCGTGTACCTCCCCTAATAAAACGACGTCTTTCCGCGCCAGTTGTGCAACTACGTCTTGCCCGACCTCACGACGTCTTACGTCGAACCAGGCGTTCAGCTCTACGCGATCGAGCGATGCATTAGTGTGCTGCAGCGGCATGACCCGCGCCCTCGGTGGCGTTCAACGCTCTGACAATGATCTCAGGTTCAGAGCCTAGGACTAGTCCAGACCGCGAAAAAGTGTTCCTTCCGGTAACTTTGCTCATCGGAGACGATTGACCAAGCCACCGAACCTTGTCTGCGTTCTTAGGTGAAGCTACAATTTCGTTGAGCTGCTAACGCTTATTATGAATATTCAACTTTTTGACGCCGCGGAAAAATAATGAGAACTAGGATTTGCGTTGCTCTTGTGGGGACTTTGCTTTGTTGCAACACTGCAATTGCACAAAATCAGCCTTTTGTAATCGGACCTGCCGCAAACCCTGCAGCCAAGCTTAGAGCGGCTGAACAAGCCGCCGCCGAAAAGCGGTTGAAGGAAAAGCAGAGGAAAGAGGAATGCAAAAAAAGAGCGGTCGCTGATAAGATTCCGCTGCGAGATAGAAAATCTTTCTTACTGGCTTGCGAAAAAAGTAAATCATAAAATGATTCCGCGCTGTTAAACCCATTAACTACCGCTGGATGTTGGTGGCAAAATACGCATTCTGGTAGACCGGCTGTGACCTCGCGGACAGTCGCCACTCATGGGAGGCCGCCACCAAGGGCGTGGTTCATAGCCGCTACAGCACAGTCGTTTAGCGCCAAGCAAGACCCACGAAAGACAATAGTATTGCTTCCGATAACTCTGCTTATCGGAACTAATCGCGGACAGTGCGGTTTCGGAAGCGAAACTACCGCAGTGCAAAACGAGTCTGCGATAAAACCGCGCAGCATACCGTCGTTATACAATCCTGGCTGCACAGCGGCTTAAAAACCTGCTTAACTTTATTGGCTTGGCCTGCCCCGGTGCATTGCCGGATTCTTGGCGGGGCCCGATTTTGACGTGAGGCAGCGACAAGAGCTCGCGCGCCGACCAACGCGGAAAATCCGCGGATCACAATGAATTTCCCTGGGGAGGGACGAATGACATCGATTGCATTCACGGTAAACGGCAAGGCAGCAACGGTCGAGGCTGAGGCCGACACACCATTGCTTTGGATCGTGCGCGAGCATCTGAAGCTGACGGGCACGAAATTCGGTTGCGGCTCCGGCAAATGCGGCGCTTGCACCGTCCATATCGATGACAAAGCGATACGCTCCTGCCGGGTCGCTGTCTGGAAAGTGGCGGGCAAGAAGGTCACTACCATCGAGGGTCTGAACGGCAAGCATCCGTTGCAGAAGGCCTGGATTGCCGAGCAGGTGCCGCAATGCGGCTACTGCCAGTCTGGCCAGATCATGCAGGCGGCGACACTGCTCGCCACCAACAAGAAGCCGACGCGCGAGCAGATCGTCGCTCACATGGACGGCAACATCTGTCGATGCGGCACCTATCCGCGCATTGTGCGCGCCATTCAACGCGCCGCTCGGGAGGCTTGAGCCATGACCATTCGCATCAAGAACGGATCGCTCGATACCAGCATCAGCCGGCGAGGCTTCGTATCCGGCGCCGCGGGACTGACCTTCGCCTTCACGCTCGGCGGCCTCGGCCGCGGCGCGATGGCGCTTGGCGCGACGCAACCGACGAAGTTCAACGCCTTTGTCAGCATCGCTGCCGACAATACGATCACGATCGTCTGCCCGGCCGCTGAAATGGGCCAGGGCGTGTTGACTTCCTTGCCATTGATTCTGGCGGAAGAGCTTGACGCCGACTGGTCGAAGGTGACGACCGAGTTCGCGCCGGCCGATCCGAAACTCTACGGCAATCCGCATCGCGTGCTTCACGGCGCCCAGGTCACGGTGGGGAGCGTATCGGTGCCTGGCTATTTCATGCCGTTGCGCATGGCCGGCGCGCAGGCGCGCAAGGTCCTGCTCGATGCGGTGGCGGAAAAATGGAAAGTACAGGTGGCCGAACTGACCACCAGCAACAGCACGGTCATCCACAGGAAATCGAAGCGCCGCATAAGCTACGGCGACGTCGTGACCTTCGCGACGATTCCAGCCGAGCCCCCTAAAGTCAGCGAGGCGGACCTGAAGAAGCCGTCGCAGTTCAAGCTGATCGGCCGCAAGGACATCGGCCGCCTCGATGTGCCGCTGAAGGCAACCGGCACTGCGACATACGGCATCGACGTGCAGGTGCCGGGCATGGTTTACGCCTCCGTACTGCAATCGCCGATGGAAGGCGCCAAGCCGAAGGACGTCAACATTCCTGACGTCATGAAGATTGCGGGGATTACCAAGGTCATCCCGCTGCCGTTTGGTGTTGCCGTGATTGGCGACAGTGTCGAGGCGACACACGCGGGGATGAAAGCGCTCAAGGTAACTTGGGACGAAAGCGGCGCCGAGGCCGCCGGATTCGACTCGGAGAAGGCGAAGGCGGACTACGTCGCCAAGGGTCAGGATCCCAACGCTCAAACGATTGTCGAATATAAGGCGGGCGATGCCGCGGCGGGCATAAGCAGCGCTGCCAAGTCGGTGGAAGCGGCTTACTGGTCGGAGTACGCGTACCACGCCCAGATGGAGCCGATGAACGCGGTGGCGCAGGTCTCGGAGGATGGCAAATCAGCCGACATCTGGACGGGCACACAAGCCGCTGCGGTCGCGAGCACCATCATTTCCGGCATCCTCAAGACAACGCCGGACAAAATCCGCGTTCACCAGCAGTTCCTGGGTGGCGCCTACGGGCGACGCACCTGGCCCGACGCAGCGATCCAAGCCACCATCTTGTCCAACATCACCAAGAAGCCGGTGAAATTGCTGCTCACGCGCGAGGAGGACCTGGCTGCGGCGCGGCCGCGGCCGATGACTCACCACGCGCTCAAGGCCGGCCTCGATGCCAAAGGCAACCTGGTCGCCTGGCACCATCGCCTGGTGTCGGAGAATGTCGATGCGGTCGCCGTTCCGCCGCGGTTCAAAGCGAGCGGCGGCAAGGACTATATTGGTGCGCGCGGCCTCGATCAGGCCTTCTATGGCATCCCGAACGTTCTGGCCGAGTACACCCGCGAAATCCGCGGCATGCGCGTACACAACTGGCGCGCCATCGGCTCCGGCTACAATAAGTTCGCCGCCGAGGCCTTTCTTGACGAGGTGGCGGCGGCCGCCGGCAAGGACCCGCTCACGTTTAGGCTCGGACTGACCAAGGACAAGCCGCGCGCCAACGCGGTGATCAAGGCGGTGGCCGAGATGTCCGACTTCACGCGAAAGCGCTCCGACCACGGCATGGGGATCGCGTTCTCCGACTATCATGACACCCTGTCGGCGGGCGTGGCGGAAGTCTCGGTCGATCCCACGACTGGGAAGATCAAGGTCCACAACTACTGGCTTGTGGTCGATCCTGGCATGGTGATCCAGCCGGATAACGTCCATGCGCAAATGGAAAGCTCGGTGATCTACGGTTTGAGCGCCGCGTTGATCGAGCAATTCGCAGTCAAGGACGGCATCGTACAGGCGTCGAATTTCGACAACTATCCGGTGATCCGTATGAGCGATGTTCCGGAAATCCATACCAAGATCATCGCTTCCGACAATCCGCCCACCGGCATGGGCGAGATCGGCGTGATCACGGTAGCGCCGGCGATCGCCAATGCCACGTTCCAGCTCACTGGCAAGAGGCTCCGTCACATACCGATGACGGCGGAACGCGTGCAAGCTGCGCTGAAGGCATAAGGCACGGCTGTAAAGACCCCGCCTCGTTCCGGATTGGGACGCGGCGGGTTTCTTTGGATGGCAAGTATTGCTTCCGATAATAACCGTTATAGGAGGCAATGTTATCGGAGCTAACCCAACCTCCCTTGTAGCTTCTCTCTCTGAGCGCGCAGAAGGGCGTAAAAATCGCCATCGAAGGTAAGCCCAGAGCAGACATCGCTCGGCGCCTGACGGATGTCCGCACTAGGTCCACAATCCGACATGGCGGGCAGATCAGATACGCTCGCTGCCCTTGCCGCGATCGATTATGCGTTAGTTATTTTTTCAAGCTGCTAACCAGCGTCTGCGCGGCTTCAACTGGGCTTGCATCGCCCGCGGCAACCTTCTCCACCCATTCGCCGACCGTGGCCGGCCACTGTGTCGCTCCAGGCGCCCTTAGAAAAGGTGTGAGCAGGCGGGCGCTCAACGCCCGGATGATCTGCGCATAGGCCCGTTCCCGCCTTCGCTCCGCGCGGCGGCTAGTTTGCTCGCTCCATTTGACGAATACGTCGATCTCTCTTGCGAGTTGGTTTACCTGGCGATTTTCCGTCGCGGAGATTTGCATCACCGGCGGCACCCATACCGAAGCATCGACAGAAATGTCGCCGTGACGACGTCGCAAGGCCGCTATGCCCGGTGCCAGGCTAGAGGGCCGTGCCGCAGCGGCTGCGTGCGGTTCAACGACATTGATACCGGGTTTGCCCATATACGCGGCCGCCAGCGCATTCTCGATCATATTCGCCGCGCTATCGGCGCCGGGCATATCCGCTTTGTTGACGACGAAGATATCGCCGATTTCCATCAACCCGGCCTTCGACGCCTGCACGCTGTCGCCAAGGCCAGGCACCGTCAGCACCACCGTACAATCCGCTGTGTTGTGAATCTCCACATCCGACTGCCCTGCGCCGACCGTCTCGACAATCACTCGCCGAAAATCAAACAAGCTCAATACCGCGACGAGATCCGTCGCCGTCTCGGTCAGGCCACCAACATGGCCACGCGACGCCAGACTGCGGAAGTAGGTAGTCGCATAGCCAGAACTTCGCGTGCGGCGGATGCGATCGCCAAGCACGGCACCGCCGGAATAAGGACTAGAGGGATCGATCGCCAAGATCGCCACGCGCGCGCCGGCTTCCGCCCAATGCGCCGTCAGAGCGTCCATCAGCGTAGATTTGCCGGCCCCCGGCGGACCGGTGATGCCGATCACATCCGCCCAACGTCCCAATCGATAGGCCTGAGCCA
>Ga0207722_1000113_pt1 | contig 12342 bp, 9 predicted proteins | sample LuqExpMetageno26_FD_187784 | JGI IMG/M metagenome (GOLD analysis project Ga0207722, IMG submission 187784) | Tropical forest soil microbial communities from Luquillo Experimental Forest, Puerto Rico - Sample 26 (SPAdes) | ecosystem: Environmental > Terrestrial > Soil > Tropical forest ...
CCTAGGGGCCACGCTGCAGCTCCGCCGTGTCGCCCAGCGCCGCGATCTGTGCACCATAGGCTGCTGCCGAAGGTGTTGCGTCCTGCTGCATCATATCACTGCGCGCAGAATTGCGTTGCTCGGCAGGCGGATAGATCGATGCAGTTCGGCGGGCTCGGGAATGTCCGAAATTGGGAGACGACGTTTGATGTGCGTCAAAACCGAGCAAACTAACGATGGCTCAATGCGGCTGATAACTTGCAAAATCGATAAAGCTGCCTGAACTTTATTGATCGTAGCAGCAGGAGTGGGGGCGGCATTTTGTCTCTGATTGATCTCACCATCGACTCTGTAAACAAAGCAATCGCCGAGTACGACGTAATTGGGCGAGAGGCCTTTCTTGCCAAATTTGGACAATCGAGAAGCTACCTGGTTCGGGTGAACGGAAATCTATACGATTCAAAAGCGATAGCTGGCGCAGCACACGGGTATTTGCCTGGTCTAGAGCCGCTGCAAGCAAACCAGTTCTCAGGAGGCAATGCGACCGTAAAAAAAGTCCTCGACGACCTTGGCTTTGAGGTCGTTGTAGGCGGCGCAGATGTCCTCCCTAGACCAGGAGACGTTCTGGGCAACACCGACGTAAGCCGCATCTTCGGCGTTGGCACAATGGGCGGGATGCGGCGGAGTACAAGCCGCAACCTGCTCGTCTTGATCTCTGATCCGTTCAAAGGACTTTATCAGGACCGATGGGAAGGCGGCGTTCTTCATTACACCGGAATGGGGCCCGAGGGCCCACAGGACATCAACTACGCACAGAACAGAACCCTGGCCCAATCGCCCGCAACTGCGATCACCATTCACCTTCTCGAAGCTATGGAGCCAATGAAATATACCTACGTCGGCGAGGTGGAGCTTTCCGGCAAGCCTTACCAGGAACAACAATTCGACAAAGCGGGAAAGCTACGCGACGTTTGGATGTTTCCTCTCAAGTTAAAGTCGGGCGGTTCTGTTCCCGTTCTAACACACCGACAGGCGCAAGTGATCGAGCAGGCGCACTCGCGATTGGCGAGGCGGCTTTCTACCGACGAGTTACGGCTCCGAGCCAAAGCAGCGAATAAAAAGCCCGCTGTAAGAAATTCTCAAACAGTCGTATTCGTTCGCGATGCTGCGGTGCCCGAGTACGTGAAGCGACTCGCGAACGGAATTTGCGATCTGTGCTCACAAAAGGCGCCGTTCCGGGACGGCTATGGCGAGCCCTATCTCGAATGTCACCATGTCGACTGGCTCGCCAGGGGCGGCGCAGACGCGGTTGAGAACGCGGTGGCGCTGTGCCCGAACTGTCACCGAAAAATGCATGTTCTGGATTCGACGGCCGACCGCAAACAGTTGTTACGGAAAATCACTGCACGCGACTTGTAGGAAGTCGAGCCTGCTCGGCCGCTCGGAGCCTCCTCGATGTGATAGGTGCGGGTCGGCTCGATCTCTGCTCAAAACAAGGGATGAGGCACGCCGCAGTACACAGCAGTCATCGAGGCATGGAAAAAGACCGCCCCGTTCGACAGCTTTATCAAAACTGCTCGCGACCAAATACTAAAGGCTGGGGCATTCGATGCTTACGCGACCAGAACCGAGAGCGGGATCGGGCAAGGCAACGACTATCAGATCATCGAAGTGACCTACGAAGCAGGGTATTATTCTGGTGAAGATCGGCGAGACCTAATCGAGGAAATGCGCCATGCGGCCGATTGGTGCGATCAGCAACTCTCGACGATTGAGGCGCAAGTGCCTCCGCTAGCCTATCCCGCATGGGACCCAGCGTTCCGCGATCGGAAACCCCGAGGGGGTTGAGAACACCCGGTGCCACGCAGCCGGGTACCGCCATTTGTTGTCTTCTCCCTAAGATTCACGTGCTTCCGTTAGCGCTCGCAATGCCGACTGTTGCACCTTGCATGCGGAACTGGAACCGGTCTATTGGCGGGAGTGCATGGTGGACCTGACCAAGACCTTTGACGTGATTGTCGTTGGCGGCGGCAATGCCGCTCTGTGTGCGGCGATCAGCGCTCGCCGCAACGGCGCGTCTGTGCTCGTCGTCGAAGCTGCCCCGAAATTCTACCGCGGCGGCAATACCCGGCACACGCGCAATATGCGGTGCGCGCACGACCACGCAACCGACACCCTGACCGGCCCATATCCGGAAGAAGAGCTCTGGACCGATCTCCTGCGCGTGACCGAGGGTCATACAAACGAAGAACTCGCGCGTCACATGATCCACGAGTCGAAGGAGATGCTGGTGTGGATCGCCGAGCAAGGCGTCCGCTTTCAGCCCTCTCTCGGCGGCACTCTGAGCCTCGGCCGGACGAATTCGTTCTTCCTCGGCGGCGGCCGCGCGATGCTGAATTCGCTGTATGCGACAGCCGAGAGTCTCGGTGTCGAGGTCCTCTACGAAGCGCCTGTGGTCGATCTCGAACTCGATGGAGCGACTTTCCGGTCCGCGACCGTCCAGATCCGTGGCGAACGCAAACGTGTCCGTGCTGCCGCCATGGTCGCAGCCTGCGGCGGCTTCGAAGCAAACATCGATTGGCTGAAAGAATACTGGGGTGCGCCGGCCGAAAACTTCCTCATCCGCGGCACCCCCTACAATCGGGGCGACGTGCTCAAGATGCTGATCGACCGGGGCGTCGAGAAGATCGGCGACCCCACCCAGTGCCACGCCGTCGCGATCGACGCGCGGGCGCCGAAATACGATGGTGGCATCATCACGCGCCTCGACTGCATCGTCTTCGGCATCGTCGTCAACAAGCATGCGCAGCGCTTCTACGACGAAGGCGAAGACGTCTGGCCGAAACGTTACGCGATCTGGGGCCGGCTTGTCGCCGCCCAGCCTGACCAGATCGGCTACATCATCTTCGATGCGCCCAAAATGAAGCTGTTCATGCCGTCCTGCTTTCCAGCCGTGGAAGCGCCGACGTTGAGCGATCTGGCGGAGAAATTCGGCCTCAATCCGACCGCGCTCAACGACACGGTCGCGAAATTCAACGCCGCGGTGCGGCCCGGCACCTTCGACCACACCACGCTCGACGACTGCCGGACCGAAGGCCTCAAGCCGGACAAAACGCACTGGGCGCAGCGCATTGATACGCCGCCATTCTACGGCTACCCGGTCCGTCCCGGGATCACCTTCACCTATCTCAGCACCAAAGTGAACAAGCAGGCCCGCATGCTGATGGCCGACGGACGGGAGACGGCAAACATGTTCGCTGCCGGCGAGATCATGTCCGGAAACGTGCTCGGCCGCGGTTACGCCGCCGGCATCGGCATGACCATCGGCAGTGTTTTCGGCCGGATTGCGGGACGGGAGGCGGCTCTCAATGCACGCAACTGAGGCCCTGGTCGAAGCCGACCGGCTGATGACCCTGTGTAATTCGTGCCGCTACTGCGAAGGCCTCTGCGCGGTGTTTCCGGCGATGGAAATGCGCAATTCATTCGCCGACTCCGATCTCAATTACCTCGCCAACCTCTGCCATTCTTGCGGCGCCTGCTACATCGATTGCCAATTTTCGCCGCCGCACGAGTTCAATATCAACGTGCCCAAGACGCTCGCGCGCGTGAGGGGCGAGTCCTATGCCGTTTATGCTTGGCCCGGCGCGCTCTCCGGTCTTTTTGCGCGTAACGGACTGGCCATTTCGATTGCTGTTGCCCTGAGCGTGACCGCTTTCATCTACGGATTCGCCTCGGCTCCGGCTTTCAGTGCGCCCCAGAGCGGCGCCGGTGCGTTCTATCAAATTATGTCGCACAATGCGATGGCGCTGCTGTTCGGTGCCGCCTTCCTGTACGCGATGCTGGCACTCACGCTCAGCGTGCGCAATTTCTGGCGCGGCATCGGCGGCAAGGCCGCGCCGTCCGATAGCAGTTCGGTCTGGGAGGCATTCCGCGACGCCGCCTCGCTCCGTTATTTGGACGGCGGTGGCGCAGGCTGCCTGAATGCCGAAGACGCTCCGAAGGACATGCGCAAGCATTATCACCACGCGACGTTCTATGGCTTTGTGCTCTGCTTCGCCGCGACCTGCGTGGGGACCCTGTATCATTATTTGCTTGGCCGAGAGGCACCTTATCCCTGGTACGATCTGCCGGTCGTGCTCGGCAGCCTAGGCGGCATCGGACTTATCGTCGGTCCGATCGGTCTGCTGATCGCGAAAGCGAGACGGGCCAAAATCCTCACCGAAGAACGTCAGCTCGGCATGGACGTGGGCTTCACAGTCATGCTGCTTTTGACGGCACTTACCGGTCTGCTGCTGCTCATCCTGCGTCAGACCTCGGGCATGAACGCGCTGCTCGCGCTGCATCTCGGCGTCGTGTTCGCGCTGTTCGTCACGCTGCCCTATGGCAAATTCGTGCACGGGATTTATCGGTTCGCCGCGCTCGTCCGGTACGCACAGGAGCGGCGTGCCGGCGGCGTGCCGGGACCCGGATTGGAGTAGTCGCGATGCTGACCGTCGCCACTGAGAGTATGCGGGTGCCGGCCAAGCAGGAGCCGCGCGCGGAAAAGCACTAAGGCGACTTACCTCCGATGGCGCGCCGTCCCGCGAATGCGGCGCCGGTCGCCTGTTCGACGCGGATTGCCTCGTTCCATTTCGCCATACGCTCGGAGCGCGCGAACGACCCTACTTTGAGCTGATCGGCCTGCCAGCCAACCGCGAGATGCACGATGGTGACATCCTCGGTCTCGCCCGAGCGCGCCGAGATGATCGTCTTCCAGCCTGCCTCTTTTGCTGCATCGAAAGCGGCTTTCGTTTCCGTCAGCGTGCCGGCCTGGTTGGGCTTAATGAGAGCCGCGTTGCAAGCCTCGCCCGCTGCGGCGGCGCGTACGCGCTCGGCGTTCGTCACCAAATAATCATCGCCGATCACCTGCACGCGATCACCCACCGCGCGCGTGAACATTTGCATGCCGGCGTCATCGTCTTCAGCGACCGGGTCCTCGACCGAAACGATCGGATAGCGCCCGCACCACTGCGAAAGGCGCGCGACGAAGCCTTGCGTGTCGAGGTCCTCGTTGTCGGCAGCGAGCCGGTAGCGGCCGGCGCTACCGAATTGCGAGGCGGCGACGTCGATCGCAATTCCGACATCCTCGCCCGGACGAAAGTTTGCTCGCTCGATCGTCTGCACCATGCGTTCGAGCGCCTCCTCGTTGGAACCAAATTCCGGCCACCAGCCGCCCTCGTCCGCGACGCCGCGCAGCCGCCCGAGTTCCGTCATCAGCGCGCCGCCGGCACGATAGACCTCGGCGACGATCTCGTTCGCCTCCATGAACGAACGCGCGGCGAGCGGCACGATCAAGAAATCCTGCAGGTCGATGCGCCGCCCCGCATGCGCGCCGCCGCCGAACAACTGCACCATCGGCATCGGCAGCTGCACGTCCGCGCCGCCCGCGAGATGGCGCCACAGCGGCACGCGTGCAGAGGCAGCAGCCGCGTGCGCCGCCGCCATCGAGACGGCGATGGTCGCATTGCCGCCGAGCCTCGATTTCTGCGGCGTGCCGTCGAGCGCGATCAGCGTTTCGTCGATGAGAAATTGATCGTCGGCGGGCATACCGATAAGCGCGGGGCGGATCACGTCGCAAATGGCGGCAAGCGCCTTGCCCACATCGAGCCCGCCGAATCTGTCGCCGCCGTCCCGCAATTCGAGCGCTTCCCGACTGCCGCGCGACGCACCGGCCGGCGCGATCGCCCGGCCCACGCTGCCGTCGTCGAGCGCAATCTCCGCCTCGACCGTCGGCCGCCCCCGCGAATCCCAGACGCGGCGTGCAAGAATGTCCTTGATCGTGCCGGTCATCGTTCGCCCTTTCGCAATTCCATGCGCCACGCCTCGGCGAGCGCAGGCAGCGTGCTCACTGGCTCGCGCAGCAGCGCGCCCGCGACGCTGCGCACGCGGTCTTTGTCGCGCTCCGTGGTGACATATTCGACCGGCGACTTTCCGTCGACGCGGGCGAGAAACAAACCGGGCAGCAGGGCGCTCGTGCGCGCCTCGAATATGTCCGGCCCCTCCCAATCGACGCCGGCGAGGTACGCATCGACGAAGGCGACGAATGCCGACAGAAAGGCATCCTGCGCCCGCGGCACCCACAAACACTTGAGCAGCAGATGGTTGAGGCAAAACGCGACATCGAACGCAGGATCGCCCCACCAAGCGCATTCCGCATCGAGAAACACAGGCCCGCGCGAGCCGACCAGAATGTTCTTCGGACTGACATCGCCGTGCACGAGCGTCAATTTCGTCGTCGCCGTGACGCGCTCGAGATGCCGCAAACGCTCGGCCAGCTCCGGATGCGCATTCGCCGTGGCCAGCAGATAGGGCTCGAGGCGAATGGCGTGAAAGATCGCGTCGGAGGCGAAGCGCGCGGACAGGTCGGGCATCTTCGCCGTCTCGCTGTGAATGCGCGCCAGACGCCGACCGACTTCCGCAGCGACATTGACGGAGACGGTCGCATCGCGCAGTTGCGCCTTCCAGTTCGGAAACGCCTCCTCCGGCAGGTACTCCATGGCGAACACGCCGGTCTGCGCGTCGGCGGCCAAAACCTTCGGCACAGCGTCGGGAAGGAACGCGCAGACCACCTCGAACCACGCCGCCTCGTTCGCATTCCGCTCGACCGGCGCGAACCAGTTTGCCGCGACCCGTAACTTCGGCAACGCGCGCTTGACGCAGAAACGCGCCTCGCCCGCGTGCACCAGCCAGATGTCAGACGACACGCCGCCGGTCAGCCTGCGCAACGCAAGCGGCGCATCGCGCGGCACGAGCGCGGAACACGCGATGAAATCCGTGATCGCACGGTCGACCTCCTGCGGCGCTGGTTCAAGCATTGCGGCCAAGTTCCGAATTGCTTCCCGTTCCGGAATACCCGAATATCCGCGCCGTTCCCATGGATTATCTCGTGCAGGCCGCACCCATGACCATGACTTTCGAAGCGGCCATTGCCGCGCGCACGCAGGCGATGCTCGACGCCTGCACGCGCTGCGGCAAATGCGTCGAGGCCTGTCCGATGACCGGCCCGGCGGGCGTCGGCGCCTCGCCCACGGAAGTGATCTCCGGCGTACTCGCCATTGTGCGTACCGGCGACGGCCCGGCGGCGTCGAAAGCCTGGGCGCGCGGTTGCACGCTCACCGGCGACTGCATCGACGCGTGTGGCGACGGCGTCAATCCGCGCTTCCTGCTGGCGATGGCGCGCGCAGAGATGACGCGGCATTCAATCGACCTAAAGGACCGGCGCAGGCAGGGCATCAATAATTTCCGCGCGGTGGCGGACGGCGTGAGCGTGCTCACGCGCATGCAACTGACGGACGACGAACTCGCGCGGCTTGGCCAGCAGGTTGCAGCGCGGTTCGACAGCGGCTCGACGGCAAAGCCGGGCGAGCGGCCGGATTTCGTATTCTACACCGGCTGCAACGTGCTGAAGACGCCGCACATTGCATTGCTCGCGCTCGACGTCATGGATGCGCTCGGCGTCACCTACCGCGTGATGGGCGGCTCGACGCATTGCTGCGGCGTCATCCACCTGCGCACCGGCGATCTCGACATGTCGGGTCGGCAGGCGATGAGCTCGATCGAGAGGCTCGCCGAAGGCAAGACCGGCGTGATCTCCTGGTGCGCGAGCTGCCATCAGCAATTCACGGAAGTCTCCCTGCCTGCCTACGAAGCCGTGCGCGGCGCAAAGCCGTTCGAGATGACGCCGTTCATGCTGTTCCTCGCCGAACGCTTCGAGCAGCTCAAGCCAATGCTGAAGAAACCGGTGCCGCTGCGCGTCGCGCTGCACCGGCATCGCGGCGTGAAGGGGACGATGGAAGCAGCGGAGACGCTCTTGCGCATGGTGCCCGGAATCGACCTCGTCGAATTGGGCGGGCCCGGCGTCGGGCTAATGAGCAATGCGCTCGGCTGCCTGCCGGATTACAAACGCGAATTACAGAAGAGCGAGCTGGAAGCCGCCGAAGCCGCCGGCATCGACGCGCTCGTAGCGCTCTATCATGTCGATCATCGCGAGCTGTGCGCGCACGAGCGCGACTGGCCGTTCCGCATCGTCAATGTCCTGGAGATCGTCGGCGAAAGCATGGGGCTCTCACATGCCGACGAATTCAAGCGGCTGAAGCTCATGCAGGACGCCGACGCGATCCTCGCCGACTGCGCCGACGCGATTGCCGCGAGCGGCATCAACGCGACGAAAGCGCGCGAGGTGGTGATGAGCGCCATGCTCGCCGAGCAGCCGCTGCCGTTGCGGGGACGCGCAGCTTCCACTCGCCCGCAATCTGCCGATTAGGCGTCAGCTCTCCCACGGTCATTGCCGGGCTCGACCCGGCAATCCATGAGGCTTCTCCGTGAGTCCAGCGGTAATTCTGTTCGAGTGGCACTTCCTCATGGATGCGCGGATCAGGCCCGCGCATGACGCCTCACATCGGCGTGGATCCCTAAACCTCAGCCTCCGGTCCGGCGAGCCTTGCGGGCGGAGTCACAAGTTCGGCCGCCGACCCGTCCGTCCCAAGTTGCGGCCTCTCTTCCGCATTATGCACATGATAGAGCTGCGGCGCGGCGCGGTTGACGTGCAGTTGGAAAATGTCTGGCCGATTGTAGTGTCCCGCGAAATCGTGCCTTAGCTTCATCTGGATTGCGAGGTCCATATTGCAGTCGGTGGAGAGGATGCCCTCTTCCGGTCCCATTGGCCCGGCGATGATGCGGCTCATCGGATTGACGATCAGACTGCCACCACAACAATTCGGATCGCGCAGGAATTTCTCGCTTTCCGGCGAGGGCTCCAGCATCTCGATCATGCGCTCGTCGACCGTGCCGCAGGCCGAGATCACGAACGCCTTGCTCATCTGTGCGAACGCCTGCGAGTCGATGGCGACGCGGTTGCGCAGCGGATCGCCGCTGGTCGGGAAATGATTGGGCCAGCTCATCACATGGATGCGCGTGCCTTCCGCGATCAGCGCGAAGATCGCCAGCGGATTGGAATTCTCGCCGCAAATCAGCCCCGACACCGGGCCGAACTCGGTGACGAAGGCGCCGAACGTGTCGCCGTGGCCGCCGGTATGCACCAGCCGCTCGCCGACGGTCGGCATGATCTTCTGGTGCTTGCGGATCAGCCGCCCGTCCGGGCCGATGTACAATTGCGTGTTGAACATCGTGCCGAGCGTGTCAGGCATCTTCTCGCACACGCCGATCACGACATAGGCATTGGCGTCGCGCGCGGCAGCGCACAGTGCATCCGTCTCCTCCCCGGGAATCTCGACGGAATTCTTGAACAGCTCGACTGAGAGCTTGTTCGCCAGCGTGCCGGTCGCGGCATGATGGTGATACCAGACCGGATGCGCCGGGATGAATCCTTCCGGAAAGCCGATGACGCGCGCGCCCTTCGCGCCTGCTTCACGGATCAGCCGACACGCTTTTTCGGTCGAGCCCTCGCGGTCGAGGAACACGGAGGCGGCCTGCACTGCCGCGACACGCACGTTTTCGTACACGTCACCCATTTGAGGTTTCCATCAGCCTTGCGGCACAACCGCGATGGCTTCGATCTCGAACAGCGCGTCGGGCCGCGCGAGCTTGACGATCTGTACCGCGGTGCTCGCCGGCGGCGCCTTGGTGTTCACGAATTTGTCCCGCACCTCGAAGAAGATCGGCAGGTGCGCCATGTCGGTAAAATAATTCGTGATTTTCACCACGTGGGAAAAGTCGGCGCCAACCGAGGCGAGCGCGGCTTTCAGGTTCACGAACGCCTGCGTCGCCTGCGCACGGAAATCGCCGGGCGCGCCGGCGAAATTCCCGTCCGGCGTCATGCCGAGTTGGCCCGAGATGTAGATCGTCCGCGCTGGACCCGCGGTTTCCACCACATGCGTATAGCCACGCGGTGCCGGCATTGTGGGCGGATTGAGAAAGCGGTTATCAGCCATCCCGGTCTCCTTTTTTTGCTTAGCGGCATCCTACCGGTGGAACACGGGCAGTTGAAACCCCCGCATGCTGTTCCTCCTACTCCGAATATTCCCAAACAGCTTGCGCTGGTTTAGCCTCCCGCGCGGTAACGACCGAAGACGCTGGAAAACGGCGCCGGCAAAAATGCTTGCCCGAGGGAGATTCGCTTGACCCAAAAATTCGCGCTGACTGTCAACGGGACGACGCACACGATCGAGGCGGATCCCGACATGCCGCTGCTCTACGCGCTGCGCGACGAGCTCGGCCTCAACAACCCGCATTTCGGCTGCGGTCTCGCACAGTGCGGCGCCTGCACCGTGCATCTCGACGGCCAGGCGACACGGTCCTGCGCCACGCCACTCTCCGCCGTCGGCAATGCGAAGATCACCACGCTCGCCGGCCTCGGCACGCCGGAGAAGCCGCACCCGCTGCAGACCGCCTACATCGAGGAGCAGGTCCCACAGTGCGGCTACTGCATCAACGGCTGGATCATGACGGCCGCGGATTTGCTCGCGCACAAGAAGAACCCCAGCGAAGCCGAGATCGAGGAGGCGCTCTCTGGCATCAAGTGCCGCTGCGGCACGCACATCAGCATTTTAAAAGCGGTCAAGCGCGCCGCCGCGATGATGGGTTGAGGAGGCAGGCCATGACGAAATTTGAAAAGACCACAGTCCTCTCCCGCCGCGCCGTGCTCATCGGTGGCGGAGCGCTCGTCGTTTCCATCGGTGCGCCTGTCGGCGCCGATACCGTGTTCAACATCGGCGCCGCGAACGCGCAAGGCGCGCGACCGCCGCTCACGCCGGACCAACTCTCGTCCTACATCGCCGTGAACGCAGACGGCACCGTCAATGCCTATTTCGGCAAGATGGACATGGGCCACGGCCTGCATGTGGCGATCGGCCAGATCGTGGCGGAAGAATTAGACGTGCCGTTAAAGGTCGTCACGGTGATCATGGCCGACACCGACAAGACCGTGAACCAGGGCGGCGCATCAGGCTCGACCGGTATCCAGCTCGGCGGCAAACAGATCCGCTATGCCGCGGCGGAAGCGCGCCGCGTGCTGATCGAGATGGCGTCATCCGCGCTGTCGGTCCCGGCCGACCAGCTCAACGTCAGCGACGGCGTCGTAATTGCGAAGAATGATGCATCGAAGAGCATCAGCTACGCCAAGCTGATCGGCGGCCGGTACTTCAACGTCGAGCTCGCCTGGAACAAGCAGTTCGGCAACGACCTCTATGCGCCTGGCAAGGCGCAGCCGAAGCCGGCGAGCGAGCACAAAATCGTCGGTCAGCCGATCAAACGTGCGGACGTCGCGCCGAAAGTGTTCGCGCAGGAAGACTTCGTCACGGACGTCAAACGGCCCGGCATGGTGCACGGCCGTATGATCCGCCCGGCCGTCGCGGGCGCGGTGCCGGTGAAGGTCGACGAGAACTCGATTAAGGATATTCCTGGCGCCAAGGTGGTCTGGGACAAAGGCTTCCTCGGTGTCGTCGCCGACAAGGAATGGGACGCGATTAAAGCGGCCGAGAAGCTGAAAATCGAATGGTCGAACGCAAATCCGCCCTTCCCCGACCAGGCAGCGCTCTACGACCACATCCGCAAGGCGCCCGTGCGCAAGCGGGTTGTCGAGAAGGAAAATGGCAGCGTCGACGAGGCGTTCAAATCCGCCGCCAAGGTGATCGAGGCAGAGTACGAATGGCCGTTCCAGTCGCACGCCAGCATGGGTCCGGCCTGCGCGGTCGTCGAAATCATGACCGACGGGCAGGTTTTGTGCTGGAGCGGCTCGCAGAAGACCCACTTCGTGCAAGAAGGCGTCGCGCTGACGCTTGGCATCCCGGTCGAAAAAGTGACCGTTTACTGGAAAATGGGACCCGGCTCGTATGGCCGCAACGATGCGGACGACTGCGCCGGCGACGCCGCGATGCTGGCCAAGGCCGTCGGCAAGCCGGTGCGGCTGCAATATATGCGCGACCAGGGCACCGGCTGGGACCCGAAAGGTCCCGCCTCGATCCATAAGGTGCGTGCTGGCCTGGACGCCTCAGGCAACGTCGTCGCCTACGATTTCCTCAGCAAGGCCTTCTCCCGCGTCGACGTGAACACCAATGGCAGCAAGCCGTGGGACACGCTTACCGGTCAGACGCTCGGCGTCGCGTTGAAATCCGGCGACGGCTTCGGCGTGCCCGCCGAGTCCTACGCCTTTGACAACAAGCGTCTGGCCTGGGAGACGATCCCGCCGCTGCTCGACCGCGCGTCGCCGCTGCGCTCGTCGCACTTACGCGATCCGGTCGGCCCGCAGATCCACTTCGCGAGCGAATCCTTCATCGATGAGGTGGCTGCGGCGCACGGCGCCGACCCGATCGAGTTCCGGCTTCGGCACATCAAGGAACCGCGCGACGTCGCCGTGATCAAAGCAGC
>Ga0207722_1000117_pt1 | contig 12165 bp, 9 predicted proteins | sample LuqExpMetageno26_FD_187784 | JGI IMG/M metagenome (GOLD analysis project Ga0207722, IMG submission 187784) | Tropical forest soil microbial communities from Luquillo Experimental Forest, Puerto Rico - Sample 26 (SPAdes) | ecosystem: Environmental > Terrestrial > Soil > Tropical forest ...
CGCCGCGACCGTGGATTTCCCGGTGCCTAACTCGCACCGCCGCCTGTGAACGGGACCCGAAGAAAACGCGCTTCAGGCCCGGTCGCTGAAGTAGCTCTGCAGCGCACGCACCTCGAGGTCCCCCCCGAGATAGGCTTTTATGCCCTGCGCTGCGGCAACGGCACCTGAAAGTGTGGTGTAGTATGGCACTTTATGCAAGAGGGCCGCATTGCGCATGGAGCGGCTGTCGGCTAGGGCGGCCGCCCCCTCGGTGGTGTTGAAAACCAGCTGAACACCCCCGTTTTTAATGGCATCTACGATATGCGGTCGGCCTTCCAGAACTTTAAAGATCTTAGCCGCCTGGACCCCATGTGCCACCAGGTAACGTTGGGTTCCCGACGTTGCGATGCATTTGAACCCGAGAGAAGCTAGGACGCGCACCGCGTCCAGGATGCGCGGCTTGTCGGTATCCTTGACAGACACGAAGACGGTGCCCGAGCGTGGCAGGTTGGCGCCGCCGCCGATCTGGCTCTTGGCGAAAGCGATTTCGAAAGAGCCGTCGATGCCCATCACCTCGCCGGTCGACTTCATCTCCGGCCCCAGCACGGTATCGACGCCGGGGAAGCGTGCGAACGGGAACACCGATTCCTTCACCGCGCGGTGCCTCACCTGCGCTGACTTGAGCTTGAAGCTCGCCAGGCTCTCGCCCGCCATGATACGGGCGGCGATCTTGGCGACCGGCAGGCCGACCACCTTGGATACGAACGGCACCGTGCGCGAGGCGCGCGGATTGACCTCCAGCACGTAGATGTCGCCATTCTTGATGGCGTATTGCACGTTCATCAGCCCGCCGACCTTCAGCGCGAGTGCGAGGGCCCGCGTCTGTCTTTCGAGCTCGGCGATGGTTGCCTCACTCAGAGAGTGCGGCGGCAGCGCGCATGCCGAATCGCCGGAGTGAATGCCGGCTTCCTCAATGTGTTCCATTATGCCGGCAATGAAGGTGTCCTTACCGTCGGCGAGGCAATCGACGTCCACTTCGGTCGCGTCCGACAGGTAGCGGTCGATCAGCAGAGGGCTCTTCTTTGACACCACCAGTTCAGTTGGGCGGTCGAGCAGGCTGGCGAGCTTGGCGACATAGCGGTCGAGCTGCGTGCCGTCGCGTACTATCTCCATAGCGCGGCCGCCCAGCACGTAGGAGGGCCGGATCAGCACGGGGTAACCGATCTCGTCCGCGATTGCGCGCGCGGCGTCGGGAGAGGTGGCGATGCCGCTCTGCGGCTGGCGCAGTTTGAGCTGCTTGATTAGCTTGTTGAAGCGGTCGCGGTCTTCGGCGAGATCGATCGCGTCGGGCGACGTGCCGAGGATCGGCACCTTCGCCTTCTCCAGCGGCTCCGCGAGCTTCAGCGGGGTCTGGCCGCCGAACTGCACGATCACGCCATGCAGCGTGCCTCTGGAGCGCTCGGTGTCGACGATCTCCAGCACGTCTTCCGGCGTGAGCGGCTCGAAATAAAGTCGGTCGGAGGTGTCATAGTCGGTCGACACCGTTTCCGGATTGCAGTTGACCATGATGGATTCGTAACCGGCTTCCTTCAGCGCGAAGGCGGCGTGGCAACAACAGTAGTCGAACTCGATGCCCTGGCCGATGCGGTTCGGGCCGCCGCCGAGGATGATGACCTTCTTCTCTGCCGTCGGCGCGGCTTCGTCGGCGGCCGTGCCGGCAAATGGTGTCTCATAGGTCGAATACATATAGGCGGTGGGCGATGCGAATTCGGCGGCGCAAGTGTCGATGCGCTTGAACACCGGCCGCACGCCGAGCGCGCGGCGTTTTTGCATAACTTCGTTGGCCTTGTTGCCGGTCAGCCTGGCGAGCCGCTGATCGGAAAAACCTTTTGCCTTCAACCAGCGGAACGCGCCGGCGGTCGCGGGCAGGCCCTTCGCCTTGATTTCGGCCTCGGTTTTGACCAGCGCGCGGATTTGCGCGAGGAACCAGCGATCGATTCGGCAGGCGTTGTGGATCAATTCGTCGCTGGCGCCGTATCGCATCGCCTGAGCGATCTTCAAAAGCCGATCGGGCGTCGGCGTTCCGAGGGCGGCGCGGATCGCAGCTTTGTTGTCAGCGTCGTCGATGCCCATGGCTGGGTCGTAACCCTCGATGGTGATCTCGTCGAGGCCGGTGAGGCCGGTCTCCAGCGAACGGAGTGCCTTCTGCAAAGATTCCTGGAAGGTACGACCGATCGCCATCGCCTCGCCGACCGATTTCATCGAGGTGGTAAGCACCGGCTCGGCGCCGGGGAATTTTTCGAAGGCGAAGCGCGGGATCTTGGTGACGACATAGTCGATGGTCGGCTCGAATGAGGCCGGCGTTGCGCCGCCGGTGATGTCGTTGGCGATTTCATCGAGCGTGTAACCGATCGCAAGCTTGGCCGCGACCTTGGCGATGGGAAAGCCAGTCGCCTTCGACGCCAACGCAGATGAACGTGACACCCGCGGATTCATCTCGATGATCACCAACCGCCCGTTGGCCGGGTTGACGGCGAACTGGACGTTGGAGCCGCCGGTCTCCACCCCGATCTCGCGCAGCACCGCGATCGCGGCGTCGCGCATGATCTGGTATTCCTTGTCCGTGAGCGTGAGCGCCGGCGCGATGGTGATCGAATCGCCGGTATGCACGCCCATCGGATCGACGTTCTCGATCGAGCAGATAATGATGCAATTGTCTTTTTTATCGCGCACCACCTCCATCTCGAATTCTTTCCAGCCCAGCACCGATTCCTCGATCAGCACTTCGCTGGTCGGGGAAGCATCGATGCCGCGCTCCACGATGTCGATGAATTCGGCCTTGTTGTAGGCGATGCCGCCGCCGGTGCCGCCGAGCGTAAAAGACGGGCGGATGACCGTCGGCAGGCCGATGTCCTCGAGTGCTTCCAGGGCCTGTGGCAGCGTCTTGATCTGGTGCGAGCGCGGCGTCTGCAGTCCGATCTTCTTCATCGCCTCGCGGAACAGCTCGCGGTCTTCAGCCTTGTCGATGGCGTCGGCAGTGGCGCCGATCATCTTGACGCCGAACCTGTCGAGCACGCCCATCTTGCGCAGCGACAGCGCACAGTTGAGCGCGGTCTGTCCGCCCATGGTCGGCAAGAGCGCGTCGGGTTGTTCCTTTTCGATGATCTTGGCGACGATCTCAGGCGTGATCGGCTCGAGGTAGGTGGCGTCGGCGAGATCCGGATCGGTCATAATCGTCGCCGGATTGGAATTGACCAAAATGACGCGATAGCCCTCGGCCTTCAGTGCCTTGCAGGCTTGGGTTCCGGAATAGTCAAACTCGCAGGCCTGGCCGATGACGATCGGCCCGGCGCCAATGATCAAGATCGATTCGATGTCGGTTCTTTTGGGCATAACCGATCAGAAACTAGGCACAAAAAAAGGGCGCGCCTTTCCGCGTCCTTTCGCCCCTCGCGGGAGAAACGCCCCGCGCGGGCGGTCTTTAGACCAGATTCGACGGGCAGGGAAGGGCGAGGGCGGTATTTGCGGTGGACGGAGAAGGCCGGCTATTAGTGCCGACTGACCCGCCATGAGCGTCCCCGCTACTTTTTCGTTCTCCGGCGAAACCGGGGAGATGCCTGCCCTCGGCTTCGGCACGTCGCCGATGACCGGCGGTATGTCAGCGGAGACAGTGCTCGCCGCACTCAAGGCCGGCTACCGCCATATTGACACCGCGCGCAAATACGGCACGGAAAGTGCGGTCGGTGAGGCGATGCGCGCCTCCGACCTGCCGCGCCAGGACATCTTCCTCACCACCAAGGTCAGCCACGAGAATCTTCGCCCGGCCGACTTTGCCAAATCGGTCGACGAAAGCCTCGCCGCGCTCGGGGTCGACTACCTCGACCTGCTGCTGGTGCACTGGCCCAATCCGGCGATAGCGCTAAGTGAGACCATGCCGGCGCTGGCCGACGCCAAGAGGCGCGGGCTCGCCCGCCACATCGGCGTCGCCAATTTCAACATCGCGTTGCTCGATGAAGCGGTCAGACTCTGCCCTGAGCCCCTCGTCGCCTTACAAGCGGAATATCATCCGTATCTCGATCAGTCGAAACTCTTGGCGGCAGTGCGCCGGCACAAGCTGGTCTTCATTGCCCACTGTCCACTTGGGCGTGGTCGCTTGTTCGGCGACCCCGTTCTCGCTCAGATCGCCGGCGAGCACGGACGCACCGTCGCGCAGGTCGCGCTACGCTGGTCGCTGCAGCAGAACGTCGCTCCTATCCCGTTTTCGTCGAAACCGCAGCGCATCGCCGAGAACTTCATGGTGTTCGACTTCGCGCTCAGTGCTGACGATATTGCACGCATCGCCGCGCTCAAGCGCGCCAATGGCCGCATCGCCAACCCGGTTGGTCGCGTGCCGAGCGGATGGGACTGATCGGTGGGCCAAAGAATTTTTAGAGGCCCCGATTCGGGCACCAGCTTGCACGGTTATTCGCCCTTCGAACTTCAGAACTTGTAGGCGATACCGTGCTGTCGCGGATAACCTTGGTCGAGAAGTTCACGGTTGTCGCGCTGGCATCTCCGGTCGTCGCGCGACCGCCGGCTGAGACCGGAACCCAGATCGACATGCAGGCTTTAGCCGCTCAAGATACCGTTGTTGGTGAGGGCCCAATCGAGGCCGGCGCCCGGGTTCCAGCCGGTCTTATGTTCGAGCTTGAGTCGAACTCAAAGGCCACGTGGAGCGGCGAGGGATGCACAATTTTGTGTCGCTCAATCAAAGCAAACTCCCCACCGACCAGGTCTGGCTGTGCTGGCAGAAGCCAACAGAATCTTACGCCAGCTAAGAGATTTGAAAGAGCAGCGAATAAGAGAGCATGGGCATAATTCGTGAGCTGGCCTGCGATCGAACCACGTTTGTGATTGCGCTAACGCCGAGTTACTTGCCGCCGCGCTTCGTTATCGGCCGGGCTTTTGAGCGGCCGCGCCAAGAAGGTTACGCGCCAGGGGTTGTGACCGATGTTGCGAGGCGCGCGTTCGGCGGCGTAGCCGGCGCGCCGAAGCTTCTCAAGCATCGCGCCCGGTTCGTAGTGCGACAAGCCGACGGTCTTCTTCAACCGCAGATAATCCGACACAAAGATGCGGATCAGCCCGCCGACCGCCGACCAGAAGAAGCCGTTGGCAGCTGAAAACCGCAGCAGCGACAGGGCCGCAGCAGGCACGGCAAAGCGGGGCCGCACGATGTCGCCGAGGAGTAGCAGGCCGTCCGGTATGAGCAATCTACGGAAGGTTTCCAGCAGGCCGTTGAGTTGCTCGCCGGTCAAATACTGTGCCACCGAATGCAGCACGATCAGGTCGAACGAATGGTCCGGCAGCGCCGCCGCCTGCTCGGGCGTAAGAACGGTGATCTTGCTGTTGCCGGCGTAATGCGCGCTTAGCGCGGCGTACAGGTTGGGCGCGGCCTCGACTAGCGTCAGCGCGGCGCAGGCCGAGGCGACGAGGGCGGCCGAGGTCGCCTCGCCGCAGCCGTAGTCCATCACGCGCGCCGACAGCGAGGGGATGTAGCCGCGCAGTTCTTCGGCGATTTTGCGGTAGTGCACGTCGCGGTGGTGGGCATTCACGTAAATCAGCGAATGGCGCAGATCGTAGAAATTGATCCAGTCGGCCATCGCCTCACGCGGTTTTGCGCTTGGCGTGTCGCATCATTTCAACGAACCGTGTGAACAGATAATGGCTGTCGCGCGGGCCGGGCGAAGCTTCGGGGTGATACTGCACCGAAAACACCGGCTTGTCCTTGAGCGCGATGCCGCAGTTGGAGCCGTCGAACAGCGACACGTGCGTCTGCTCGACGTTCTTCGGCAGCGAATCCTTGTCCACCGCGAAGCCGTGGTTCATTGAGGTGATCTCGACCTTGCCGGTAGTCAGATCCTTGACCGGATGATTGGCGCCATGATGGCCCTGGTGCATCTTTATCGTGCGGCCGCCGACCGCGATGCCGAGCATCTGGTGGCCGAGGCAGATGCCGAAGATCGGCGTACCTGAATCGATCAACTTCTTGATCACCGGCACTGCGTACACGCCGGTCGCGGCTGGGTCGCCAGGCCCATTCGATAGGAACACGCCGTCCGGCTTCAGTGCCATGATGTCCTCGGCCGAGGTCTTGGCCGGCACCACAGTCACCTTGCAGCCGACGCCGGCGAGCAGGCGGAGGATGTTACGCTTGATGCCATAGTCGACCGCAACCACGTGGAATTCCGGATTGGTCTGCCGCTCATATCCACGGTCCCGGTGCCACGGAGTTTCGTCCCAGATGAAGCGCTGACCGGAGGTCACCATCGGCACTAGGTCCATGCCGACAAGCCCGGGCCATTCGCGCGCCTCTTTCTTTAGCGTGCCGAGATCGAACTTTCCGTCAGGGGAATGCGCAATCACCGCGTTCGGCATGCCGTTGACGCGGATCAGCGCGGTCAGCGCGCGGGTGTCGATGCCAGTAAGCCCGATGATGCCGCGTGCCTTCAGCCAGTCGTTGAGGTGGCGAGTGGCGCGGTAATTCGACGGCTCGGTTATGCCACTGTGCAAGATGACGCCGCGGGCGCCGGTTGCTGCCGCCATATTCACCGTTTCAAGATCTTCCTCGTTGGTGCCGACGTTGCCGATATGCGGGAAGGTGAATGTGATGATCTGCCCGGCGTAAGAAGGATCGGTGAGTATTTCCTCGTAGCCTGTCATGGCAGTATTGAAGCAGACCTCGCCGACCGCATGGTCGGTGGCGCCGAAGCCGAATCCCTCCAGCACGGTTCCGTCGGCCAGCACCAAGAGCGCCGTGGCTTTGGGCTCGATCCAAGTCCCGGTGGCGGGTTCGGTTTTCGTCTGGGTCATGGCCTCTTAGTTGCGTATTATAGTGAGCGAAGCAAGGGGCCGCGGCGCCGCCCCCAGACAGCATTACGAAAGCGGAAAGGGGCTCCCCGTGCTGCGCGATGACATCAACAACGCTTTGAAAGAGGCGATGAAAGCCAAGAACGAGCGGGCGGTCTCCACATTGCGCATGGTCAATTCCGTCCTCAAGAACGCTGATATCGAGGCGCGCGGCGCCGGCAAGCCGCCGCTCGGCGATGCTGAGGTGCTCGGCCTCCTACAGAAGATGATCAAGCAGCGCCAAGAATCGGTCGAGCTCTACCAGAAAGGCCGGCGCGAAGATCTGGTGAAGCAGGAGCAGGAGGAGATCGGCATCATCTCCGCCTACCTGCCCAAGCCGATGTCGGAGGCCGAGATGACCGCGGCGATTGACGCCACAATCAAGGAAACCGGCGCCGCCAGCATGAAGGACATGGGTAAGGTGATCGGGGTTCTGCGCGGCAGGTACGCGGCGCAAATGGATCTCGGTAAAGCCAGCGCGCTGGTGAAAAGCAAATTGCAATCATAGATTTGCCCAACGTCACGGAGAACTCATGAAATGGCTTCTGGCCGCCGTCGCGCTCGGCGCGGCGCTCATCACGACGCAAGCTCTCGCCGACAATTATCCTATTCGCCCGGTCCGCGTGTTCACGACCTCGAGCGCCGGCGGCATCAGCGACATCTTTATGCGCGCGCTCAACGAGAAGATGCAGCCTTATCTTGGCCAGCCGCTGATCATCGAGAACAAGCCGGGCGGTGCCGGCAACATCGCTGCGCGTTTCTGCCAGGAAGCGCCGCCGGATGGCTACACCATCTGCATCATTAATGCCGACACGATGATCTACAATCAGTTCCTCTACAAACAGGTGCCGTTTGATCCAGAAAAGGGGCTCATCCCGATCGTCAACCTATTCCATCTGATCCAGGTGCTAGTGGTGAATTCCTCGCTTAACGTGAAGACGGTGGACGAGCTTGTCGCGGCATCGAAATCGAAGCCGGGTACGTTGAACTACCTCACCGCCTCGATCCCCTGCGTCGTTTATATGGATACGCTCAAGAAAGAAAGGGGCGCCGACTGGATCCGCGTGCCATTCAAGGGCGGCGGCGAGGCGGTCACCGCCATTCTCTCCGGCACCACGCCAATCGGCCTGTTTGGTCTCGGCAACGTGCAAGCGCACCTCAAGGCGGGCAAGATGACAGCGCTCGCTCTGGTCAACAACATCCGTACGCCGCAGTTACCGGACGTGCCGACGCTCGCCGATCTTGGCTACAGGGGCGCGCCGTCGCAGACCTGGTATGGGCTGTTTGCCCCCTCCGGCACGCCGAAGCCGATCATCGACCGGCTCAACGCTGAGGTGAGGCGCGCCTTCGAGGACAAAGAGTTCGTCGACAAGTTCGTGATCACGCGCGGCCAGGTGCCGGCGATCAACTCGCCGGAGGAATTCGCCAAGGAGATCGTCACCGATCGCGTCGATGCCAACGAAGTGGTGAAGCTTTCCGGTATGGAGCCGCAGTAAGGCGCATGGCCAAGCTGCAGCCTGTCGATAAAGTCGAGATTCAGGTCCTCGTCGACAACGCGACCGACGGATTGTCGACGACGCCATCCAATGTCGAGAACGAATTTGCCTTCGCGACGCGCCGGGGCTTGCGTGCCTCGTCCGGCCGCTGCCTTTGCTGTGCAGTTCACGGCTTTTCCGTGTTGCTCACTGCCACGCGCGGCGACAAGCGGCACAGCGTGCTGTTTGACAGCGGACCGGAAGATTTCGCCTTCGAGCGCAACACGGCGATGCTCGGCGCCGATCTTGGCCAGGTCGAGAGTATCGTCCTCTCGCACGGGCATTGGGACCATTCGGGCGCGATGTTCACAGCGCTCAACGCGATTCGCTCGCGCAACGGACAACGTGTCGTGCCCTATTACGCGCATCCCGGCATGTTCCGCTCGCGCGCGATGCGCTTGCCGAACGGCAGCCTGCGCTACCTCGACGACGTACCGTCGAGTGCCGATCTCACTGCCCAAGGCGCCGACGTGATCTGCATCACTGAACCGCGCGCCTTCCTCGACGACATGTTCTACGTCAGCGGCGAGATCCCGCGTGTCACGCCCTTCGAGCGCGGCCTGCTCGGGCAGGTGCGCAAGACCGAGGATGGCAGCAGCTGGGAGCCGGACGAGCTCCTGATGGACGAGCGGTGGCTTACGGTAAACGTGAAGGGCAAGGGCCTCGTGGTGTTGAGCGCCTGCTCGCATGCCGGCATCGTCAACGTTCTCAAGCATGCCGGCGCGAACTTCGCCGACGTGCCGCTTTACGCGGTGGTGGGCGGGCTGCATCTCTCCGGGGTCAATGAGGAGATCATACCGCAGACGGTCAAAGCGATGCGCGAGTTCGGCCTCACGCAGATTGCCGCCGGCCATTGCACTGGCTGGCGTGCCATCGCGGCGCTCTCCGCGGCCTTCGGCGACAAGGTGCTGGCGCCAACGGCGGTCGGGAAGCGGTACACGTTCTAAGGGCCTGTGGATAACTAGGAAAGGGCGCGAAACCTGCTGTTAACCGCGCCTTTCCGGTGCCGTACCGGAAAGTCTCGATTCGTCGCCTTAAGATAGGCAAACCGATTCGGCATAGACCGCCCGACGAGCGCCGCGATACGCGCCTTGAAACTATGCGCTTTAAACTATGCGCTTTACGCCGCAGTTCCTCGATGAGCTGAAAGCCCGGCTGCCGGTCTCGGAAGTCGTCGGCAAGCGCGTTAAGCTTGTGCGCTCGGGACGCGAGTGGAAGGGCCTGTCGCCGTTCAACAAGGAGAAAACGCCGTCCTTCTTCGTGAACGACCAGAAGCAGGCCTGGTTCGATTTCTCCTCCGGCAAGAACGGCAGCATCTTCGATTTCGTCATGGAGTCGGAAGGTGTTAGCTTCCCGGAAGCAGTCGAGCGGCTGGCACAAATGGCCGGCGTGCCGCTGCCCAAGGCCTCGCGCGAAGACGAGGTGCGCGATGCGCGGCGTAAGACGCTTCACGACGTGATGGAGCTCGCTGCGAAATTCTTCCAGTACGCACTTGCGACGCGCGCTGGCGCCAAGGCGCGCGGCTATCTCGCCGACCGCGGCCTCGATGCCGCGACGCAACTGAAATTCCGCCTCGGTTATGCGCCGCCTGACCGCTTCGCGCTGAAGGAACACCTCGGCTCACTCGGCGTTCTGGTCGAAGACATGGTGGAAGCCGGTCTATTGATTTCCGGCGACGATATCGAGTTGCCCTATGACCGCTTCCGCGATCGCGTGATGTTTCCCATCAGTGATCTACGCGGCCGCGTCATCGCTTTTGGCGGTCGGGCGCTCGAGAAGGATGCGCAGGCGAAATACTTGAACTCGCCGGAGACGCCGCTCTTCCACAAAGGCGCAACTCTCTACAACATTGCCACCGCGCGCCAAGCAGCGCATCACGGCGCACAGGTAATTGCGGTCGAAGGCTATATCGACGTGATCGCCATGGCGACGGCGGACTTCCCGGCAACAGTCGCGCCGCTCGGCACCGCGCTCACCGGCGACCAACTCGGTCTGCTGTGGAACATGGCAGAGGAGCCGGTGCTCTGCTTTGACGGCGACGATGCCGGCGTGCGTGCCGCCTACCGCGCGGTGGATCTGGCCATGCCGCGGCTTAGGCCGGGCAAGAGCCTGAAGTTCGCGATGCTGCCGCAGGGCCAGGATCCCGACGATCTGTTGCGCTCGGCCGGCCGCGAGGCCGTAGCCGAAGTGATCGCCGGCGCGCGCCCGCTCGCCTCGATGCTGTGGGCGCGCGAGACCGAGGGCCACCAGTTTGATACGCCGGAGCGGCGCGCAGCGCTAGAGGCGCGCATCAACGAGATGATGGCGGCGATCGCAGATGATTCCGTGCGCAAATATTACCGGCAGGATTTTGCCGAGCGGCTGGCGCAGTTCTTCGCTCCGGCGCGGCGCGAGCGCAACGCAAGCGGCGAGGGCTGGCGGCGCGACTTCCGACCGCGCCGCCAGCGTCTGGCGCCCGGCGACAAGCACACGCCCTATGTGGTGGTCAGCCAGCAGCTTGCTGCAAGCCCGCTGCATCGTGGCCACCGCACGGCGGTGCCGCGGCGCGAGGCGCTGATCCTGCAGGCCGCGCTCAATTATCCCTGGCTCCTACACGATCATCTGGAGGAATTCGCCTCGCTCGAATTCCGTCATGCCGACACCGAGAGGCTGAGAAGCGCGCTGGTCGACATTGCTGTGCATGCCGCGGCCGCAGACGCCGATGTAGTGCGAGCGGAGCTTTCGGCCCGCGGGCTTACTGACATCATGAACCGCGTCGCTACCGCCATCACCACCCCCTCGGTCTGGGGCACCCGGCCGGAGGCCGCCCCGGATGATGTTTTGGTGACTTGGCAACAGCTTGTCGCCTTGCATCGGCAGTGGCATTCACTAATTAAGGAGCTCAGGGACGCCGAACAGGCGCTGGGTCAGGACGCCAGCGAGGCCAACTTTTTGCGGTTGCGCGACGTCAAGGCCCGCCTGTCGCGGATGGAGGGAACCGAGGCCCTGATTGAGGGCTTTGGAGCCTCTTCCGGTAGAGGCGTTCGTAGCTTATGAGCAGTGCCTGCGCGGGGACCAACCAGCGGGGGATCGCCGGGCCGGCAGAGAATAAGGGTCGATTCCTGCGGTATTTCACGGTTAATCGGAGCTTAAGCGGGTTCCGACCAAACTAGCGACCGATTCGGGGGCGGCGCCTTGTACGCGCGGCCCTTTTTGGCCTGCGCTTCTCTAGGGGTTGAGGAGCTGCGAAAGGCAGCAGGGCCAGGAAGGTCCAGGAGTTAAAGAGATGGCGAGCAAGGCGAAGGCAACTCAGGCGAAGGAAGAGGCCCCCGAGAAGGAAACAGAAGGCACGGCCGATTCCCCGCTGCCGTTGCTTGATCTCAACGACGCTGGCGTCAAGAAGATGATTAAGGCCGCCAAGAAGCGCGGCTTTGTGACCTTCGACGCGCTCAACGCCGTCCTACCCTCCGATTCGACGTCCCCTGAGCAGATCGAAGACATCATGGCGATGCTCAACGAGATGGGCATCAACGTGGTGGAGACCGAGGACACCGACAGCGAAGACGGCGAGGAGAAAGGCGCCGACGATCGCGACGACGATGAGGAGGACACGGGTTCTGAGCTCGTCGAGGCCAAGTCTAAGTCGCTCGCCACAACCGAGAAGAAAGAGCCGTCCGAGCGCACCGATGACCCCGTGCGGATGTACCTGCGCGAGATGGGCTCGGTCGAGTTGCTCTCGCGCGAGGGCGAAATCGCCATCGCCAAGCGTATCGAGGCCGGCCGCGAG
>Ga0207722_1000135_pt1 | contig 10985 bp, 16 predicted proteins | sample LuqExpMetageno26_FD_187784 | JGI IMG/M metagenome (GOLD analysis project Ga0207722, IMG submission 187784) | Tropical forest soil microbial communities from Luquillo Experimental Forest, Puerto Rico - Sample 26 (SPAdes) | ecosystem: Environmental > Terrestrial > Soil > Tropical forest ...
GGTCTCGGGACGCTTGTCTTCTACCTCACGTTTGATGAGATCGCAACACTAGGCGAACAGGAGACCAAAGCACTGCGTGCGACGGCGCTGCGCCGTCGAGAGAATGCTGTGCACCTGCGAAAATTGGATACGCTTGGATCCATGCTCACGCCCTTTGACCTCGAGGCGGTCATGGCCGGCAATGGTGTCAGAACCCCAGGGAGCAATGGAATTATTTGCGGCACGCGGGTATCGGGTAGCCGCGTGGTCGAAGGGCGTGCGTGCGTGATTTTGGAAAGGGATTTTGAGCGTAACGACGCCCTCACCAGCTTCAAAGACGGCGACATCATTGTTGCGCCGGTGATTAATCCGTCTTGGCTACCTTATTTTTCGCGTGCAGCAGGATTTGTTAGCGAAGTCGGCGGTTGGCTCAGTCACACCGCGATTCTTGCACGCGAGTACAATGTACCGATGATTATCGGCACCGCCAGGCTTTCCGATATACGCAATAATAGCTTTCTGCGGCTCCATCTTCATGGGCAGGTGGAGGTGCTGGAAGAGCCAAACGTAATGGAAATCGGCAAGGTAGCCGCCGAGTAGGTCAAGTCGCGAACTATGATCAATTTGTGCTAGGCTTTTGTCAGTCGGTAGAATACGGGCAGTCGACGGCTGTAGCGACTTGTAATAGCAATGTTACCGAGGGCGCCTGATCAAAAGGTGTCCTACTGTTATCCGGCAATGCCGCTAGCGCAAACGACACGAACGGGACCAGGGCTAACGCCAAAATCGCAACGTTATTAGGGAATCCGGTACGGATGAAAAAGAATGTCATTAGCATCCACCGGGTCATCATTTCTGCAGGTGGAGCTAACAGTAATCGGCCTTTGTGAGAGTCCCGTTATAACAACCGATAAAACTTTAATATTTGCGAAGACGTTTTAGGTGGATCCAGAGTGAATTTTTCATCTGCTTAAATTGCGACAGAGATGCGTTTGTTCGAGCTCGATTGGTTACTAGGTGAAAAGAAAAGAGGCCACCCCCTAGTGGAGGCCTCTTCGTCTTTCGGCCAATCGTCCGGGTTTTGCGTGTGCAGACCGAGCAATTCACCCTGTGCTGGGGCCTTGTCCTTCATCGCATCCATCGCTGCAGCGCCCACCATGAAATGCATATGACGTATGTTCGACCGCCTTCAAAAAAGACTCGCGCGTATACAGCGGCTCAAAAATGTGGAGCGAGAACCTTCGGAAGGAGAATTTAAAACTACATCGCTTATCACGCAGCAACAAAATCAAGCGCAATGTCGTTGAAATGGGGAAATTCTAATCCGACGTTTAGCCGTTGGCGACCAATGCTCAGTGCACGAGCTGCAATATAGGCATCGAAGGCAGTGCGAATTAAATCGGGAAGTTGATTCGGCATCTTTAGAGCCGATCGAATCACCGCGCTGATATTCGGTGTTCCGTCCGCTCGCAACCCAGCAACAGCAGCGGGGGGGACTACTCTGTAAGCTGAATCAAGGATCACGCGGCAGGCTGCAAACGGTATGCGATGCGCGGTCGCGATCTCCGCTGCAATGTGCGACTCCATGTCAACGGCGGCGGCGCCGGTTTGACTGAAGAGCGAAGCCTTTTCTTGCGGTGTGGCTATTACCCGTTGCGCGCCGATGACACATCCGTGAACAGCGCCTGGGAGAGCTTCGAGAAGCCTGTGGCTCCATGCGCGATCAGTTGGAACGACCCTATCCGGGCCTTTGACTTCGGACGCCACAACCCAGTCTCCTGCCCTGAGATCAGGGGCGAGACCGCCAGCTATTCCAAAACTGATGATGCCCGATGCGCCGGTTACCGCTGCCGCAAGCGCAGTCTTGAGTTCGGTCCCCTGATTGCAAATCACCGATACCCTAGGACCGCGCGCGATATACGCTTCTAACTCTAGGCAGGTGACAGCGACAACATTCTCTACCTTGCTCATTAATGGACGCCCCCCAACCAAAACGCTATCGAACGTTCTGTTAATGGTCAATGCAACCATAGCGCGCGTTACCCGGTATGACATATCCTACGGGAGTAGTCTGTAGTAGTTCAGTTCAGTGGAGGAGGCAATGAACCTCAAAATTGAGGACGTTTTCGCTGAACGAGAAGGAAATCGATACAGGCTGCACGCTCGTCATCTTAACGAGCAAATGGTGCGCGTATTGAGAACAATTGGCTTCGACCAGGGATATAAGCGCGGGCGGGGTCAGTATCTGTACGACCGCAACGGTAGCCAGTATCTCGATCTGCTGAGTGGGTGGGGGGTGTTCGCGGTTGGCCGCAATCATCGAGTCGTGCGCGATACGCTTAAAAAGGTCCTCGACAGTGAACTTCCAAACCTCGTTCAAATGGATGTATCGGCACTGGCGGGAGTTTTAGCCGAGCGCTTACTCGGTTATGTGCCACACCTTGAGAAAGTCTTTTTTGCCAACTCAGGAACGGAAACGGTCGAGGCCTCTCTGAAGTTCGCGCGCGCTGCAACTGGTCGGGATGAAATTGCTTATTGCACGCATGCGTTTCATGGCCTGACCTACGGCTCACTGTCCGTAAACGGCGATGAGATTTTTCGCTCTGGCTTTGGTTCACTGTTGCCAGGGTGCGTCGAAGTGCCGTTCAACGACCTTGTTGCGTTGGAACGGGCGTTGTCCTCAAGGAACGTAGCGGCATTCATCATCGAACCCATTCAAGGGAAAGGCGTTATCCTCCCTGGGGAAGAGTACCTTCGGTCTGCTCTTGAACTGTGCCACCGACATGGCACGTTGGTTATTGCTGATGAAGTTCAGACAGGGCTTGGCCGAACCGGACGTTTTCTTGCATGCGAACATTGGGGTGTCGAACCAGACATAGTTCTCTTGTCTAAGTCTCTATCAGGTGGTCAGGTGCCTGTCGGCGCAGCGCTGATGCGCAAATGGATATTTGATAAAGTGTTCGATCGTATGGACCGTGCCGTGGTGCACGGTTCAACGTTTGCAAAGAACGATATGGCGATGGCGGCAGGACTTGCAACACTGGACGTGATCGAGTCCGAAGGCCTGATGCAAAATGCGGAACGCCTGGGTAAACGTTTACTCTCTGCATTCGAGCGAATGACTAAGCATTACGAGTTGCTCAAAGCTGTCCGCGGAAAAGGCCTGATGATCGGGATCGAATTTGGTGCGCCTCAATCCTTGAAGCTCAAGGCCTCTTGGAATTTGCTCGAGACGGCAAACGCCGGCCTATTTTGCCAAGTGATCGTGATACCGTTGCTAAAGGAACACCGGGTTCTAACTCAAGTTGCGGGACATGGCAGTCACACGATAAAACTCCTGCCTCCACTTATCATCACCGATGCGGACTGTGAATGGATAGAGCGATCGTTTGAAGCGGTCATTGCAGATGCGCATCGGGTTCCAGGAGCTGTTTGGTCGCTCGGTAAAACTTTAATAGAAAATGCAGCCCGCGCTCGCATCAGAAAATAATTCTCGGCTGCCTACGCCTTCGTTGGGAGGACATCATCTGAAGTCTCTTGCTTTATCAAGCTGCGAGCAAGAAAAGAGCAGCCACAAGCGGCAGATATCGTAAGCGCCCATAGGCAAACAGGCCGAGTCCGCTAATTTCGGTTGGCCCGAGTCTTGCTCTCTAGAAGTCGATGTGGCGAATTTGCCTCGAAGTAAGACAAAATCTAGGAGACTCCCCGATGCGAGTTAACCAAAATGAGCGTCTCCGCCGGCACAGAGACTTTGAATTCGATCACCGTCGGTTACGAGTGAACCAAATCGAGACCATGATTGGAGAGTTCGATCGGATGTGTGCCGATCTTGGACAGCAAATAGAAGCCGAGGAGGTGCGTGCTGGCGTATCGGACCCGAAGAATTTCGCTTATCCCATGTATGCTAGGGCAGCGCGAGAACGTCGCACAAAACTGCAGCGATCAACAGAAGCCCTGAGAAATGAGCTTGCAACGTTGAGGGTAAAAGAAGACGATCATCCGGTCGCTGCATAGGGTCAGAATTATTCTTTCGCAAAAGCCGTGGGCGCCGATCAGCGTCCGCTCGGAATGCACTGGGAAGATTAGTGGGACGCCTGCGACCGATAATCTATGCGCCGCATGTCTGAAGCTATATTGGCTGGTCAGGTCCACGGAGCGCGAGTCGGGTCTGGCAAGCACCACTACCGCGGTGTCTGGTCGATGACGTCCTCGTTGGTGATGCGGATACATCCCAAGGAAATCGCCTGACCGATATATTCCGGCTGATTAGTGCCGTTAATGCAGTAAAGGGTTTCTTGTTGCCCTCGAATAGTACAAGGCGCGCGCGCCCATCAGATTTTGCGGGCCCGGTAACGTAATCCCGGCACTCCTAGCCGTTGCTTTTCACCCTTGGTTGGCCCCCACGCCGGCCATTCGGTCAGTGTTGCACACGTCGACAATAATTATAGGCTCTGTTACCGGAATAACTGCTTAGCTCTATTTCGGCTGGCTCAGGGGAAGGAAGGGCGAATGAAAAAATTTTTAATTTCCGTCTCGATTAGCTTCGCGCTCGTCGTGTCGACTGGTGCTACATTGGCTATGCCGCTTGTGAGCGACCGAACTCAAAACAGATCTGTAATCCTGACCGCGCTTTTTGACGGATGTTGGCTCGGTTGGCATCGCAGCCTGGACGGTGAATGTGTTCGAGATCGATATGGACTGCTTGGTACCGGTATCGACTACGTGCCAGGCCCCTACTATCGAACGGGACCGAAGATCTGCGGTGGGCGGGGTATGTATAGGGTATGTAATATGTTTGGGTACTGTTGGTGGGTCTGCGCATAGGCGGGAAAATATTGATTACCGTAGGCGCCTAACGCTGCGCGGCCTCATCATGACCAGGATCAGCCTCAACGTGCGGATTCCAGAAGCGACTGCATTATCGTCAATCTTCGCGGATCGGTTTCTTGACGCGCAAGTCAAGGCTTTCAGCAACGGCATCGGCCGGTGTGACTTGCGCTTCAAAAAAGGGGTTGTAGGTCCCGGTTCCTAAGGTCCGCGGTTGATAGACGCCCACACGCATTATGAATGTTGCTAAACGTCCAGCCAAAACTGGCTGCACAATAACGCAGACGACGCTTATGGAGAATCAATGAACTCCCGGTGGGTTCCCATCATAAAAAGGTTAGTCGTCGCTTTTCAAACGGGTGAGTTGATTTGCCGCACCCCTCCGTCCGCGTCTGTGAAGGCGCGTGCATAAGATACTTAGGTGCGAACGATCTCAAGATTGACCCAAACAAGGCCGGAAAAACCCAGGGCGCGCGCCGCCGCCGGTGTAAGGTCAATCACGCGGCCGCGCACGAAGGGACCGCGGTCATTAATGCGAACGATAATGCTGCGTCCGTTGCGCCGATTGGTGACGCGGACATGGGTACCAAACGGCAGATTGCGGTGCGCAGCGGTAAGTTCGCTTGAATTTACGCGCTCTCCGCTCGCGGTTCTTCCGCCTCCATGAGCATATACCGATGCAATTCCAGACTCAGCGATAGCGGTCGAGCAAGAAAATACAATAGCGGCGCCGCAAAGCGCGGCGCGCAAGCGCACAAACATTGGAAGGCTCCTCGATTGGTCCCCGATAAGGCCTGGCGCAATAGGTGTCGTTTCGTGCGATTTGAAGGCAACAATTAGGCTGTTTCTGGAACGTACTTGTGTTAGATGCACAGTAAAATCTTCGCGTGCTCAGCCTAAGATTTGATGGAAAGGCCACTGATTCTTGGCTGATAAATGGGCAGCAGACCCACAGCACTGTAAGCCGCTGACGTTACAGGTTTTGGCGTTGAATTACGTGCTCGCTAAAATTGATGACCCTGAAGATCTTTTGGGAAGAGATCTGCGCGCTGACTTCTATCGCTTCTGCCTTGCCGGCTTTTTGGTTTCGAGAAAACGGGTTAAATCCTCTTTTTTAGCGCATCGTTGAGCGGTCTAACGTTAGGGAGCCAATCTTAATGGCAAATCTTATCTGAAGGAAACGACGGCTGACATAGGACGGCCGGCCTTGTTTTCGTGTCGCAATTGGAAAGGACAAGGTCGGCTTAGATCTTGGATCCTGCAAATCATTCCTAGGTTTACCGGCATAAAGAGAATTGGCTTATCCAATCGAAGTTATTAGAATGCTTCTTGGTTGGAAGTGCTGCGTCGGCTCTCAAGGTGAAGTTGCGGTCATAAGTGAGGGTGTGACGATGACGGATCAAAGCACCATCGATTGGAAAATCGCACTTGTTCGAGAGGATATCGGTCGCGATTGGGCAGACTTGGCATCGAAGGATCTGAACTTCGAACAGCGAAAGGCGATCCGAGAACACCTTCAAATGAACATTGCCTCCTTGCGCCAATTAGTCGAACAGAGCGGATCGGAAGCAGTTATCAGATAAATCGCGCACCAATCGGGCAGGCCTGTGATCGACATACCCACCGGTGTTGGCCCGATCAAGCATGTCGCGCCTGCGCTCTGTGCAAAGCCTGTCCAATTGTTATCTTTCCTTGCCTGATCGTTGACCTTATATTCAGTTGAAGATACCCATGATGCCACGGTTGTGGGCTGTCGGGCGGAAGGAGAAAGATCATGTTGCGTAAACTGATGATTGTGTTCACGGCGGCAATCGCGATTGGCATTGCAACATTTCCGACCAATGCCTCCGCTCAATGGCACGGTGGTGGCTGGCATGGTGGCGGATGGTATGGCGGTGGATGGGGGTGGGGCCTTGGTGCAGGACTTCTCGGCGGTGCGATCATCGGCAGCGCACTAGCGGCCCCCCATTATTACTATTATCCCAATCCCTATTATGCGGCACCTGGATACTACGGGCCTCCATCGGCGGACGCGACCGCCTACTGTATGCAGCAGTTCAAGTCTTATGATCCGAGGAGCGGCACTTATCTTGGATATGACGGTTATCGTCATCCATGTCCATGAACTGAGAGCCACGCCCGTGGTGCGTGTCGAAAGTCAATATTCGTCCAATCGCCTAGACGGTGGTGGCCGTGGAAGGGAGAGTCGAGGACAAGCGTCTACGCTGAGTGAATGGTATCGCCTGCCACTGGTCATTCGCGGGCTACCCGTGAGCAATTTGTCAACGGCCGTGCACAAAGTGCAAAGTTTGCTGTCTCTTGCGACTTAGAACATACGTCCACCACGAACAGGCGGCATTATCAATGTTTCGGTTCGACAAGAACCTCGAGTGCCGCGCGAACACGAGCGGAACTCTAGATCGCGGCTAAAGCAGATACGCACCTCACGCAGCCGCGTACGGTCGCAGTCAATGGTAATGTCCGTTGTCGTGAGCCCTTTATTGTTGCTGATAAAGGCATCGATGACTTGCGCTGGCGTAACTCGCAAAGGCATCGTCGGTTTGTCATACTGAGGTGGAATCTTTATTTGCGCACGGGCCTTGCGAACAAGATCGAAATATTCGCGCGGTTGAAGACCTGAGCATGTGCCGTGCTCATCCCATTCATGAAAGACAAGCCCCGGCGCAGGCATTAGGTCGAGCATGCTCGACACAATTCTGCGGTCGAGCCGTGGGGGTGGCACCTGACAAGATGCCGGGAAACCCCGTTCATATTGTGGCCACAAGCCATGCACGACAAATGAATAAGGTCGGGGCCCGCATTGCCTACGGCGGGCGTTGCCCGTAGCGGTTTCACAGAATGACGGGGACCAAGATAAAGACAAGACGTAATAATCAAATTGTCCCGGAACGTTTTGCTGACGATCCTGCGCGTTAGCCAAACCAAGTGCCAGTTCGAAGGCTGCAATAAAAAACCAGATTCTTATTTTGAAGAGTCGGATCATTTGACTGACAGGTCCTTCAGTAGAGCATTACTCGTTGACCATCGTATTGACTGTGGGCAATCGTAGCATACGGACTGAAATCAGACTGGGCAGACAATGGCCCTTTATCGGCTATAGGTCGGTCAGCGCGTTGGTTTGCGGCAGCAACACGAAAGAGCCGCCCTCGACGCTGGCGCGAGATTTCGACGCATTATCCAACGGAACTTCGATTTGGTCGCCGTACGTCTGAGCTGGAGGAATGGAATGCAATTGTGGCGAGTGCGCTGCGGCTTTTGACACCCACTTTCTGAAATATGTGATAAAGGTGAATTTTTGCAGTACCTGCGCTCATGCCGAGTCTGCGCCCAATCTCTTTGTTAGAGAGCCCTTGCGCGGCTAGTTGCATTACTTTCCACTCGCGCTGCGTCAGCAGCTTCTCTATGGGAATTGGCGCCGGACTTCTACTCTGATGGGCGTGTGCCAGTAATTCGAAGGGCAGACATTTGCGACCAGCCGCTATCTCGCGGATGGAGTGCAATAGCTCATGGGGCTGTGAATCTTTTCCCAAGAACCCGTAGGCTCCTTCGGCCATCGCGGCGATAATGTCGCGCGGGTTAGCCTGCGCGGCATAAAACAGGATCCGTGTTGCGAGCTGGTCACGATTTACGGTGGCGAGCACATCAAGACCACTAATTTTGGGAAGGGACAATGCGATGACGGCGACGGCGGGTTGCAAGTCACGAATCGCCTGCAGCGCTTGCACGCCGTCAGAGTAAGTGGCGACGACGCGAATGTCGCTTGCAGATTTCAGAAACTCATTAATGCCGCTGACGACGACCGGATGACTGTCGGCAACAATTATGTTGATGACGCTCATCGTGTTCTTGTCTCGACTGAAGCGGCCACGACCTATGCGGTTAGGGACGGCTACCCTCATTCGATAACCGAGGTTCGAAGTGCGGCATATGACGTTTGTCATATACGCTGAAAAATTAAGGTTGAATGGTACCCTGAACAATTAGGGTTTATGGGAGTTCTTTCGAGGGCAAATCGCTTTCAAAAAAAAGAAAGGGTGAAATCAACACGCTAGTTCGAAAACGCTGCTGCTATCTCTTGTCCTTAGAATGGTTCCGTGATGTCGTATTTCGGCGAGCCCGGCCGACAATTTAGACAACCCATGATCGCCTAAACAAAGCTCTGGCAGTGCCTGTACCGCAAAATGTAGGACAATTGGGAAACGTTCCGGCTGTCATATTTTGATAGAGCACCAAGACGATCCAGGTCAGCGACCGGATATTTCTAAAGCGCAAGAATTGTTGGATTGGATACCTACAATAGCACTGAAGGGCCTGGACGCGTAATTGGCCTCAAACACCTCGAATCTCATTTGATTAAGCTCCATGGCACCCATGCCACCCTAGGTCGCTTGTTAGTGAGCAGGGCAGGTAGCTATAGTGACAGGATCGGTGCGCGAAACTAAGCTGGCTCGGGGGGCCGAATCACTTAGGTGGTGTCGTGCAAAAGGATTATGCTCTTTCCCCCGGCAGAGACTGGCTGCCGGCCCTGCGAAAGTTGCGTGACAGATACCTCCGCGTGCCGGGCGGATCGCTGCTCTATCGATTTTATGAGCAGTGGCTGCTGAATCAGGTGCGAGCCTTTCCGCTGCCGCGGCACGTTGGAATTGTCCTCGACGGTAATCGCAGGTTCGGCCGACGGCAAAATCTCGCCAGCCCCCACGAAATCTATTCCGCCGGAGCCGAGAAACTCGATGACCTGCTGAACTGGTGCGTCGACCTTCGGCTTGGCGCCATTACGCTCTGGGTTTTGTCGACCGACAACTTTGATAGGCGTCCCGAAGAACTTTCAGGCATTCTATCGGCGCTTGAATATAAGCTGAAGCTTCTGGCCGACGATCCGCAAATCCATCAGCAGCGTATTCGCGTACGCGCGATTGGTCGGCTCAATTTATTACCGGCATCAACGCTTGCGGCTGTGCGAGCGGCGGAAGCCGCGACCGACGGATATAATGGGATGTACCTTACGATTGCTGCCGCCTATGGCGGGCAGCAAGAGATCACTGACGCGGTTCAATCGCTTTTGCGCGAGCAACTTGCGTCCGGGAAAACGCTTGAACAAGTAGTCGGGCTAGTGACGCCGGAAATAATCGACTCTTATGTCTACTCACCAAATCTGCCAGCCCCCGATTTAATCATCCGGACCAGCGGCGAGATTCGCCTTTCAGGTTTTCTGCTGTGGCAAAGTGCGTACAGCGAATTTTATTTTACCGATGTGTTCTGGCCTGAGTTTCGTCAGATCGATTTTCTGCGTGCAATCCGATCCTTCCAGCAACGGAATCGGCGCTACGGACAGTAGCGCTGCTTCGGATTGTGCGTCGGTGAGGGACTCAACGCTTCGCCTTCAGATTTCGCGAAGCCATTACGGTCAAACAGCAAATTTCACAAAGCGATAGCTGGCGGTCCCGGAGAGACGATGGAGGGAGGTCCAAGATATTGTCCTTTGGGGCAATTGTCGTGGCCAGCGAAATAACTAAGTTCCATGGGGCGGATTACCCTCCCCAGCAAGCCAAAAAGGAGGTTAGACATGGCTGAGACTGTGACCAAAGTTCCTATCAAACAAGAAAAGCGGACTGCGTCGTCGTCCGTGCCACAGATGTGGCGGCCGTTTGAAAGCCTGCGCGAAGAAATTGATCGCCTGTTCGACGATTTCGGGCGAGGTTTTTGGCGACCATTCGGGCGTTCGCTCTTGGCGGAGGAGCCATTATTCCGACGTGAACTGGCTTTTCCGACTACCCCGGCGGTCGACGTCATCGAGAGTGAGAAAGCCTACGAGATCACCGCCGAATTGCCCGGAATGGATGAGAAAAACATCGATGTGAAAGTTGCAGACGGCACCTTGACCATCAAAGGCGAGAAACAGGAAGAAAAGGAGGAAAAGAAGAAGGATTATTACCTGCGTGAGCGTAGCTTTGGCTCGTTTGAACGCAGTTTCGCCATCCCTGAGGGAGTTGATGCGGATAAGATCGAGGCAAGCTTCAAAAAAGGCGTCCTCACTCTGACGCTGCCCAAAAAGCCCGAGGCACAAAAACCAGCAAAGAAGATCGATGTCAAAGCAGCCTAATGTGGTCAATTGAGCTTAAGCAGCTTCGCAAAATAAACTTCGAAGCCCCGGTGGTATT
>Ga0207722_1000137_pt1 | contig 10939 bp, 10 predicted proteins | sample LuqExpMetageno26_FD_187784 | JGI IMG/M metagenome (GOLD analysis project Ga0207722, IMG submission 187784) | Tropical forest soil microbial communities from Luquillo Experimental Forest, Puerto Rico - Sample 26 (SPAdes) | ecosystem: Environmental > Terrestrial > Soil > Tropical forest ...
ACGAAGTGACCCCAGAAGTGACACCGGAATTGCACGATCAGCCGCCTTTCAAGGGAGTTTATTAGGGGGACAGATTAGGGAGCTGGGTGGTCGACTGTGATTTTCAAGTTTGCATCCGGAGCATAGATGTAGGTGACCGAACACTCTGGCCAGAACTGAGCTCGGACGTTGATGGTCACGGTAGCCGGAATCAGGCCCGCATTAACCGCTCTCGAGCAAGTCTTCGTCTCCCAGGTTTTTGTCCGCAGGCTCCAGTATGGCCGGCTTTTTTTCGCTGCCCTCGAGGGACTTGTTGAGATCCTGAAGACTTTGGTAGTACACCGTCAACGGGTTGACGAAAATTTCCTTACCGCTCAGGCTGTCCAGACTTGTCACTGCGCTGCCGTCCGGTCTAGTAACAACGATCTGCTCCACAAGTCACCCATGCCGCTGATAAGCGCTTGCTCAAGCTGTTCATATCCGACTGGTAGGAAGGTGACGGATACTGGCAAACTGCCCGTCTTGAAATCGCGGTTCAGCGTTTGCTGAAACTCCTGCAGCGCTTCGTAGGAAATGCCTTTGGGCCAGCCTTGGTCATAGAAGAAAGCTGACCTGCTGTAGACGACGAGCGCGCGAATCTTCCGGCGCTTGATCATACCGTCGAAGTCGCCGGTCCAACGCTCAGAGGGCGTCGGCAGAGCTGGCGCACTCCCCTGCTGCGGAGCAAGTGCGACCGAGCCAGATTCAGGACTCTCCGATGGGAATAATGCGAAATTGGCCGACGTGGGCTCCAAAGCAGTACCCAAAACGAGGAAAGCAATCGCTGCCAACGCAAGCCTGGACTGCCACAACCTCATGTTCCCCGCGTAGTTTTTCATGTACGGAATCATCGCAACCTTCGTGAAAGATACCGATTATCAGACTCCTGAGGTGATTTAGCAGCACTCGTTTACCTGAATTCGTCTACGGCGGGTATGCGCTTTCGCAAGTGGGCGCGGCCCTCTCCAAGTCTTGCCCTCAGCGTATCTCTCGCCGCAAGTGTGTTTCGCAGCTGAATTCTCGGGACCTGTCGCCTGTGACAGTAGTCATTGCACTTCGACTTGACATCCTGTGCCCGTCTGAACTTTGCTCAAGACCCCGGGATTGCAGTTGGTTGGGCCAGGCACAGAGGATGAACGGACAGGCGAAGTGCAGGGTGGGTGGCGCAGCTTGCGTTTATTAATGTTCCTTCGCGAGGTAAGGTGACAAGGTCTGACCTTTGTTCCCGCTGTCAGAAAATTCAGTGAGATCGGTAGGAAAGAGACCAGTCGACCACGGAGAGCGCGTCTCTTTGGTTAAAAGCGAGAAGGGCCAGTGAAACAGGAAGGGCCAGTCCGAATAAAGGAAGGGCGAGCAAGTGGCGCGAAAAAAGCATTTACGTTGCTTGTAGCAGTCGTGCTGGCCATTTCAGTCTATGTTCTTCTTCAGGAGGTCTATTTCGTGCGTGAACTTTTGCTTTTTGTGGCTTGCGCGGCGCTTCTTGCGTTTTTTGCGGCAAACTTGGTGCTGCTGGGGATTCTGTTCCACGCAGCCGGCCGAAGCATTGCCCAATGCTTCCGAAAACCAAGAATGGGTCCACAGGAGGAAAGTGGTAGTCAGCCACTTGCTCGTCGGATCTCCGACAATAGACGCTGCCGCCAGGATTGGGCCGCTTTGAGTGCGCGGGACCGGGCAGTTTGGTTCGCGGGATAACGGAAGAAGGATTGGTTGTTCTGCGAGGCAAGTGGGAAAGAGAGGACCCATGGGGATTAGAATCTGGCTACTTGTGATCCTTTGGGCCGCCATGGCCGGCGCGCTGCCGCTTGCGGCCCAACAGAAAGGCCAATACGTGCCGGGCCAGTTCGGGCTGAATGCCGGAATCTTGCCTAGTCCGGGATTCACGTACCAGAACATGGAAATCAACTACGACACCAGCACGCTCAACGATACCAAGGGCAACGCTCTGCCGGCCAAGCCAAATCTGAATCTTTGGGTCGTCGAGAATTGGCTCATATACGTGACGAACGCCAAGTTTCTCGGGGGCAAGCTCGCATTCGTGATCATCGTCCCGACAATCGCCAATGGCTCACTGACCCTGGAACAAGTCAATTTTAGTGGAACCACGTGGGGGCTCGCGGACACCTGGGTCCAGCCGTTTACGGTGAGTTGGCAGCTAAAACGGGCGAACATCTTTGTGGGCGACGCCATCGTGACTCCCACGGGCCGCTATTCTCCTGGTGCCCTGAACAACATTGGATCCGGCTACTTCGGCAATCATGTGATCATGGGGACCACGGTTTACCTAACCAAGAACAAAGGCACCAGCGCCAACATCTTCACCGACTGGGAAGTTCACGGCCAGAAGCAAGGCACGAACGGCACGTACAAAACTCCTGGCCAGGCCTTCACCGATGAATGGGGCGTCGGGCAGATTCTGCCCCTCAGCAAAAATCTAAGCAAACTGCTTCAGATCGGCGCGATCGGGTACGACCAATGGCAGATAACGGACAATGGCGGCACATTTGCGCTCACCGGACCCCTCGGCAACACCATCATTTTGCCAGCAAACACGCTGCCCTATTACTCGGTGCATGCAGTCGGTGGCCAAGTCAATTTCATCATGCCGGCAAAAAATCTTGCTCTGTTTTTCAAGTATGAACACGAGTATTCTTCCTATTCGCACACTCTCGGCAACACAATTGTATTTGGCGGTTCCTGGACGCTTCGCATACCTAAACCTGCCGCCACAGGAAACTAAGGAGTTTCGAACAAGAGACAAATGCTTGTATTGGAGATAACGCAACCGGTTTCTGAATTCGCCCAACGGAGTAAGAGTATGATCAGCAAAAATATCAAGAAAACGCTACTCGTAATTCTTAGCGTCACGTTGCTCTCTGTCCCACGCCAAGCTCTGCTCGGAGCTCAAGACCAGGCGCCAGCTCCTGCGGCTGGTGGCGGGAATCCCACGGAAACCGCTCCGCAGAGTGCGAGCGACCTCCAGTCGCTCTTGGCTCCCATCGCGCTTTATCCAGATTCGCTTGTGGCGCAGATCCTCACCGCGTCGACCTTCCCGGACCAGGTTGCGGTTGCTGACTACTGGCTCCAGCAAAACAAGAGCTTGACAGGGAGCGCCCTCATGCAGGCGGTTGACAAACAATCTTGGGATCCGAGCGTTAAAGCACTCACGCAATTTCCCTCCGTGCTCGACAACATGGCCAAGAATCTTTCATGGACGTCGTCGGTTGGAGAGGCATATCACAATCAGCAGTCCGACGTTATGACCGCCATTCAGACCCTGCGCGCGCAAGCTAAGGCAAAAGGTAGTCTCCAGTCCAATTCGCAAATCACTGTCGTGCAACAGTCACCGCAAACCATCGTCATTCAACCCGCCAATCCACAGATTGTCTACGTTCCGCAGTACAACCCGACCGTGGTTTATGGTACGCCGTACGTGGTACCGGCCTATGTGGCTCCCACGTACAGCGCCGGAGATGTAGCTGCCGCAGGCATTATCGGATTCGGTGCTGGCATCGCCGTCGGAGCAATGATGAGCGGCGGATGCTGCAGCTGGGGATATAGCAGCTGGAACTGTGGCTGGCACGGCACGGCCGTCGTCTACCACGGCGGAGCGTACTATGGAAATTCAGCATGGCACGGCGGCTATTACAACGGTGGCTATCACAGCAGCTACGGCTACAACAACAACTATAACCGGAACAATTACAACAACTACAACCGAAACACGAGCAACACCTACAACAGGAACGTCAGCGGCAACACTGTAAACGTCAATAAGTCCTCTGCTCAGAATTTCGAGCAAAGTCACCCCTCAGCTCAGACCGATGCTAACAATTTCAAGCAAAGTCATCCTTCAACACAGACGGATGCTCAAAATTTCAAGCAAAGTCATCCCTCATCCTCAAACTCGTGGGCACAGCATAGCAGCACAGGCAGTTCCCACTCGAACGCATGGGGCGGGAGTGGGCACTCGGGCGGTTCCGACGGCTGGTCCTCGAAAGGCGAAAGCAGCCGAGGGTGGGGGAGCATGCACTCGAGCGGGTTTAGCGGCGGCCGATTTGGTGGCGGTGGTCGCGGTGGTGGCGGTTTTCGTCGCTAGCACTGCTGTTGCCAAAGCAAAAATATTTTGGAGGAACAAGTTATGTCGGGCCTACGAAACCAAAAAACTCTCGCCGCACATCTCGTAATGTTTGTTGCATTGCTGGCACTGATCACATCGTTGGTAGCATGCAACAAGCAAGGAAACACGGCGCCTGAAAAGCCAGTGCAAAAAACTTTCGCCTCTCCTGAGGATGCCGGCGCCGCCTTGTTGGACGCGGCCAAATCCGGAGACCAAGCCGCCCTGCTTGCGATCTTCGGCCCTGACGCCAAGGATGTCCTATTCTCAGGGGATCCTGTGAAGGACAAAGATGCGTTCCAAGATTTCGTTGTCCGGTATACGCAAATGCATCGCTGGCGCGAGATCAAAGCGGGCGGGCAGATGCTCTACGCCGGGGCAGATAATTGGGCGTTTCCAATTCCGCTCGGGCAGAATTCTTCAGGCCAGTGGTACTTTGACACCGCTGCGGGCAGGGACGAGATTCTTGCGCGACGCATTGGCAAGGGCGAGTTGACCGCGATCGTCGCCTGCACAGCTATTGCCGAAGCGCAGGATGAATACTTCCGCCAAACTCATGAAGGGGACAAAGTGAAGCAGTACGCCCAAAAGCTAGTCAGCGATGAAGGCCAGCAAAACGGTTTGTACTGGCCGGTTCCAGCGGGTCAAACCCCGAGCCCCCTTGGAGACGTTGGCGACTTTGCCAAAGCTGCTGGTTATACCAATGCCGGCACTAAGCCCCAGCCCTTCGATGGCTACTACTTCCGGATACTTACCAAACAGGGCGACAAGGCAAAAGGAGGCGAAAAGGACTACATCGTGAACGGAAAGATGACTGGAGGGTTTGCCGTTCTCGCCTATCCGGCGGAATACAGAAACTCGGGAATCATGACGTTCATCGTGGGTAAGGACGGCGTGGTCTATCAAAAGGACTTGGGCGAAAAAACCGCAAACGAGGGAGCCTCCATGACGGCGTACAACCCAGGCGATGACTGGAATCCCGCCCTTTAGCGTTCACGAGCCAGCGCTCGGCGGCTCGTCTTCGATGAGGAGAGTCCGTCATGATCAGAGTTTCAGACGCGGTCGCAATTCCAATGGCCAGAAGTCCTCGTGTTACGAATCAAAGGAGCGAAGCGTAGCTGCAAGTGTCCCCAGATAACTTGCCGGATCTGGAGTCATAAAAAATGGTCCTTCTGGCTATTTAGTGGATGACGGTGCTAGATCCAGACCACCGCAGTGAAAGTAAATCGCGTGCATGAAATTCTGTTTGTTCCGGAATCCTCGAGCAGTGTATTTCACCCACTGGATCTTGGCATTGAGCGATTCGCTGGCGGCGTTGGTAATCCGATGCCGTAAATAGGTGATGATGTTTTCGAATCGACGCTTCAACATGCTGGCCACCTCTTTGATGGGCTGCAAGCGACTCCGTACCGCCCAGCTGTGCCACCACTGAAAATGCTTGCGGGCTGGCTTCTCGTACACATAGTCGTACAAGACCATGGCAGTCTCCCTCAGCGCCCAGGCGCGCGCCGTTTTCAACTCACTGCGCCGTAGTTCGGCAAACTCTCGTCGCTGTTTCCCCTCCATCAAAGCAGGGTTTCGTAGCCAGTCGTATTTCGTTCCCGTCAGACGCTCATCGCCTTCGGCCTTGAGGGCTTTATGCTCCCGGCGGCGGACTCGATCCACGGCTTCTCCCAGATGCTTGGCAATATGAAATTTATCGAACACGATCTTTTTCTCGGCTTCCGGCAGATGCTCACGCAACGAGGCGAGATAGGGATCCCACATGTCCAGAGCCACGGCCTCAATGCTGGCTCGCTGTTCCGCGGTGATTGTGGACCAGAATCCGTCCAGACTACTCTGCTCGCGATCTTCGGCCACATACAGCACGCGATTCCTTTTCAAATCGTTCACCAGCGTCAGGTACTTGTGCCCTTTGCGGAAGGCCTTTTCGTCTACTCCCAGCTGGGGGATCGCCTCCGCCTGGCGCCGCGCTAGGCCGCGCTTAACCGCTCGCTCCAGGATCCCGTGGATCTCATCCCAGCTGAGCTGCAACTGTTCGGCCACCGCCTTCTGGCTGGCATGTTTCAGCCACGTGATGGCCAGCGCTTCAAACAGCGCGGTAAAGCGGCTGCCGGGTTCGGTCCAGGGCAGCTTCACCATGCGCACCCCGTGCTCTGGGCACTGCGTACGTGGCGGCGCGGCATGCAGAATGGTTCGATACTGACAGGTGTCCAGATGTCGCCATTCCCGCTCCGGCTGATGATCGTAGAGTGGGCCGAGGGCGCCGCATTCCGCACAAGCCCACTCCGGTTTGTTTTGGTGGACGAGGTAGACGTGCACCTCACCCTGTTGCAGGTTGAGTTCTACCCGCTCCACTTGCCAAGGAGCTTCAATACCCAGGATGCGTCGATAGAGTTCGTGATCTTGCATGGCTGTGATTTTCTCATGAGCGGCGCTCCATCCCGAAAGGGACGGCCCCAAGTCGGCCAGTGGTACCTTTCCGGTTTCTCCTGTTTCCTTCCTGGCGGAGCAAGTTCAGAGCGGCCCGCAGCGGTCAAGGGCGCGCCGGTATTTTAGGCGCGGCGCAGCGTACCCTTGACGGCGAGGACCGCTATGAAAGAATTACGACAGGAAGGAAAGATGGGACAAATTCCGGATTATTCGCCCACTATGAAGCCTGAATTCCCTAAAAAATCGCAAAACACTGTCATCATCGACAGTTACATCATTTGGGAATAAGTAGCAGGCTGCCACTCGCAAGGTTGTCCAAGCAATCGGTCGATCGAAGAGGAGAGGAGGGAATTCATGAGGTCCACAGGAAGAATAGTCGTTGTTGCGGCAGCGTTGCTGCTGGTTCTTGGGTCGGCACTTTCACCGCCCGTTTCAGCAGAGGATAAGAAACCAAACATTCTCGTCATCATGGGAGATGACGTCGGTTGGTTCAATATCGGCGCCTATCATCAGGGAATGATGTCCGGAAAGACGCCGAACCTGGACAAGCTGGCGGCGCAGGGAATGCGTTTTACCGACTATTACGCAGAAGCCAGTTGCACAGCAGGGCGCGCCAATTTCATTACCGGCGAAATCCCGTTGCGCACTGGTTTGACCACGGTAGGTCAGGCCGGAGCGGACGTAGGCTTACCGGACCAGGCCGCCACCATTGCGATGGCCCTCAAAGCCCAAGGTTATGAAACCTTCCAGTTTGGCAAGAACCACCTGGGTGACCTGAACAAATATCTCCCTTGCTTGCACGGTTTCGACGAGTTCTTTGGCTATCTTTATCACCTCGACGCCATGTCAGACCCCTACTGGGCCGACTATCCATCGGACTGGATCGACAAAACCGGACCGCGGAACCTGACGCATTGCTGGGCCACCGGCACGGATGACCCTACCGATCAGCCGCGCTGGGGCAAGGTAGGAAGGCAGAAGATTGAGGACGAAGGCCCGCTGCCTCCATTCCCGAACATGAAAGATATGCAGAACTGGCAACAGGGTCGCCCCGCTAAATACGACATGGAGACTTTTGACGAAGTGCTCGTTGGGCACACCACCGGCGCCATGGATAAGGCCAAGAAAGACGGGAAACCCTTCTTCATCTGGCACAACACCACGCGCATGCACATCTTTACGTACATCCCGCCGAAGTACCAGGCGATGATGAATTTCCAGAGCAATTACGGCTTGGAGGAAGCCGGCATGGCCCAACTGGATGACTGCATCGGTGAGCTTCTAAAGCACCTGGATGACATCGGTCAGGCAGACAACACCATCGTTGTCTTTACCACCGACAACGGCGCGGAAACCTTCACCTGGCCGGACGGTGGCAACACGCCGTTTAAAGGCGAGAAGGGCACCAGCTATGAAGGCGGTTATCGCGTACCCGCCATTATCCGCTGGCCCGGTCACGTCAAGCCCGGATCGGTCGAGAACGGTATTTTCTCCGGCCTCGACTGGTTCCCAACATTGCTGGCAGCAGCCGGAAATCCGAACATCGCCGATCAACTTCTCAAGGGTGCGAAACTTGGAGACCGCACGTATAAAAACCACCTCGACGGCTTCAATCAGGTGGCTCTGCTCGAAGGCAAAGGACCCTCAGCGCGCCACGAGCTGTTCTACTTCAGTGGCGCCAAGCTCGGTGCCGTTCGCATCGATGATTTCAAATTCCAATTCCTGCAGCAGCCGTATGGCTGGCCCGGTGAAAAGATCGACACCGACATGCCCTCAATCACCAACCTTCGGCAGGATCCTTTCGAACGTTTCTCGACCCTCCGCGGGGAGAGTGCCCTCACCGGTGCGTGGGGCTACGGAATGGACTTCATGGCGCGCGAATTCTGGCGCTTCGTGGTGGTTCAAAAGGCCGTCGCAACACTTGCGATGACCGCCATTGACTATCCTCCGATGCAGGATCCGGCGAGCTTCAACCTCGACGCGGTGAAGAAAAAGATCGAGGAGATGATCAAGCAGCACGCCGGTGAATAACAAATGCACAGCGTGGCTCCCTGGCGTGGTTATGGGTGTCCGAAACTACGCTTGACAAAGAGAGGCACGTTTCGTGCCTCATGAGCGGCGCGTGTCAAGGGCGCCAGCTCTACATGCCCGGGGCGGCTCGCAGGAGTTGCCCGATCCTGGCGACGGCAAGGCCCCAGCCATTCACCCCTGGAGACAAAGCTTGTACTGCTCCTCGAAAGCGCGCCGCCTGACGACCGGAGCTCGAAGAATATTCGGGAGATGGATACTTCTGGCGTGTTTCGCGTGCCTTCCCGTTCACGCACAAGATACGCAATTCCTGCCGGAGATTGATGCGCATCTCACATTCAATTCCTGTGTTCGAGGCTACCTTCAGGCCAAGGACGATCGAGAAGGCGGCGACCCGACGCAATTTACGTTTGGTCCAAGCATCGAGTTTTATCTAAAACCTCTGATAAAGCTCAAATCCGTGACGGCTTTTGACTTGGACGATGCAAAATCAAGACCGTTGGCTCTGGAGAGCGGATACCGCATCATCATCGCTCCGAATACCCCAAACGAAAATCGTTTACAGGAGGCTGCCACCTTTCGGTTTCCGCTTTTTACCCGGATTCTGCTTTCGGATCGGAACCGGGTGGATCTCGATTGGAAGAATGGCAGTTTCACGTGGCGTTACCGAAACAAATTGACACTGGAGCGGACTTTCGCGATTCGCGCTTACCATTTTATCCCCTACGTTGCGGCCGAGCCTTTTTGCGAGAGTCAGTACAACAAATGGAGCACCACGGATCTTTATGCGGGTTCCTTATTCCCGGTAGGAAAACACGTCGAATTCAATCTGTATTATGAGTTCGAGAACGACACGGGCAAAAAGCCAAACCGGCAGAATTATTATGTGGGCTTAGCTCTCTACCTTTATTTTTCTCTGAAAAATACTTCGTAGTAATCCCGCCAGAGGAGAAGGGCCACTCGTGGAGAGCATGTTGGGAGGCGCCAATTCTCTTCATGCTTCAATTTTAGATCGGCATTTTATAGGAGTAAAGACTGTGAGCGCAGAAGTCAATAAATTCACATAGTAAGGCCAGTTAGGGTTAGCTAATCTTTCGACATCGGAGCTCGGTGATGGAAAGCAGGCCTAATCGTTCCTCCCCGAAACCTACGAATTTGCATCCTTGGCGCACAGCGATCCTGGTGTGCTTCGTGGCTATCCTGTCGTATAGCGCAGCGCGAGTCGGAACCATGTTGGCAATGGGTCCTCAAGCGGACTGGCCGCTTTGGCTCGGTAACGTGCTCCTCGCGTCGATATTGTTACTGACGCCGCGAAAGATATGGCCAATGCTCATCGTTGCGGCATTTCTGGCATTTGCCGTCAATGATATACAAGCGGGCTTGACGATTCGGACCAGGGCATTACTCATTCTGTCTGACACACTCGATGTCTTCCTAGTCGTGTTCTGCCTGAGCCTCGCCTTTGAAGGTGTACCTCGTTTAAACAGTGTGAGAGCCCTGGCCAAGTTTTCGTTGTGTGCGGTTATCCTGCCGCCCTTGATTGGAGCATGCTTCGTCGCACTGGCCATCGGCAAAGGAAGCTATTGGATAAGCTGGGGGGTTTCTTTTTTTTCGGAGGCGATCGTTTACCTCACGTTGATGCCGGCTATCTTCGGCTGGTTTGGCAAGGGACCGACACAGGCTAAGGAATCGCATTTTAATTACCTTGAAGCCGCCGTGCTCTTCGCTGGGCTGGTGGCTTTCGGGTATTTCGCGTTCGCAGCCCCTCGGAGATACGGATCTGAAGCAATGCTCTATGCTCTCGTGCCCTTTCTGCTGTGGGCCGCCTTGCGATTCGGAACAACAGGAGTCAGCAGTTCAGCGATTGTCATCGCAGTTTTGGCGATTTGGGGCGCCACCCACGGTCGAGGCCCCTTCGTCGAATCGCGCCCGCTCAATAACGTCTTATCCCTTCAGCTGTTCTTGTTCTTCACAGCGGCACCTTTCATGGTTCTAGCAGCCGTTGTGGAGGAAAACAAGCAGGCAAGCGAGCAGCTTTTCCGCTCGATTTTTGAGAATGCCCAGGTCGGGGTTGGCATTTATAACATTCAGACCGGGGCGCATATTTCGAACAAATCGATGCACGAGATTCTAGGCTACAGCGAGGAAGAACTAAGTCAAATCGAGCAGTGGGACAGGATTATCCACCCAGATGAGCGAGAGTCGGGAGCACAACGATACTTGGAACTCATCGAGGGCAAGCACGATAAGGACGAATGGGAACAACGCTTCGTTCAGCGGGATGGCCAGATTGTCATCGCGAACGGCCGATTTAGATTGGTGCGCGATACAACGGGCAAGCCAAAA
>Ga0207722_1000141_pt1 | contig 10628 bp, 9 predicted proteins | sample LuqExpMetageno26_FD_187784 | JGI IMG/M metagenome (GOLD analysis project Ga0207722, IMG submission 187784) | Tropical forest soil microbial communities from Luquillo Experimental Forest, Puerto Rico - Sample 26 (SPAdes) | ecosystem: Environmental > Terrestrial > Soil > Tropical forest ...
GATGAGTCGCTGTCGCAAGATCTGCGAACGGCGCGCGACGGGCGCCGGGAGGAACTCATCGCCGCCGGCGTGCCCGAGGCGCTTGCCGCGCGCTTTGCCGACCTTCGCGCAATCCTTGCCGCGCCCGACATCGTGCTGGTCGCGGACCGCAGCCGCAATCCCGCTAATCGGGTGGCCGCGACCTATTTCGCGGTCGCGGCATTCTTCGGCATCCAGCGCTTAACAGGCGCCGAGATCCCGGCCGCTGATTACTTCGATCGGCTGGCGCTTGATCGCGCCCGCGACCGACGCGGCCGTCCCAGGTCAATCCGCCGGTTGGTCCGTTGTCGACGCTGGAATCCCCTTCATCTTCGGACTCGAAGAAATGCTGGGTGAAGGGCGGCGATGCCTGCAGATAAGTGAGCGATGGGACGGCGCGCAGCCCTGGCTGCTGCATGTCCTTGCCGCCGAGTTGCACAGCCGCGGCATTCGCAGGCGTAAAACCGTGCGCTGGATCGTGGCATGTCGCGCGCGCCAATTTTCCTGATGCGGAGAGCGCCGGATCGAAAAACAGTTTCAAGCCGAGCTGCTGAAGCGCTTCGGCACGCGTATAGGCCTCGGCGCGCGTGAGGGCTCCGTCGGCGTTCGCCGACATGCTCGACATTGCAAACAAGAGCAGCAGGAGCAGAATGTGCATGCGAAGCCGACCATACGGCGCGGTCCGCTTCGTGCCAATTTGGCTCTTGTGCAGAGGCTTGGAAGGCTTCATCCGACCGACACAATGTGCTGCTTAGCGTACTCGCGATTTGTCCTCCGGGGGGTTGGTAATGAAGCGCTCGATCGTGTCCCTGGCCACGCTCACGACCGCGTTGACCGGGCTACCGCTGGCTCACGCCCAGGCGCAGACGCTCGATGTGATCCAGACGGTAGTGGTGATCTACGCGGAAAACCGCAGCTTCGATAATCTTTACGGCCATTTCCCCGGCGCGAACGGCTTGCAAAACGTCACGCCCGAAATTGCGCGGCAGGTCGACCGAGACGGTACACCGCTCCAAGAGCTGCCGGCCGTGTGGGGCGGTCTCACGGAGAAGGGTGAGACGCCGCCGGTTACGCAAGCGCAGACCGAACATCTTCCGAATGCGCCGTTCGCCATCGACGATGAGAAAGGCTTCAACCAGCCGCTCTCGGTTGCGACGCGCGATCTGTGGCACCGGTTTTACGAAAACCAGATGCAGATCGACGGGGGCAGAAACGACAAATTCGCTGCCTTCGCCGACTCCGGCGGTCTGGTGATGGGTTACTACGACGGCTCCAAGCTGCCGCTCTGGCCAATCGCGCGGAAATACACTCTGGCCGACAATTTCTTCCAGGGCGCATTCGGCGGATCGTTCAGCAACCACTTCCAGCTCGCTTGCGCCTGCACGCCTTATTATCCGTCTGCGGACAAGAGCCCGGCAAAGGACCTGATCTCGGCGGTCGAGCCTGACGGCGTGACGCTGACGCCTGCGGTAAACGGTCCGAAGTCGGCGATCGAAGGACCGCCGAAGTTCGTCAACAGCAACAATCTCTCGCCGGACTTCTACGCCATCAACACCATGCAGCCGCCGTATCAGCCGAGCGCGAACAAGCCTGCGCCGAACGGTGATCCGCGCTTTGCCGATCCGGAGAAACCCAACACTCTGCCTCCGCAGCATGACATCACGATTGGCGACCTGTTGAGCCTCAAGGGCGTGAGTTGGGCTTGGTATGCAGGAGCGTGGCAGGCGGCGCTTGACGGCAAAGGCGACGCGCCGCTGCCGAATTTTCAATTCCACCATCAGCCGTTCAACTACTTCGTCAATTATGCCCCGGGGACGAAAGCGAGGGAGGACCACCTCCGCGACGGAGGCATAAACGGCGAAGCCTTCATCAAGGCAATCGACGACGGAAAGTTGCCACAGGTCACGTTCTACAAGCCGCAAGGCAATCTGAACGAGCACCCGGGATATACCAACGTGATGGACGGCGACAATCACATCGCCGAGCTGATCGCGCACCTCGAGAAGAGCCCGCAGTGGGCTCACATGCTCGTCGTCGTCACCTATGACGAGAATGGCGGCTTCTGGGACCACGCTGCGCCGCCGAAGGCGGATCGCTGGGGCCCTGGCACGCGGATCCCGGCGATCATCGTTTCGCCATTCGCGAAGACAGGCTACGTCGACCACACGCTCTACGACACGACGTCGATCCTGCGCTTCATTACGCGCCGCTTCGAATTGCCGAAGCTGCACGGGCTGTCCGTGCGCGACGAGGCGATGCGAAGGAACGGCGAGCCACCGCTCGGCGATCTGACCAAGGCGCTCAATCTGCCGCGCTAAGGGCAGTTTTTGGCGCGCCGACCCGGAATGACCGATTGCGTTGACTTTTCGCTGCGGTGCCGCAAAGGTCGGTTCCATCGCGGCGGAGCCCCTTTGTTCGCATGTTCAAGCGCATTCTGATCGCCAATCGCGGCGAAATCGCCTGCCGGATCGTCAAGACGGCGCGGCGGATGGGGATCGAGACGGTTGCCGTCTACTCGGATGCCGACAAGGACGCGCTACACGTCGAGATGGCGGACGCGGCCGTGCACATTGGTCCGCCGCCTGCGGCGGAGAGCTACTTGATCATCGACAAGATCGTTGCCGCCTGTCAGGCAACGGGCGTCGAAGCGGTCCATCCGGGCTACGGCTTTCTGTCCGAGCGCGAGGCCTTTCCGAAGGCGCTACAGGCCGCCGGCATCGTCTTCATCGGACCTAATCCGAAAGCCATCGCCGCGATGGGCGACAAGATCGAGTCCAAGAAAGCCGCCGCCGCGGCGAAGGTCTCGACCGTGCCCGGCCATCTCGGCGTCATCGCCGACGAGCGCGAGGCCGTCAAAATTGCCGATGACATCGGCTATCCGGTGATGATCAAGGCGTCCGCCGGCGGCGGCGGGAAGGGCATGCGCATTGCGCATTCAAAGGCCGAGGTGGGCGAGGGTTTTGTGCGCGCTCGCTCGGAGGCGAAATCGTCCTTCGGCGACGACCGTGTCTTCATCGAGAAATTCATCGTCGATCCGCGCCATGTCGAAATCCAGGTGCTCGGCGACAAGCACGGCAATGTCATCTATCTCGGCGAGCGCGAATGCTCGATCCAGCGCCGCAATCAGAAGGTGATCGAGGAAGCGCCGAGCCCGCTGCTCGATGAGGGCACGCGCAAAAAGATGGGTGAACAGGCCGTGGCGCTGGCGAAAGCCGTCGGCTACGACAGCGCGGGTACGGTCGAGTTTGTCGCGGGGCAGGACCGCAGCTTCTACTTCCTCGAGATGAACACGCGCTTGCAAGTCGAGCATCCGGTGACTGAGCTCGTCACCGGCATCGATCTCGTTGAGCAGATGATTCTCGTCGCCGCCGGCGAGAAGCTCGCGCTTAAGCAGAGCGACGTGAAGCTCAACGGCTGGGCGGTCGAAAGCCGCGTCTATGCCGAGGATCCCTATCGCAATTTCCTGCCCTCGACGGGGCGGCTCACCCGCTACCAGCCGCCGCACGAGCAGAGCGCCGATGGCGTCACCGTGCGCAACGATACCGGCGTGTACGAAGGCGGCGAGATATCGCTCTACTACGATCCGATGATCGCCAAGCTCGTCACACACGCGCCGACGCGCGAGCGTGCGATCGATGCGCAGTCGGACGCGCTTGATGCGTTCGTGATCGACGGCATCCGCCACAACATTCCGTTTCTCTCGGCGCTGATGTCGCATCCGCGCTGGCGCGCGGGCAAGCTCTCGACCGGCTTCATCGCGGAGGAATTTCCGAACGGCTTCCATCCGCATGCGCCGCAAGGGGAGGTGGCGAAGATGATTGCGGCCGTCGCCGCCGCGATCGACCACTTGCTCGGCGAGCGCAAGCGGCAGATTTCCGGGCAGATGAACGGGCATCGGGTCAGACGCGAGAGCGCGCGTGCCGTGTGGCTGGGCAATGAGGAAATTCGGTTGGAGATCGCACGCGAGGGCGATCACATCGTCGTCCGTTTTTCGGATGAAGAGAAAGCGCGCTGGCTGGAGTCGGACTGGAAACCCGGCGAGCCGCTGTGGACCGGATTGATCGACGGGCACCCCGTAGCGGTGCAGGTGCGCCCGATCCTCAACGGATTTGCACTCGCGACGCGCGGCGTCGAGACTAAGGCGTATGTCTATACTGAACGCGAAGCGCAGTACGCCCGCCTGATGCCGGTGAAGCAGGCAGCCGACAGCGGCAAGCAGGTACACTGTCCGATGCCGGGTCTCGTCGTCTCCATCGCGGTGAAGGAAGGGCAGGAGGTCAAGGCCGGCGAGACCGTCGCGGTGGTCGAGGCCATGAAGATGGAAAACGTGCTGCGTGCCGAGATCGACGGCACGGTCAAGAAGATCCACGCCAAGCCCGGCGACAGCCTCGCGGTCGATGCGGTGATCCTGGAGTTCGCCTGACGCTCAGGCCACCTGCGCTTGCACCGCGGCCAATTTGCCGCGCCGCGCGATCACGAGCACGCCGACGCCGGCGAGAATCACGGGGATGCTCAGCAGCATGCCCATCGTCAGGCCGCCCCACAGGAATCCGAGCTGCAAATCGGGCTCACGGAACAGCTCGCAAACGATCCGGGCAACGCCGTACCAGATGGCGAATACGCCGCTGATCGTACCGGGCCGCTTCAATGCGCCGGCGCGGATCAGAAGCGCGAGTGCGATAAAGAACAGCAGGCCTTCGAGCGTCGCCTCGTAGAGCTGGCTCGGGTGGCGCGGCAGCGGCCCTGCATCCGGGAACACGATCGCCCATGGGACGGTCGTGACACGACCCCACAGTTCGCCATTGATGAAATTGGCCAGCCGGCCGAGCATGAGTCCCAGCGGCGCAACGGCGCAGACGATGTCGGTAATGCAGAAGAACGGAATTTTGCGCCGGCGCGCGAACACATATTCGGCGATCACCGCGCCGACGAACGCGCCATGAAACGACATTCCGCCGGTCCACGGTTCGACGATGTCCCACGGATTGGCGATGAAGGACGGCAAATTATAAAACAGAACGTATCCGATCCGACCGCCCAGCACGATCGCCGGCACGCAAAGCAGGACGAAATCGTCCAGGTCGTTCGGCTTCAGCGGGCTCGCTCCGTCCCACAATCTGTCGGAACCGGCCAGCATACGCGCGTAGAGCCAGCCCGCCAGGAATCCGACCATATACGCGAGCGCATACCAGCGAATCGCCACGGGCCCGATGTCGATCAGCACCGGATCGATGTGCGGGAATGGAATGACGGCCAGGGGCATGAGAGCGCGTAGGTGTCCGGGATGGGTTGCTGTGCACAGTAGCAACCACGCCGGAAGGAGCAAGCATTTCGATGTGTTGACCCTTATGTTCTGCACATGCGACGGTGTAGAAAAGCGCGGGGGGAGCAATGACGTCGAGATTGATTGCAGCGTTTCTTTTTGTCGCTGTTGCAGTAGCGGCGCCGCAAGCCCGGGCGGAAAATTACAACGCTATTCTCGCTGCGCTGCAGAACTCGAACTGGCACGGATCCTTCACCTCCGGCCCGGGTGGCGTACCGACATGCCATGGCACGATCGACGTCCGCTTTTTTCCGATGCGCAAGGAGTCGTTTGCCGGCGGCGCGCAGACGGTCTCCTATCGTCACGTTGCGCATTTCTCGACCCTTACGCCGTTCATGCCATTCTGCGAAACCATCGGCACGGCCATGAGCGCGGTGAATGTGGCGGGCTGCGAAAAGCACGTCCTCACGCAAAAGACGGTCGAGAATGGCCGAAGCATCTCAGTGCCGGTGCGCACTCTGATCGCGCGCGACGGCGGCGCAAGCCTCGTTGTGAGCACGCCGACCTGCGTTGAAGGCAATGGCCATGCCGTGGTCAAGCGGCTCGAATTTGCGGTTCGCAACCTCGAATTCACCGATCCGCAAAAGAAATCGCTCACGCTGACCTTGGGACTCGGTTCGATCGTCTCGAATTATCAGTTGCAACGTGCGGGGAGGTAGTTCAACGGCGCTACCGCCAATCCACAGGCGGTCCATACCGCGCTGGCGCGAAAAACGCCGCTGACCTAGAATTATGGCCGGACACTCGGCTTGAGGTGCCTGAGATTGCACACGGCGCCTGACGTTGGTCTTGGGGGGAAACTCCGCCAGTTCTGCCCTATCGGCGTCGCGCCTGCGCGCCGTGCACTCAGCCCGTTGTCTTTTTTTGCCAAATTCATCGACAATCCGCTGCGGGTCATTCCGCAATCCGCCTATCATGAGAACATTGTCCATCAGACGAACCGCTGCGGAAGCGTGGCGTGGATTCTCGATCCGGCATTGATCAAAGACGTCCTCGTCGCGCGCAGCGATCTGTTTCCGATTACCGGTATCCAGAAACGCGTGCTGGGCCCGTTGGGCGGCAAAGGAGTGCTGACGACCGAAGGGACCGAATGGCGTTGGCAGCGGCAAACGGTCGCGTCGCTGTTCAGGCATTCCGAGCTTCTCCGGTATGTGCCGGCGATGGCGACGGCGGCGAACGTCATGCTTGCTGAATGGGCCGCCGACGGTTCGGCCGGCTATCGCATGATCGACCGCGACATGACGCGCGTGGCATTCCGCGTGATTGCACGAACGCTGCTGCCCGAGGCGAATGATGAGGTCGCTGCCGCGATCGAGCAGGCGAGTTGCGATTATTTCAAATCCATTTCGTGGTCTTTCGCCTACAGCTATTTCGGTTTGCCGCGCGCCATGCCGCAGCCGGGCCTGCGCAAGAAGGGGCGCGCCGAGCGCTTTCTCCGCAGCGCCGTTGCAGAACTGATTGCAACGAGCGGTACAAATCCTCGACGACGCGATGATTTGTTCAACCGGTTAAGCCAGGCCCGACATCCTGAGACCGGCGAGTGCATGAGTTCCGAACTGCTCTTGGATTCACTCCTAACCTTCATGATGGTCGGTCACGAGAGCACGGCAAAGGCGCTCACCTGGGCGTTGTATCTGCTGTCGCAAAGTGATGGCTGGGCGGAGTGCGTCCGACGAGAGGTCGAGGCGGCAACCGGAACGGAACAAATCGCGGCGAAGCACTTCGATCAACTGCAAATCACGCAGCAGGTGGTGAAGGAAGCCCTGCGTCTTTATCCGCCGGTCCCTTCGATTTGCCGTTATGCGGCCCAGGACGTCGATCTCGGCGGCCGGAAGATCACGGCAGGCACGCTGGTTAATATCCCGATCTATGTTCTGCACCGTCACCGCAAGCTGTGGGACGATCCAGAGAACTTCGATCCAAATCGATTTGCGCCGGCAAATGTGGCCAGCATCAGCCGCATGCAATTTCTGCCTTTCGGTGCGGGGCCGCGGACCTGCATCGGGTCCGCATTCGCGACGATCGAGGCAACCACCGTGCTTGCCACGCTGATCCGTGGAGCACGGTTCCGTCTGAAGCCGGGGCACGTGCCGACACCCATCTCGCGGGTCACCCTGGGGCCGAAGGGCGGGATGCCGATGCAGATTGAACTGCGGCGTTCGCTTGCCGAACCGCGCGCGCCTGAACGCACTGTGGCGCACACCGCTTGAATTAGCGGGAACCTTCAATTTCGGCTGAAACTGGAACGGGTTGGTGTGGATAGCGTTGCTGCTTGGCCATTTGGAAGGATGCGCGCCACGATGCTCGATTGTGCCTCCACCAACGGCGCGATCGTTGCGCTCACGCGCTCGCTTGCCGAGGCCCGCTCGGATCGCTGATGCGTTGGTCCGATGCTTCTGCTTGAATGCCGATCGTGGCAGAGATTTCTAAGCATATCGTTGTTCGAGGGCGCGTGCAGGGCGTCGGCTATCGCGCGTTTGTCGAACGCGCAGCGTTGCAGGTCGGTCTCGGCGGATGGATACGAAACCGGCGTGACGGATCGGTCGAGGCGGTGTTCATCGGCGCGCCTGAGCAGGTCGATCTGCTGATCGCGACCTGCCGCAAGGGGCCGTTCGTTGCGCGCGTCACCGAGCTCGAACAGCGAGACGCGCGCGTGGAGGAAATAAACCTGCAGCGTCAGGGCGAAGTCTTTTCGGTACTGCCGACGCTGTAAAATCCAGTCCGTTCAGAACTCGACCTCCAGCTCGGAAACCTCCTCCGGCTCCGCCATCGCACCCGAGATCCACTCCTGCATCAACGGCATCGCCATGATCGCCTTGCAGTAGGCCGCGCACTGATCGTCGAGCGCGACATCATAGGTGATGAAGCGTGTCACCACCGGTGCGAACATCGCATCCGCCATGCCGGGTGCGGCGCCGAACAGGAAGGGCGCGCCCGAGATGTCCAGGCATTCGCGCCAGATGGTGAGGATGCGCTCGATGTCGCCACGCGCGCCGGTCCAGATCTTGAAACCGGGATGACGCGCCTTCAGGTTCATCGGCAAAGCCGATCGAAGGTTTGCAAATCCCGAATGCATCTCGCCTGAGATCGAGCGGCAGTGCGCGCGCTCGGCCTTGCTTTCCGGCAACAAACCGGCGTTCGGCAAGGTCTCATTCAGATATTCGGCGATAGCCAAGGTGTCCCACACCTCGATGCCGTCGTCGATCAGACGCGGGACACGAAATGATGGCGAGAGCAACAGCAGTTCGGCGCGAGTGGAGGGATCGTCGCTCGGGACCGGCCGCTCCTCGAAATCGAGTCCGGCTATTTTGCACAAGAGCCAGCCGCGTAGCGACCATGAGCCGTAATTTTTGCTGGCTATAGTGAGCGTCGCCTTTGCCATCGTTGCGTTGTCCAGGCCGCGTGCGGCATCGCAAGTGTCGAGCCAAAGCCATTTGAGATCAACAGCAAAGCGTGGTTAAAAAATAGGCTGTAATTCGTAATTTTGACTATCAATTAAGCTCGTCAGCCGACGTCACCCGCGGTAGCGTTGAATGATATTGCGGGGATGCCGCGTGACAATGCTTTACAGTGCCTACCAGGCGCACACAGACATGCTGTCGCCAATTCGTGCCCTTGCCGACGCGATGAGCCGTACCATGACCATGCACGAGGCGTTCAGGGGTGCGCCGCGGCCATCCGTCGGCAGCAATGTCGGCGCATTGTACGAACTGATCGCGCGGTTCGGGCTCCGGCACGAACGCCCGGCCTACGCAATTCACGGCGTCACCGTCGAAAATCGCATCGTGCCGGTGCGCGAAGAAGCCGTAGACGTGACACCGTTCTGCACGCTGCTGCGTTTCAATAAGGAGATCGATCGAACCCAGCCGCGCGTGCTGATCGTCGCGCCCCTGTCGGGCCACTTCGCGACTCTGTTGCGCGATACGGTCCGCACGATGCTGCCTGATCACGACGTGTACATCACCGATTGGCAAAATGCGCGCGACGTGCCTGTGTCGGCAGGAGCCTTCGGATTTGACGATTACGTCGACGTCGTCATCCGTTTCCTGGAGAAAATCGGACCGGGAGCGCATGTTGTGGCTGTGTGCCAGCCCTGCGTCGCGACGTTGGTCGCTGCCAGCGTGATGGCCCAGCGCGGCGACGAGGCGCAGCCGAGTTCGCTGACGCTGATGGCGGGACCGATCGACGCGCGTGTGAGTGCGACGAAAGTGAACGAACTTGCAAAATCGCGCCCGATCGATTGGTTCGAGTCCAATTTGATCGCGCGCGTGCCGTCCCGTTACGGTGGTGCGGGTCGGAAAGTGTATCCCGGATTCGTTCAGCTCTACGCGTTCATGTGCATGAACATGGAGCGGCATCTCAAGGCGCATCGCGATCTCTACAACAATCTCGCGAACGGCGAGCACGCCAAGGCAGCGGCGATCAAGGCGTTCTACGACGAATATTTTGCCGTGCTCGATTTGACCTGCGAATTCTACCTGGAAACGGTACGGCTGATTTTCCAGGAGCATCGGCTTGCCGCCGGTACGCTCACGTATCGCAATCAGCGGGTCGAGCCCGCCGCGATCAAGCACACCGCTTTGTTCACGGTGGAAGGGGAAAAGGACGACATCTGCGCCGTGGGGCAGACTTTGGCCGCGCATGACCTGTGTCCCTCGATCCGGACCTACAGGAAGCGCCACTACATGCAGGCCGGCGTCGGCCATTACGGCGTCTTTTCCAGCAAGGCGTGGCAGAACCAGATCTACCCGATTCTGAAAAACGTGATCCTGCAGAACAACGCGGCCTAGACGGCGCGTGCGGTCAGGCCGAACAGCGACTCGAATTCACGGCGTAAAATCGTATCGACTTCAGGCATCGACACCAGATGTCCGAGGTCCACGAAACTGGTCACACCGTAGCGCGTCTCGTTCACTCCGCACGGCACGATCCCGGCAAAATGCGACAGCTCCGGGACGATATTCAACGCGATCCCGTGCAGCGTCACCCAGCGCGTGACCCGGATTCCGATCGCGGCGATCTTGTCCTCGAAGCCTGTACCTTTCTCCGGCCGGCGGACCCAGACGCCGACACGATCCTCGCGCCGCTCGCCGCGAATGTTGAACGCCGCCAAGGTGCGGATCAGCCATTCCTCGAGCGTCGCCACGTAGCGGCGCACATCCGGGCCGCGGCGCTTGAGATCGAGCATGAGGTAGGCCACCCGCTGGCCCGGACCGTGATATGTCATCTGGCCGCCACGGCCGCTGTCGAACATTGGAAAGCGTGCATCGACTACGTCGGCGGCCCG
>Ga0207722_1000145_pt1 | contig 10519 bp, 9 predicted proteins | sample LuqExpMetageno26_FD_187784 | JGI IMG/M metagenome (GOLD analysis project Ga0207722, IMG submission 187784) | Tropical forest soil microbial communities from Luquillo Experimental Forest, Puerto Rico - Sample 26 (SPAdes) | ecosystem: Environmental > Terrestrial > Soil > Tropical forest ...
AGCGGCGGCAAGCCACTGGCGCCCGATCCGCTGCCGTGGGAGGCATTCTCCGCCTACGTGCGCTCGACCAATGGAGCGATGCCGCCATTCAGCGAGAAGATTCTGCCCGACGAGGATCTCGCCGAGATCTACGCGTACCTACAGTCGATCCCGAAGCCGCCTGACGTGGACAGCATTCCGTTGCTCAAGCTTTAGCGCGGATCACAGGAAGCCGATGGACAGCCAGGGAACCGCGGCCACGATGATCAGCGCGATCAGCACGGCGGCCAAATAAGGCCACACGCGACCCATAGCTTCGTCTGGCGAGACGCGGCCAATAGCGCAGGCCGCGTAAAAACCGACGCCGAACGGCGGCGCGAAAAGCCCAATTCCCATCGCCAGGATGACCACCATCGCGTAGTGCACGTCGTGTATGCCGAGGGCGCGCGATGCCGGAAACAGCAACGGGCCGAACAGTACGATGGCCGGAATCCCCTCCAGCACGCTGCCAAGAACTGCGAAGGCGACGATGGTGACTGCCAGAAAGCCCAATTGACCCCCCGGCACGTGCTCCATCATTGTTACCAGTTGGCGCGAGAAACCTGATTGGGTGAGGGCCCAGGCCATAGCTGTCGCAGTTCCGATGATGAGCAGGATGGCGCCTGACAGCGACGCGGTTTCGACCAGCATCGGATAAAGCCGCTGCCAGTCGAACTGGCGGTAAATGACGAGGCCCGCGATAATCGAATATACCACGCCGACAGTGGAAACCTCTGTCGCGGTGGCGATGCCCTCGATCACCGCAGAACGAATCAAGAAGGGTAAGGCTAGTGCGGGCAGCGCAATGAAGAAACTGCGGATGATTTCACGCGCCGACGCCCGGCGCACGCCAGCAGTGCTCTCGCCGCGCGAGCGCATCCGGCAAACGACCACCAGCGCCAGTGCCGCAACCAATGCCGGCAGCAGACCGCCGGTGAAAAGGCCCCCGATCGACACGCCGGTTACCGAACCGATGGTGATCAACACTAAACTCGGCGGGATGGTTTCCGACATCGCGCCTGACGCCGACAAGAGCGCGACCAATTCGTTCGGGTCGGTGCCGCGGCGCCGCATCTCAGGGAATAGCACGGGTGCGATCGCCGCCATATCGGCCGCCTTTGACCCAGAAATGCCGGAAACGAGATACATGGCGCCGAGCAGGACGTAAGACAGGCCTCCGCGCACGTGCCCGATCAGCGCCGCTATGAAGTCGACCAGCACACGCGCAAGCCCCGCCATTTCGATCAAAACACCAAGGAAAACAAATAGCGGCACCGACAGTAGAATGAGATTTGACGTGCCCTCGTCGATGCGGCTGGCCACTATGGTGAGCGGAACGTGTGTAGTTAACGCCAGGTAGGCCATTGTGGAAATACCGAAAGCAAAAGCAATCGGCACGCCGAAGGCCACGCAGACGGTGACCATGCCGATAAAAAAGATCAGCAGGTTTATATTGCCGAGCGAGGCCAGGCTGGAACGCAGGATCCAAAGTCCAGCGCCGATTACGACAATCGTCAGGAGAGCGCCGATGGCATCGGCGAGGGTTGCGCGTTCGATCAAGCGTGCGAGCGCAATCAGCAGCATCAGAGCGGCGCCCACGCCGATGGCGGCGACGCGATAGCCATCGTGGATCTCGAGCGCCGGTGTAATGATAAACCACTGCACCTGCACGTAGTCGCGGGCAGGACCGATAAGCCCGGCCAGGAAAACGGCGACCACCATCATACCGAAGGTCTCGAGGAAGCGTCGCCATCGCGGCGGCGCGAGGCCGACCACGAAGGCGAGCCGCATATGCTCGGTGCGGCGCAAGGCGATCACGGCGCCTAGCATCGCGAGCCAGAGAAAGAGGATGGAGGCGAGTTCGTCCGACCAGGTTAGGGGTCGATTGAATACGTAGCGCGAGATGACTCCAAGCAGCAGGACAAGGATTTCGACTGCGACTAGCATAGCGGCCGGCAATTCCGTCACCCAGGCCAGCACGGTATCGAGGCGCATGAATCGGACAGGGCGCCCCGTCGCCTGCGCGGCAACGGCAATCGCCTGCTCGGAGGCGAGCACCTCAATGCCGTCGCTATCCACCACGGCTTAGCTCAGGTTGCCGACTTGCTTCTCAAGGACTGCCCACGCCTCGGCGCCATATTTTTCTTTCCATTCCCCATAGAACTTCGCGGCACGCAGCGTAGTACGGAATGCTTCGGTATCAGTCTTGTTGAAGACCATGCCCTTTTGAGTCAATTCGCCCTCCAGCGATTCGTTTAGCTTGTGCACGTCCTCGCGTTCCTTCAGCGCGGCGCCATTGATGTTCTTCGCCAGAACCTCTTGCAGGTCCTTTGGCAGATCAGCCCAGGCCTTGGCATTGGCCAGTGTCCAGAATCCGTCCCACATGTGGTTGGTGTACGAGACGTATTTCTGCACCTCAAAGAACTTGAACAGGTTGATCAGCGAGAGCGGATTTTCCTGGCCTTCGACGATTTTGGTCTGCAGCGCGGAATAGACCTCGTTGATGTTGATGCTGGTCGGCGAGCCGCCGAGTGCTTTGAACATCGACGTCCATAGCGGGCTGACCGGCACGCGAATCTTGAAACCCCTTATATCGTGCGGCGTGTTAATCGGGTGCGTAGAACTGGTTACTTGCCGGTAGCCGTTGTCCCACATGTTATCGAAGGCGTAGAGGCCAGCCTTGGCGATGGCACCACGCACGAATGCGCCGAGCGCACCGTCCATCGCGCTCCAGACCTGATCATAATCCTTGAAGGCGAAACCAATACCGTTGATTGAGGCGACAGGCACATAGGTTGCCAGGATCAAGCCGGACAGGTTGAACATCTGGATGGCGCCGGTGCGCAGCTGGGACAACATGTCGGTGTCACCGCCGAGTTGGCTGTTCGGGAAGACCTGCACTTCGAGCCTGCCATTCGATTCTTCCTTGATCTTGTCGACCGCCTCGCGGAGCCGCACGTTCATCGGATGCGCCGCCACGTTGTTGTTCGCGTATCGATAGACGAACTCGGCGGCATCGCCGCGCCGCGTCAGAATTCCGAACAGCGAGACGCTACCTACTGCCGCGGCGGTGGTCCGCATGAATTTTCGGCGCGTGACCTTGCTCATCGTTGCCTCCCGGAGCAGTGCTTATTGATGCCACTTTAGGTGCCTTCAGTCTGCCAGCGCAATTGGGGGTCTATTGTTTTAACGCGCGCACCAGCAGCGGTCGGCACAAGGTTCTCACCCACGGTCTCCGATGGCGATGGCGATGCAGGGCAGGGTCATGGGTCATCTTTCGCGGGCGGCGCGTGTGCCTATAATGGTAAACAATAACAAACAGTCATGGTGACGTCTGCCATGATGGACAAAGGCGCTTCGTTCACGCAAGGCGCCAAGCACGGGCGCTACGCGGAGTTGGGTACAGAACCGTTGTCAGTCTAATCGACGAGGTTTCGGGGGTTTAGATGCCGCTTTACACCGCGTTGGTCACCCTGCTGGCCATCCTCGTGTATTTCTCGACCGGCTGGCAGGTCGCTAAGGCGCGCGCCAAGTTCGGCATCATGGCACCCGCGACCACCGGCAATCCTGATTTTGAGCGCTTGTTCCGCGTGCAGATGAACACGTTGGAATGGATGCCGATCTTCCTGCCATTGCTGTGGCTGTTTGCGGTGTACTTAAGCGATTGGGGGGCGGCGCTGCTCGGCCTTGTCTGGATCGCAGGCCGGCTAATGTACATCGCCGGCTATTCCGCCGCGGCCGATAAACGGCACAACGGTTTCCTCGTGCAGGCGTTGGCTTCAGGGGCGCTCCTGATCGGAGGCTTGGTTGGAATAATTATGCACTTCGTTCATTGAGAACGGAGATCATTCTGCCGCCTTGCTGGCCGACTTGCCGATTGCTGCGTTGACGCGTGGCATCACTTCTTCGGCCATCAACTTCATCGAGCGTTTGGCGAGCGCCGGATCGACCCAGTCCATACCGGCATAGACCAGTTCGCCGAAATCGCCAGTCTCTTCGCGCAGAGCGAGGATATAATCGACCACCTTGTTGACCGTGCCGTAGGTGACGCAATTGTCCATCACCCAATCGAGCGTAATCTCTTCGTCCGGCTGCTCATTGTCGCTCTTGAAGACGTTGTGCCGGCCGGCGCGCTGCAGTTTGCCAAGCATCTGGCTGAAATAGAACCGGTATGGACTTTTGGCGTCCTCGCAGCCATAGCGCGCGGCCACCTTGTCATCGTCGGCAACGAAGATGGTGCGGGCGATGCGCCAGTCGGCGACGTTGGCCTTCGTGCCAGTTTCGGCCTTGCCCTTGGCGTAGTTCATCCAGTGCGACTTAAGGTGTTTCGACAGCAGGAAGTTCGCCGACAGCGGATGGAAGTCTCGTTTGCCCATCAGCACAACGCCGGGAGAGAACGGTGCCACTACGGTGCCGACGATCTCTGGCCGCGGTTTCTGCAGCGGTTTGGCCAGGAGGCCGACGCCGAGATGCAGCGCAGCGGCGCGTTCAATCGTCACCTTGAACCGGTTGTTGGGGAGGTCGATCTTGTAGGGCGGGTCGCCCTCCCAGATCGCCAGGATCACGTCGATCGCATCGGCGAAGATTTTGTTGCGGTCGACGTCGAGCAAGCCGAGTGACTCGGCGTCGGAGGCGAGCGCCCCGGCGGAAATGCCGAGAATGAAACGGCCCTCCGCCAGATGGTCGAACATCGCCGTGTTGACCGCGATTACCACCGGATGCATCTGCGACAGATTGCAGGTGCCGGTAGCCAATTTGATATGCTTTGTGTCATGGATCAGCGTGGCGTGGAACAGCATGCTGTTGGTGATATTCTCGCACGCGTCGGTCAGGTGCTCGCCGACAAAGGCGTCGTGGAAGCCTAGCTTGTCGGCGAGGATGATGGCCTCGCGGTCCTCGCGCAGCGTCTGCACCCAGTCGCGGCCCATCGGATGCACCGGCATGGTGAAGTAGCCCAACCGCATTCAGTCTCCAAATACCTCTCGCCGCGACCTAGCATTGCGGGGTTCGCGTGCAGTCAATCTACGATCCCACATAGCGGCCATGCAAAGCACTTTTCCTCCCGCGGAATTGAACGATAAGTCGCAATTTGAAAAGCGTGCAAGGCCGGCTCGCCGCGTGGCGCAACTGTCAATTTCCTGCGGTCGAACATCCCTACGACATGTTGTTGAGGGCGGACGTGCACGCGAGTTGTCGATCTTCATGCGCCGGGTGACCAGCATGCCGGCACAGAGCATGGCGGGAAGCGTTTCAGGGTTGCGGCGACGAGCCATGGGTCGAGCGGCACCACATAGCGGAAGACAACGAGTGCAACTGGAAGGCAGAAGCAGTTGATCAGCGCGACAGAACATCAGTCGTACGAGATTTCCGTGCCAGTGGCTGCAGCGGCCAGGAGCGAAGCTATGGCCAAGCTATTCCCCTGCCCGTTTTTTTGCAGTTAATTGGGGCATAACCGGCTGGTCGAGCAACGATTAAGCAGCATGGGAGGACGATGGATGGTGAAATTGCGTGCGTCCGAGTGCCGCGAATTCATCAAGGCAGTGGTCGGCAAGGCTGCCGACATGGGCGTGCCGGTCTCGGTCGCTGTTGTCGGACCGGAGGGCCACTTGATCGCCCTCGAGCGCATGGATGACGCTGGCTTCATCACGCCGGATACCGCGATCGCCAAGGCCTTCACGGTGGCGGCGTTTCGCTCCATGAGTCCGCGCTTCCCGGACGGGCTGGTGATCCAGCAGTGGTTCAAGGAGCGCAATCCGCAAATGCTGATCAGCCTGGCGGCACTCACTAACGGTAAGATTGCCGCGAGCGGCGGTGCCGCGCCGGTGTTCAAGGGCGACGAGATGGTCGGCGCATACGGAATTTCCGGCGGCACCTCGCAGCAGGATGAAGAGATGGCCCTCTACGCCCGGGCCAAGGTCGGCTGGGCGCATGAATCGACCGCCGAGCCGCTGCCTAGCGTGAAAGAACACATCAATGAGCTCTATGCCAAGGCCGGCATTACTGACCGCAAGCTTTAATTCGCCGGAGTAGCGCAATGGAATCGACTGCCGCCCGCAAGACTGAACAATCCGCGTGGACCGGACGTGTCGAGGATGACGCGCTGCTGCGCGGCGCTGGCTGCTTTGGCGACGACGTCAAGCCAGCGGGCGCACTCGTGATCTCTTTCCTGCGCTCCCCGCATGGCTTCGCCGAGATCGAGCACATCGACGTGTCGGCGGCGAAAAGCGCGCCAGGCGTGGTTGCGGTATTCACCGGTGCCGATCTTGCCGAGGCGCATTATCATACGATCTCGCATGCGCATCCGATTCCCGGACGCGACGGCAAGCCGGCGATTTCGCCGCATCGGCCGGCGCTGGCCGAGAAGCGCGTGATGCATGTGGGCGAGCCGGTCGCCATGGTGGTTGCGACGAGCACCGCCGCCGCGCAAGACGCCGCCGAGAAGATCGCGGTCGATTACAGGCCGATCAAAGCGGTGACCGACGTGCGGGAAGCCGCAGCCTCAGGCGCGCCGCAGCTTTGGCCGGAAGCGCCGGGAAATATCGCTTTTGACTGGACCGCTCCCGTCGACCCGGACGGGAAGAAGAAGGCGGCGCTTGAAGGCGCGTTTCGCGAAGCGGCACATGTGGTGCGCGTCGAATTGATCAACCAGCGCTTGGTGGTTGGCTCGCTCGAGCCGCGCAGCGCGACCGCGAGCTACGATCCCGAGAAGAGAGTTTTCACGCTGCGCTGCCCGACGCAGGGCGTCGCCAACATCCGCGGGCAGATCGCCAGCAGCATGAACGTTAAACAGGAAGAGCTGCATATCTTAACCAACGACGTCGGCGGCGCCTTCGGCATGAAGGGCGCATCGCATCCCGAGTACATCGCGCTGCTGCACGCGGCGCGCGTGCTCAACAAGCCGGTGCATTGGCTGTCGACGCGCTCGGAGGCCTTCCTCAGCGACTGCCAAGGCCGCGACTCGTTCTGGACCGCCGAGCTCGCGCTGAGCAAACGCGGCAAGTTTCTGGGATTGCGCGTTGACTGCCTCGGCAATATGGGCGCCTATATCACGCCGGTCGGCCATTTTATCGTCACCACGCACATCTCGGGTTGCCTGCCGACGGTCTATGATATTCCGCACGCACAGGTGAATACGCGTTGCGTGCTCACCAACACGATCCCGACCGCCCCCTACCGTGGCGCCGGCCGGCCGGAGGCGAGCTATTTGATGGAGCGCCTGATCGATAGTGCGGCCGACGTGACGGGCATCGACGCGGCCGAATTACGCCGGCGCAATCTGATCAAGCCGGAACAGATGCCGTACACGACCGCGTTTGGAAACACGTACGACAGCGGCGATTTCCCGGCGGCTTTGGAGCGCGCGCTGGCGCTCATCGACTACAATGGCTTTGCCGCGCGCAAGAAGGCGGCAAAAAAAGCCGGCATGCTGCGCGGCATCGGCATCGGTTGCTATCTCGAGATTGCCGGCGCCTTTCCGGAAGAGGTCGCACGCATCTCCTTTCCCGGAGGCAAAGCGATCAACGTGAGCATCGGAGCCGGCGCCAGCGGGCAGGGGCATAAGACCGTGTTTGGACAGGTCGCCGCACGCCGGCTCGGAATCGCTGCCGACACAGTGACGGTGTCCGCCGGAGATTCCGTGCGCGACGTACCGGGCTTCGGCTCGGTCGCCTCGCGCACGGCGATGATGGTCGGCAGCGCCATTGCGCGCGCCGTCGACCTGGTACTGGAGAAGGGCAAGCATGTCGCCAGCATCCTCTTGCAGGCGACGGGAGCCGACATCAACTATCGCGACGAAAAATTCAGTGTGAAGAACCACGAAGTCTCGTTGTTCGAGGTCGCCGAGCGCGCCGCCGAGCTCGAGCGCCAGGGCGTGATCCCGGAAAGTCTTGACACGCAGGCCGGTATCAAGATTCCGCCGTCATTCCCCAATGGCTGCCATGTCGCCGAGATCGAGATCGATCCAGCGACAGGCGCGATGGCGATTGTTTCCTATGTCGCCGTCGGCGACTGCGGCAATGTACTCAATGATGTGATCGTCGAGGGGCAGGTCCACGGCGGCGTAGCGCAGGGCCTCGGTCAGGCGCTGAGCGAGAATACGGTTTACGATGCGTCCGGTCAGCTCGTGTCCGGCTCGTTTATGGACTATGCGCTGCCGCGCTCGGACACCACGCCGGCGATGACGGTGGAGCACCGCGCGGTAGCCTGCCGCACCAATCCGCTCGGCGTGAAGGGCACAGGCGAGGCAGGCACCACCGCCGCGCCCCCGGCAGTGATCAACGCTATCCTCGACGCTCTGCCCAAGGGCACTCAGCTCGACATGCCGGCGACCTCGGAACGAATCTGGCGCGCGTTACGGACGGCTTAGGGCTGCACTTCAATCTTCACCTGCGAGGTGATGGTCTGCCAGTGTTGTATCTCTTCGTCGAGCCACGCCTTGGCATCGGCGAGTGACTTGTGTGGGGCGATCTCCATTTTCTGTTTGGCGAACTTTTCCTTCACCTCGGGCGAGGCGAGCGCCTGCAACACGATGTTATGCAGTGCCTCAAGCACCGGCTTAGGTGTCCCCGCCGACGCAAATAGCCCGTTCCAAGCGATCGTTCCCACGTCGGGGTAGCCGACTTCTTTCATGGTCGGGATATTCGGATAGTCCTGCAGCCGCGTCTTGTTGACCACCGCGATCGGCAGAAATTTGCCCGCCTGCACTTGCCCGGAGGCACTGGCGACGTTAAGGAATGCGGCCTGCACGTCACCGCGCAGCATGTCCTGAATCACGCCTGAGGCACCGTTCTTGTTCGGCAGCGCGACCATGTCGAGATCGCCGGCGCGCTTAGCGAAATAGGCCATGTCGTAATGCGGATAGGAGCCGACGCCGACCGTGCCGTAGTGCACTTTGCCGGGGTTCTTTTTGCTGAAGTCGATCAGCTCGGCCACGCTCTTCGCCGGGAAATCGTTCGCCGTCGTCACCAGCATGAAGGCTGGCACGTCGATCAGATTGGTGACCGCCGTCACCCTCTTGTTGTAGTCGAAGTTCATCTTCTCTTTGTAGAGGATCGGCGTGATCGCGTTTGTCGACACGTTGCCGATCATTATCGTGTAGCCGTCAGGTGCCGCCTTCACCATCTCGTCGATTGCGAGCAGGCCGAAGGCGCCCGGCTTGTTAAGCACCACGAACGGCTGGCCGGTAATTTTCTGAATCTGGTCACCGACAATGCGCGCGGTAATATCGGTCGCGCCACCCGGCGCATAGGGCACCAGCACCTTTATCGGGCGATCCGGGTATTTTTCCTGCGCCGAGGCGGCTGCCATGCCGAGCGCAAGGCAGGCGGCGGATAGGATCGTGGTGAGACGCCTCATAAGAATCCTGCGTGAGTATCGATGTTGCCGGCAGGGATTGTCTTGGTTTTAGGTCGCCTTAATGCCGTGCAGGCTGTGCGAGGCATCCTTGCACGTGAAAAATACCACGTCGCCCTCTGGCGTCGCTTTGCCGGCATGAATGGTGTTGGCCGGAATATAAAGGACTGTGCCCGGCTTGGCGTCGAACGGCTTGCCGTCAATCTCGCCGCGGAAGTGGCCTTCGAGGATATAGATCCACTGCTCGTTGGGGTGCGAATGCGGCTCGGCGCCGGTGCCGGCCTTCATGCGCATCAGGCCGACGATGATGCGGTCGCCCTCGACGCAGGGTCCGTGCGCAGTCGAGTAGGCGGGCCCGCCCATGATCTTCGCGACGGTGCCCAGATCGAAGAGGAATTGGCCAGGACCGGCGCGGGTGGCGCCTGGCGTACGTGCGGCCGGCTGATTGGACATGGCCTTACTCCCGAGAGCGTCGAAATTTATGATTTAGTTATCAGGCGATGTTAGTGGATCGAGCTTGGGGACGCCAGCGGTGCCACGGTTCGGCCACCGCCTAGGGAAAAAATTCTCGCCAATGAAGCTTGTGCGGCTATGTCTGGCACTATTGGCGCTCGGCGTGCTTGCCGGCTGCGCCAACAACGTGCCGCCGGCGCAGCCGAGCTTCTATCGCAGCCTGGCCGAGCCGGGTGCGCAGCTCGACTCGGCCGCCGCCGCCTCGATGATCTCGGGCTACCGTAGCAATAACGGATTGCCGGCGGTTGAGCTCGATCCAGAACTGACGCGTCTCGCCGAGGCGCAGGCCGCCATAATGGCCAAGCACGACAAACTCGACCACAACGCCGGCAAGCCGTTCGTCGCGCGGCTTAAGGCGTCCGGCTACGAGGCCAAGACAGCTGCCGAGAATATCGGCGCCGGCTATCACACGCTGGCCGAGGCCTTCTCCGGCTGGCGTGAGTCCACCACGCACAATGCCAACATGCTGCTCAGCGGCGCGACCCGCATGGGGATTGGCGCGATCTACACCCCGACTTCAAAGTACAAAGTTTATTGGGCGCTAATTCTCGCCGAGCCCGACGACAAGAAGAACTAAGTATGCTACCCATCGGCGCGCAGCCCGCGTCACGCCGCTCTCCTTGGAAAAAGGCGAAGC
>Ga0207722_1000150_pt1 | contig 10366 bp, 4 predicted proteins | sample LuqExpMetageno26_FD_187784 | JGI IMG/M metagenome (GOLD analysis project Ga0207722, IMG submission 187784) | Tropical forest soil microbial communities from Luquillo Experimental Forest, Puerto Rico - Sample 26 (SPAdes) | ecosystem: Environmental > Terrestrial > Soil > Tropical forest ...
AAAAGCGTCGATTTGGATGACATTGTTCGGGATCTCGCACATGACGTAGATCTCGAGACAGTCTTCGCCGCGTCTGAGACCATGATCCGCCATGGCATCGATGACACGTCGTGCTTCGTCCAAACGGCGACAGAACGGCACCATAATGCGGATGTTGGTAAGGCCCATATCGTCGCGCACGCGCTTGAGCGCCGCACATTCAAGCGCGAAGCCAGCGGCATAGGCGGGGTGCGCATAGCGGGCGGCGCCGCGGAAGCCGATCATGGGATTCTCTTCTTTTGGCTCGAAGCTCTCGCCGCCCAAGAGCCGCGCATATTCATTAGTCTTGAAGTCGGACAGCCGCACGATCACCGGCTTGGGATAGAATGCTGCCCCGATGGTGCCAATGCCTTCAGATAACTTCTCGACGAAGTAATCCGCCGGCCGTGGATAGTTGCGCACGAGCTTCTCAATCTCCTGACGCGCCCGTGTGGAAGTGACCTTTTCCGGACTAACCAGCGCCATCGGATGCACCTTAATGTGCTCGGATATGATAAACTCCATGCGCGCTAAGCCGATGCCATCATTGGGAAGCATTGCGGTCCGGAATGCGAGTCCGGGATTGCCGAGGTTGAGCATGATCTCGGTACGCGGCCGTTTGATCTCGCTCAGCTCTATGTGCGTGGTCTTGATCGGAAGGACTCCATCGTAGACGCGGCCAATATCTCCCTCGGCGCAGGACACCGTCACAGGGACGCCAGTCTTCAGAGCCTTCTTTGCATCAGCAGCGCCGACCACGGCCGGAATGCCGAGTTCGCGCGCAACGATGGCCGCGTGGCAAGTGCGCCCGCCGCGCTCCGTGACGATGCCGGCGGAAAGCTTCATCACCGGCTCCCAATCGGGAGTGGTCGTCTCCGCTACCAGGACCTCGCCGGGATTGAAATCCTTGAGTTGCTGCGCGTCGGCGATGATACGCACGGGACCGGCTGTGATTTTCTCACCGACCGCGCGCCCAGTCGCGAGCACTGTGCCCCTCGCGCCAAGCGCATAGGTCTCGAACCCAGTCGGCGCCCGTTGCGACGCCACCGTCTCTGGCCGCGCCTGGATGATGTAAATCTGCCCATCATTGGCATCCTTGGCCCATTCGATATCCATGGGCACGGGATGGCCTGCCATCTTCGAATAGTGATCCTCGATCGCGATTGCGTCGCCGGCGAGCTTGAGCACTACCGCGTCGGCGATGCAGAAGCGTCCGCGCTCGATCTGGGGGACCGGGACATTCTTAGTGCCCCTAGTGCCGCCGCTGCCGTCGGCATAGACCATGCGCAAATGCTTGCTTCCCAGCGACCGCCTCAGGACGGCCCGATGACCAGCGCGGAATGTCAGCTTATGCACGTAGAACTCGTCGGGGTCGACCGTTCCTTGCACGATGTTCTCGCCCAGCCCGTAGATTGCGGTAATAAATACGACGTCGCGGAAGCCGGATTCAGTGTCCAACGTGAACATCACGCCGCTGGCGGCGCTGTCCGCTCGCACCATCTTCATTACGCCGACCGAAAGCGCGACCTTAAAATGGTCGAATCCCTTGTCAATTCGATAAGAGATCGCGCGGTCGGTGAAGATAGATGCAAAGCAGCGGCGGCAGGCTTCAAACAATGCTTCCGCACCACGAACGTTCAGATAACTCTCGTGCTGGCCAGCAAAACTCGCCGACGGAAGGTCTTCCGCGGTGGCCGAACTTCGAACAGCGACAGCGAGGTTCGCGCCGTATTCCGCTTCAAGCCGGCGATAGGCACGGTGAATCTGCTCGCGTAGCGGGCCGTTCGCCGTCGCCTCGTAAACGATTTCGCGCGCTGCGGCGGCGTGCTCGGCCAGAATGTCGACGTGCCGTTTGTTCAGCCCGTCCAGAAGCTGATGCAGTCGCTCCCATGCCTTTGCTGCGGCCAGCGCATTCCGGTACGCATCGGCAGTGACCGCAAAGCCATTGGGAACACGTACACCCACATTGACAAGCACCGAGTACATCTCGCCCAACGAGGCGTTCTTGCCGCCCACCAGCGGGACATCGTTCAAGCGAATATCAGAAAACCAGCGTACGTAATCTTTGTTGTCTGCCATTTTGAGCCTTTATTTGCAGGTTGCTATCAAAATATACGCAGGATTGGCGGCATTGATTTCAATCAACAGCTGCATCATAGGTCCGGTCGCGAATGAGGGTTTTGGGTTCGAAAAAAGAGGAGCCAGATCCTCGCACCAATCGGCGGCCGCTGCCAGGCGATCAGGATAGCCATAGCAATTGTCGCCGGCTTATTGCTTGCGACGTCGGGGCTCAGCTTCGCTGCACAGAACTCCAGAAATACGGTGCCAAAACGCTTCAGCGGCGCTACGATAAAGAATGTTGATGTGGTGTAAACTCGCTAATTGGTATGTCGCACGTCCCACCCTTCGACTCGCACAGCACGTCGAATTGGTCGTTCAGCCCGGGTATAAAAGCCGGACCGTCCGTACGGTGACCCAGGTCGCTGGTAGTGGCGCGAATGCGGGCGCCATCGTGAATTGCTGTTCCAGCAATTGTCGATCGGCAAGTTCATATTGGAAGTCCTCGCAAACCCGATGGTATGCACAGAGCCTTAGCCCAAGAGAAGAACGGAAGCCATGAACGTCGGGTCACGCGCCACTCTGGCTGAATCCCTTCGAATTCTCAGAACATTCTGGCCGATCGCTTTATTTGCAGGAATCGCCGGCGGCGTGAGCGGCCTTGCTAGCGCATCTTTGCTCGCCATCGTGAACCAAGCCGTGCATGGTCCAAGCACGAACTTGCTTGGCATTCTAACCGGCTTCGTAGGGCTATGCGTGCTGGCGCTTGCCGGTGACTTCCTCGGCAACGTCGGAAATAATCTGGTCGGACAGCGAATAATTGCCCAATTGCGCAAAGAGTTGTCGCTGAAGATTCTCACCGCGCCCCTATCTGAAATTGAACGTTTCCAGCCACACAGGCTGCTGACAGTCCTCACCCACGATGTCGATACGATCGGTGGCTTCACGTTCAACTTTTCGATGGTCGCCATTGCTTTTTCGGTCACGCTGGGTTGCTTCGTTTATCTTGCAATCCTGTCACCCCCGATGTTCACGATCGTGCTGCTGGCAATTATCCTGATGTTTGCGAGCCAAGTAATTGCAAGCCGAATGGAGGTCGACTCCTATTATGGGGTCCGTAACGCACATGAGGAGTTACAGAAGGATTATCGCACCATCATCGAAGGCGCGAAGGAAGTGCGAATCAATAGGCAAAGGCGAACGCAAATTATCGATCGACTCACGGGCAACGTTGATCAAATTGCCGAACGATTCATCCATGCAATGCGCGTATTTTTTGCAGCGCGGGCATTTAATTTGCTGTTCTTCTACGTGACTATTCTTTTGGTACTGTTGCTCGCTACCAATGCACATGTCCATGACACAGCCCTTAAGTGGCTTTATTTTGGTTCTGCTTTATGTGAGGAGCCCAATCGAACAAATCGTCGCCGCCCTACCCTTATTTGGCCAAGCGCAGGCTTCCTTCCGAAAAGTCGCCGAATTATCGGCTGCCATTTCGGGAACAGAAGATCTCTCGCTGTCTGAGACATTTGCTGCCGGAGAATTTGCTGGCGCAACAATCGAACTGCGTGACGTGCGCTACCAATTCCCCCCGCAACACGGGGTCGAGCCCTTCGTGCTGGGACCGATAAATCTGGCCATTAATGCTGGCGAAACATTATTTATCATAGGTAAGAACGGATGCGGAAAAACGACGTTGATCAAACTCCTGGTTGGCCTCTACACGCCGCAGCAAGGCCAAATATTCTGCGATGGAAGACTAGTGCAACCGCGGGAACTGGATGTTTATCGTCAGCTCTTCTCTGTGATCTTTTTTGATTACTATCTTTTCGATAATCTCATCGCCGCCAATTCAGCAAGCCTCCCTTGTGTAGAAGACTATTTAAACCGATTAGAAATTACTCAAAGAGTGAGGATCCAAAACGGAGTGTTTTCGACGATTGATCTCTCAACAGGCCAACGCAAGCGCCTAGCTTTGATCCACGTCTTTCTTGAGGATCGGCCGATTATCGTGCTCGACGAATGGGCCGCAGATCAGGATCCGGCTCTCCGACGTGTCTTCTATGAGGAACTCTTGCCCAGTATGAAGCGGGCTGGAAAGACGCTAATCGTCATCTCTCATGACGAGGCCTATTTTCACGTTGCTGATCGCGTGATTGAGATGGACGCTGGTCAGATCGTCAAAGGTCGGTCGTCTTTCGGGGCCCTAATGCACCCGTCAAGTCCGCCGGGTGGCGATACGGAAGTTAAAGAAGTCGGAGGCTCATCGGTTCTCGATGGCTAAATGGCTTCCGCTCAACTCTGCGCCTGACCGCGCCGCGGGTGCGATTGCGAATAGGCTCGGGGCCCAACATTGTCACCGTGTGTTGACGATGGGGCCGGAGCAGGCAGCCCGAAGTCGTAGAGGCAAGCGGCCGTAGATATCGGGAGTATTGCTAAGGCGATAATGGGCGCTGGGCATCACGAACATAGACGCGGCGCCCCCGGCTTGCAGAGTTCGGCGGTACGGTCAGCGACGAGGTTTCCGCCGCGCTGGAGCGTTGTTCAGAACACTTTGGGGCCGATTTTAGGGCCGCTCGAAGCGTCAATCGTTCTGCACCGGGGGGGCCGGCGTTGTGTCAAAGCATCGGTGATCGGCAGCCTGCTTCTTCAGGAAGGCCGCGCCGACGTGGTGTTCCGCTGGTCACCCGCGCGGGCCCGGAAACGTTCAGCCCAATCGATCGTTATTTTTGGGGGTGGCATCACGGCATGGAGAATGATGATGCAGAATTCACGGCGCCGCCTTGCAGCCGCATGTCGATAATTCGATCTCGAAGACGATCAATGTCCCCCAACATTTACCATTCGACGAGTTCAGCCGTATCTATGATCTCGCTTATGACAAACGACTGGCTGCACAACGTTCCGTCAGAATCCAATTACCGGAACGATATTAAGCGAGACCAGTGATGCTAACGATGCGCCCCATTGCTGCATGCTTGAGCGCTAAGCCGATTAGATGAAGGACATTCAATGACCCGGTATATGATGCTACCGCGGACGGCTTAGGCGGCATCGGGTTTCACCAATTCAGCCAGATCGGGCTCGCCGCAATGTTTCAAAAGTACTTCGCGCACGGTGTCGCGCAAGCGCACAACGGACGGGAAATCGGTTCCCTCGGGCGCTACAGCGTCTTCGATCTCGACCGAAATTGCAGACCAACGCGGGAACCACTGATCGCTCCGCAACATCGTGCGCGTACCCCGAATGATGCATGGCAGGATCGCCATTCGCGCCTCCGCCGCAATTTTAAAGGCGCCAAGATAGAACGCCGAAAGGCCGGGCCGCCGTGTAAATGTACCTTCCGGAAAAAATACGATGTTGCGGCCGGATCGGGCGCCCCCGATCAAGGCTTCCACATCAGCCAACTGTCCGGAAAGCTCGTAGCGTTCGACAAACACGACTCCAAGCCGTCGCAAAAGCAATCCGGCGAAGACTTGTCGCGCCAGTTCGCGCTTCGCGACGTATAGCGGTGAGCCCGGCAACAGCGCGGCGAGAACGATGATGTCCATATAGCTGGAGTGGTTGAACACCAGGATGGCGTTGCCGACCGGAACCCGCTCTAAACCCGAGCAAGAAATCGGGACACAAGCGGCGCCCAAACCAAAACGGGCGATGAGTCGAACCGCCGCCCAACGCCAGTGCAGGGACGGTAGAAGCAAGCAGACGAAGAAGGCGAGCAGAAAACCAGACGCAATGACCAGCCACCACCAGATGGCATATGTTAGTTCTTTCGTTCGGGCACCCAGACGCATCACCCGAGGCCAAACGCCGGCGAGCCATAACCTCAAGACCTGCAGCCAGAGCGCGGACTTCGCTGTGCCAATCCGGCCACAGGTATAAATCTCCTTCGCCGCGCTCCTCCGGATCTTTCCGCTCGACGTTTTAGGCACAGTCTGCGGAGGCGCCAACACGATCTCGTCTGGAGGCGTGCCTGCTAAATCCGTCACCAGCTCATGCGCCTGCTTCTGAAGCGCGGCACGCCGGACGGGATCTTCTTCGCGCGTCTCGGCAAGCACGATAGCGCGCTCGGTTCCGGACCGCTCATCGGCAATGCTGAAAACTGCCACACCGCCTTTCCTGATACCCGGAATGTTAGCAACTGCCTCCTCAATCTCCTGCGGATAGAGATGCCGTCCGGCGCGGATGATGATGTCCTTGACGCGGCCGGTGATGTAGACGTCACCACCCGCGATATAGCCGCGATCGCCGCTGTCGAGCCATCCATCCCGAAAGAGTTCGCGCGTCTTGGTGTCGTTTTGATAATAACCGATCGTTGTCGAGGGCCCACGAAACTCAACCCGCCCTTCCTTGCGTTCGCCGACTTCGCGACCGGTTTCATCAACGACACGTATCTCGTGGCCCGGTAGAGGCTGGCCGCAGGCGACGAGCTCAACCGGATTCCGATCATCCGCTTTCGCTGGCGTTGCGATACCCTCGCGGCTCAATCGATCGCGATCGAGCCGGTCGATGACAGGGGCACGGCCAAGCGGGGGAAAGGCAAGGCCGACGGAGCATTCTGCAAGGCCATAGACCGGTGCAATGGCGCCCTGCGGGAAACCATAATGTGCGAAGCGTTCGGTAAACCTCCTGATCGTGTGCGGACTGACCGGCTCCGCCCCATTCGCCACCATTCGCAATCTGCTTAGCTCGAGTCCAGTCAGAGCCTCGTCGGGAATTTTGTTGATGCACAGCTCGAAACCAAAATTGGGCGATGCAGAAAACGTCGCGCGATAACGATGCATCGCCCAGAGCCAGCTTTCCGGTCGAATCAAGAAGCTTACCGGCGGCATGGCATAAAGTGGCGCGGCAAAATGCATGCACCCAAGCCATGCGCCGATCAGGCCCATGTCGTGATAAAGCGGCAGCCAGCTAACGAACACGTCATCTGATGTCGCGCCCATAACAGCGCCCATCGATCGAATGTTGGCCAAGAGATTGGCATGGCTGAGCACGACTCCTTTTGGGTCGCCCGTGCTGCCGGAGGTGTATTGGATCAGCGCGACAGAGCCTGCCTGACGTACCGGCGGAAGCGTGATTGGCTGCGGCGATTGCAAATCAAGAACGGTCGTGACGCTTCTTAGAGTTTCAAGTTGGCCACGCAGCAGTCCGGCAAGGCGGCGCCCTTCGGGCATACCGATCATGGAGCGGGCGCCTGCGTTTCGCAGGATGCCGACCTGCCGTCGCAGGTGGTCTTCCAACTGCGACAGACGGAGCGGCGGATAGATTGGTACGGGTATCGCGCCTGCATAGAGGATCCCGAAAAACGCCGTGAAAAACTCAAGGCTTGTCGGCAGCATCACGGCAACGCGATCCCCGGGAGCAACATCCTGCGCGATCAAGCCGTATGCGACCCGCCGGCTTTCGGCGGCCAGTTGCGCATAGGTGAGAGTCCCAAGTGTCGTAACCTCGTCTTGCAGGACGGTCAGGTGCAGACGATCAGGATGCCTGGCTGCATGCCATTCAAGCACCTCGATCAAAGTGTTCGCGGCCGTGGCCGGGGGGACAGACGGAAGCTCAGGTGCCTCGGTCACAAGCGACGGCCTGATCTGCGCCGGGCCTGCGCGCTCCAAGGCTGCGACGAGGTCCTGTACGGTTTCGGCTTCGGCGATCGCGTGGGTCGGCAAACGTACCCGAAATGCGCGCTCGATCCGCAGGATCAATTCGGTCCGGGAGAGACTGTCGATGCCGAGGTCACGTTCAATGCGGCTTGCAGGGCTAGCTTCAAAATACCGAGAGCGCTGAGGGTGCAATTCGCGGACTAACTCGCGAACTATGCCAAGCAGCTCACGTTCTGGCGAGCCCTGGCCCGCATCCGCTGCCACTGGGTCTGTCTGCCCTGGTTGCGACTGCATAGGACAAGCTTGCCCATTTCGGCATTCTCTGCGTTGAGACGGATCAAACGATTCGCGCCGTCACAAGAAAGATGTTTCGTCCTAGAACCGCTGTCTTTAACCCCAAGCGTATTCGCGCGAACTCGAAAGCCGTCCACAAACAGCGGCCCAGCCCAGCGCCACAATATCAAATTACAACACTGCGATGGCGCGTTTAAAATCCAACAACATTATCGATTCTACGTAAAACGAGCTGTCCACTTAGGTTCCCTCGTCCTCTCAAAGGACAATTTCATCACCATCGGAAGCGATGCACGCCTGAATGCCTTGCTCCGCGGCAAGGCGCGCTAAGACCGTATCCAGCTCCCCATGTCTGTCGCGCACGATGCCGGATCCACAATGGGTAAACATGGCGCTCCGGACGCCGACCTTTGCACACCAGCGGAGTTGAGCGATAATTGGAGCATGGCCGATTGTTGTGCCTGCTTTCTGGCGCACCATCGAATGCTTCAACGTCGCTCCATCCCCAATGTAGAGCCCAACTCCGCGCAATGCGGCCGCCGCATTTCGAATTCGAGCCACGTCGGGCACATAGAAAATTCTTTGATGGCCTACCGAAATCTTAAATCCGACTGCAGGGGCCCGCATGGAGTGATCGACCTGAAACGGTTCGAATCGCACTCCATCGACCAGCGTTTCTCGCCGGAGCGGCAGAGTATGCCGGTCGGCGATCGGAAAGCGGCGGAGCGGCTGCCAGGTCGCTCTTGTCGCATAGACCGGACAGGGTGAGCCATTGCGAAGTCCGGCAGCATGGTCTTCGTGTGCGTGGGTCAGAACGATTGCAGTCGGCGCAATCTCGTCGACACGGTTTAGCCAATCGGTGCCGCAGTCGACCATCACTCTTGCGTTAGCCAGCCTGATAAGAAGCGAACTATGCCGCCAATGGCGGCGTGAGCGTAGCGGGATTTCACCGCGGGTGCCGAGGAAAGTGAGACGGGGTGAGCTAGAGCGTGTCCTCAATTTCATGTTCGAAATCGATCCTCACGCGTATGCTGGAACAGAACGGATTAGCTTGAGGAGTGCCTAGGTTGATAGCGATCAATAGCCGCTATGTGCGACGATGTTAGCACGATCCAACGTCATGAGATCTCACAGGCCTTCGAATGTCCGATGAGATTATTGCACCCGCTTCGGCCCCTAGCTTGTACGCTCTATTTCGGGAACGCATCCGCCGGAGCCACGGTGCTACCGCATACAAGGAATATGATGCAATCGCCGGCGTTTGGCGCGATTACACTTGGGCGTACATTTCCGAACTTGTGGACTGCTTTCGCGCGGCCCTCGCGCGGGAAGGACTAAGCGCAGGCGATCGCGTTGCGGTCCTGCTGCCCAATGGCGTCGATTGGGCCTGCTTCGATCTTGCAGCACATTCGCTAGGATTGGTGCTCGTTGGGCTCTATCCGCACGAAACCGCCGCAACCAACGCTTACATTTTAGGCCATTCCGATACGCGGCTGGTGCTTCTCGATACGGTCGCGCGATGGACGGCGCTTGCGCCGTTTGCTTCGGAGTTGCCATCGCTTCAGCGCGTGTGGGTGAAAGCTCGACCATCCGAAATTAACTTCCCTCCCCGAGTAGACGTCACTTACCTCTCTGAATTTATTTCCGGTCCTGCGCAGAAGCTTCCGCCAGAATATGCGGGCGAGCCGGATGACGTTGCGACGTTGATCTACACATCCGGCACGACTGGCCAGCCGAAGGGTGTAATGCTGTCGCACTTTGCCCTGCTTTGGAATGCGCAAACCGCAGGGTCCGTGGTGCCTCCGCACCCGGACGATATCTTCCTTTCCGTTTTGCCGCTGGCGCACGCTTTCGAACGAACGGTTGGGTTTTATCTTCCAATGATGGCCGGGTGCACGGTCGCGTACGCACGTTCGGCCCAGGAGCTGTCTCAGGATTTCCTAGCCATCCGCCCCACAGTCATGCTTGGCGTGCCGCTGCTGTTTGAACGAATGGCGGCTGCAATTGAGGCAAAAGTCGCAGGCAACTTCATCAAGCGAAAACTACTGCACGCTGCCATCGCCGCAGGATGGTCGCAGTTCTTGGCTCAGCAGCGCAGTTCGAAGCCGGCCCTGGTGAGGTCATTACTCTGGCGCACTGTTGATAGGCTCGTGGCCAGGCGAGTACGCGTAGCGTTCGGCGGACGATTGCGGGTCGCGATCAGTGGCGGCGCTCCATTGCCCCGGAATGTTAGCCGAATGCTGCTTGGTCTAGGTCTGCCGATTGTGGAGGGTTATGGTTTGACCGAAGCGGGACCGGTGGTGGCCGCCAACAGCCTGGCAGATAATCGACCCGGCTCGGTTGGGCGCCCGCTCCCCGGAGTGCAGGTTAAAATAGGAGCGCAGAGTGAGCTCCTC
>Ga0207722_1000156_pt1 | contig 10068 bp, 8 predicted proteins | sample LuqExpMetageno26_FD_187784 | JGI IMG/M metagenome (GOLD analysis project Ga0207722, IMG submission 187784) | Tropical forest soil microbial communities from Luquillo Experimental Forest, Puerto Rico - Sample 26 (SPAdes) | ecosystem: Environmental > Terrestrial > Soil > Tropical forest ...
TTGCAGCACGCCCGGCGGCTCGTGATTGCCACGCTCGAGGCGCCCACCAACTGCGCGAACGCGACCTACTCTACCTTTGTCGTGTTCTGCGCTGAAAACTTCTCTACCGGAAGCTAACTGCTTTGTGTCATTCGAGATGGCCTGAAGGAGGGTGCCTGGAGGCTCCCGAATTCTGCGGTGTAATCGCAGTGGCCGATCCAGACGAATACGTCAGTATCCGTGAGTGAAAAGGTGGGACTCGCATTTGAAGGCGAGAAAAAAGTAGTCAACGAAATTCGCGGACCATCTGCTGCAATCTTTGCTGAACACTGCCGGCTCGAAATGTTAACCGTTCTTTAGTCTAAAGAGCGCGCTGGTACATCGAAAGCAAAGATGAATAGTTGTGCTGTCGCATTGACAGCCGCCTTTCTGGGTTTATGATTTTCCGCGTAGACGGGGACGTTGTTGGTCAAAAGCGGAAATCGAGGCCGCGGTCCTAGCGACTTCGCGGGCCGATAGTATCTATGGCAGCGAGCGCCTTTGTCGCGACCTCCGAGGGCAGAGCCACGTAGCCAAGTTCGGAGGCGTAGCGTTGCCCGTCCTGAAGAGACCACTGCAATACCTTTCGAACCTCGTCGGCTGTAGATGCGTCTCGGTAGGACTTGTGGAGAAGAATCCAGGAGAAGGTTACAAGCGGGTAGGAATCGGGACCAGGTGGGTCCGGTACAAACATTCTGAGATTTTCCGGAACAACGGCGGTCGCCAACGCTTTTGCGCAGCTTTGTTCGGAAGGCTTTACGTACTTGGCATCCTTGTTCTCCAAACTCGCAAAGTTAAGCCCAATCCGCCTTGCAAATTCGTACCCTACGTACCCGATGGAGCCATTTGATTCCTCGATGAGCCCCGCGACACCCTGGTTGCCAGTGGCTCGCATCGCGTTGCCTGGCCAATCGACCAGCGTGGCAGGACCGTAACGTGCTCTCCATTTGTCACTGATCGTGTCAAGGTTACGGGTGAAGGCAAACGTCGTTCCACTCCCGTCCTGCCTTACCACTGTCGTTATGGTGAGGTGCGGGAATTTGACTCCAGGATTGTCACGCGCAATTTGCGGATCACTCCAATCCTTGATATCTCCTTCGAAGATTGCGGTGTACGTCCGGCGTGACAGGCGGAGTTCACCGGTGTAGCCAGGCAGATTGTAAGCCAGCACCACGCACCCGGCGGTTGCCGGGATCATCAGAACATTGTTATCCGCTCTCGCAATTTCTGCGTCGGACATGGCCGCATCACTCGCGGCAAAATCCACTGATTGTTCAACGGGAATGCTTTTTCCGATAAAACGACGGACACCTTCGCTGCTCCCGACAGCTTCATACGTTACATACGTACCTTGATTGATTCCGTGGTAAGCCGAAAACCAGCGTCTGTACAGGAGACTAGGAAACGTTGCTCCCGCTCCTCTTAGGTGCGTAGCATTCGCGGGAATTGATTCCTTCGGCTCGGTTTCGTCCACAACCGGAGGTGGGCTCGATCTCGAGCAGCCAAACCCGCCGCCCATTACGAGCGACACGGCGAGTGCAACCTTTACGGAACCGAGTCCCAAAATGCTATGCTTCCCAAGGTTCATTCCACGTTTCTCCGAATACACTGCAAAGAACTCAAGTTGTAGCGCTAAACCTGCATCGGCTGAACTCGTCCGTCGTCGTAAAACTTTTCAGCTGAATTCGCCACGGATGTATTCCTTGGTGTGCTGTTCCTTCGGATTCGCAAACATTTCCTTCGAATCGCCGAACTCCACCAGGTAGCCAGTGCGTCCGCCGCCGGAGGTGTCCACGTAGAGGAACCCGGTTTCATCTGCCACGCGTTGCGCTTGCTGCAAATTGTGCGTGACAATGGCAATGGTGTACCGTTTTTTGAGCTCCAGCATAAGTTCTTCGATCTTGCGAGTAGCAATGGGATCAAGGGCCGAACAGGGCTCATCCATCAAAAGCACTTCTGGATCGGTGGCCACGGCCCTGGCAATGCACAACCTTTGCTGCTGCCCGCCGGATAGGGACAAGGCATCGGTCTGTAACTTATCCTTTACCTCGTCCCAAAGGGCTGCTCGCTTAAGTGCCTGCTCGACCTTCTCGGTTTTGCTTCCCTTGTAATTGTTAATCCGCAATCCGAAGGCAACGTTGTTGAAAATACTTGTGGCGAACGGATTCGGCTGCTGAAAAACCATTCCGATATAGCGTCTTACGGCAACGGGATCGATCGCGGAATCGTAGATATCCTTGCCGCGGTACTTAACGTGACCCTTGAAACGGAATCCGCGCACCAGATCGTTCATGCGATTCAAGCAACGCAGCACTGTGCTCTTTCCGCATCCTGAGGGCCCGATGAAGGCAGTGATGGAGTTTTTCTTGATGGGGACTTTCGTGTCTCGGACCGCCTTGAAGGTCCCATAGAAAAGTTCCTTGATTTCGCAATCCATGATTACTTCTTCTTTGGCTCGAACAGCCATCGTCCCACCTTGTTGAACCATTGCATCCCCTGTACCGGGAACCATTCCCGTAGCCATAATTAAAACGCTCCTGCTATTCAATCTGTTGTCGCGAAAAACTGCGACCAATTAGGTTTAGAATGAGAACCAAGGTCACCAGGACGAGTGCGGCCGCCCATGCCAATTCGACCTGATTCTTGAAGGGCATGCCTGCGAAGTTGTAAATCAGCACAGCGAGTGAGGCCGTGGGTTGCATGAGATTCAGGCGACCATGGCTGGCGAGCCAATAGTTGCTGAACAGTGCCGTGAACAGAAGCGGCGCAGTTTCTCCGGCTGCGCGAGCTACCGCCAGCATGATGCCCGTTAGAATGCCAGGCATGGCCGTCGGGAGCAGAACCATCCATACCGTCTGCGCACCGGTGGCGCCCATGCCGATCGAGGCCTCCTTCATCTTGGCAGGCACCATCGAAATCGCGCTCTCGGCAGTCAAAATGATAGTCGGTAACATGAGGATGGACAGGGCGATTCCCCCAGCGATAGCCGAGTAACCGCCGGTTATGAGAACGATGGCTCCGTAGGCAAAGACACCCGCGAGGATCGAAGGAAAGCCCGTCAGAACCTTAGAGCATAGCCGGACCGCCGACGCCAATTTGCTTTCGCTGGGAGCCTGCGCCAGATAGACTCCGGTCAGAACTCCGAGCGGCACGGTAATAAGTGTCGCAATTCCGACCATGATCAGTGTGCCGATGATGGCATTGCCAAAGCCACCGCCCTGCTCGAGAGGAGCAGGGGGCAGATTGGTGAACAATGTGGGGCTGAGCACCTTTCCACCACGCCAAAGAAGCATCCCAAGCACAGCGAACAAAGGGATCAGTGCAAACAATGTCATGGCAGCAACGACATAACTTAAGATGATGCTAAACAGTGTTCTCGGCCGGTACAGGGAGAGCTCAAGCTCGGAGAAATCCACTCCCTCAAAGGGATTTTGGACGGCCTCTTGTTCCACGCGCATCAGGAGGGTCTCTTTATCCTCAGAGTGCTTTGCGGCTTTGTCCTTGGCGTCGGTCATCGGGTCTTCGCTGAAGCGCGCTCGAGGACCAGCGCGCCGAACAAATTGACGATCAGCGTGATCGCTAGCAGCACTAACGCGGCATACATCAAAACGGGAATCTCCTTTGCACCTGCTTCCGGAAAGCTGTTGGCCAGCAACGCTGCGAGTGTATTGGCAGGAGAGAAGAGTGAAACCGTGAGGCGGTTTGCGTTGCCGACGAGCATGGCTAACGCCATCGTTTCGCCTAGCGCGCGTCCAAAGGCAAGAACAATGCCGCCGAAGATTCCGCGAGACGCGGTTGGGAGGAGCACGCCTAGTATGGTTTCCCAGCGCGTCGCGCCGAGTCCATATGCGGCCATCCGCAATTTCGGCGGCACAGACACCAATGCATCGCGGCTAATGGCCGTTATTGTGGGCAAGATCATGATCGACAAAACCAGTACCGCCGGGAGGATACCAGGACCACTCAAATCGGTCGAAAACAGAGGAAACCAACCAAATTGTGAATGCAGCCAGTTACACACGGGTCGGATCAAAGGAATGACAACGAACAGACCCCAGAGGCCATACACGACGCTAGGGACGGCAGCAAGCAGTTCGATGAGGGTCTTTAGGATTGTCTCAATGCGCGACGGTAGCTTTCCCCAAATCGGATGAAAGTCCAAATGGCAGACCTTCAGGAGCCTGAAAACTGCTTCGCCCAAGTAGCCTTCGCTCAGGAAAATGGCCGCAGCAACTCCAAACAACGTACCGACAAACAAAGCCAGCAAAGAGGTGTAGAGGGTGCCCCAGATCTCAGGCAGGATGCCGTAGTTCGCCTTGTTGGGATCCCAAGTGGCCCGATAGAGAAAACCGACGCCGTACTCCCGGAAAGCGGGTATGGCCTGGACTCCGATCTCTAAGACCAGGATTGCGATCAATACGATTACGCTGGCGGCAAAGACCACACAGAGTCGGCGAAATACCCTGTCTGTCCACTTCTGGGCAGCGGATGGCGGATTCCAGATCTGACCAGGATGCCAAGCCGCAACTTCTTCATGAGCGCGTGTGATGTCCGGAACAGATGCCATACAAGCCGCTTTTGCTTGCCTTCCTTGATTCTCTGAATTCCGCCCTAAAGTGCGGCAATGGCTGCTTGCGCTTTGGACACGACGCCGTCAGGTAATGGCACATAACCGAGGGCTTCAGAATCTTTCTGGCCATCTGTCAGGCCGTACGCAACGAGTGATTTCAGAGCATCGAGCTTTTCTTTGTTGTCGTATTTCTTGTAGAGGATCATCCAGGTAAAAGTGACGATCGGATACGCGTCCTTTCCCTCGGGGTCCGACACCCAAACAATCAGATCTGCAGGAAGCTGCGCAGAAGCAAGCGCCGCCTTAGCCGAATCGGTGGTGGCAGCAACATAATTGCCAGACTTGTTTTCGAGCGTTGCCATGTGGAGGTTCTGGCTATGCGCGTAACCATATTCCACGTACCCAATTGATCCGGGAGTGGTCATAAGGCTCGCGGTCACACCCTCGTTCCCCTTAGACTTGGTTCCCACCGGCCAGTTGGGCATGTTATTAGTACCTACATTTTTGTTGAAGTCGGCACTGATGGTGCTTAGATGCTGAGAGAAAACGAAGCTCGTGCCGCTGCTGTCGGCTCGCACGACAACGTTGATGGGTTCATTGGGCAGTTTCACACCCGGATTCGCCTTCGCGATGACCGGGTCATTCCAGGTCTTGACCTTGCCGAGAAAAATCCCGGCATAAGCTTCCCGCGATAAACGAAGATTCGCAAGCTCGGGCACGTTATAGGCGAGCACGATGCTTCCGGCTGTCATGGGCACGAGTTGCACGCCCCCTTCAACTTTGGCCATGTCTTCCGGTTTCATTGCTGCGTCACTGGCCGCAAAATCGACCGTCCGGTCCATGAAGCTTTTTACGCCTCCTCCGCTTCCAATCGATTGGTAGTCGACTTGTATGTTGGGATGGGTACCGTTGTAGGCTTTAAACCACTTCAAGTACAGCGGGGCAGGAAAGCTCGCTCCTGCGCCTTGTAGTTTGACCCCGCCACCCGCTCCTCCGCCGCCACCACAGGCAGTAAATGACATGGCGAGTGCTACCGCCGCACCAAAGTGAATAGGGAGCTTTGCACTCATGGGCAGGATCCTCACAGGTTTTCTCTCAGACTGACAGGGCGGCGAAACAAGAGGCCGACTTAGCTAGCTATCAGACGTTTGTTACAGCGTGGTTACAAGCTCATGAATGAAACTGAAATGAGAAGCATGTCAGAGATGTGACTTTCTGCGACCTGGGCGTTTCACGTAAGTGATGGCACTCGATTGATTTTTGGTGTTCCTGGGGCGGTCGAGTTAACCCGGATTAAATGGACTTTTCATTCTGCCGTAATGGCATCCTGGTCGCCCCCAAGCACATTGCCGAGGCCGCCCTAACCCCCGCGAAAGGACGGATAAGTCATGCAACTATCTAAGGCAATTGCGATAGTGTCCCTTGTTTTCCTGATGAGCTCCACCTTATCCAGGGCACAAACCACCAGAGACGCAACAGAATTCGACCAACTGAAGTCGCTGGTGATATCACAGCAGAAAACATTGGAGCATCAGCAGGCCCAAATCGAAGCTCTGCAACAAGCTTTGGCGGAACAAAAAGAAATGCTCGCGAACGCCCTCCAAAGGGATGGGACCGACAGCAGCAACATCGTATCGGCGGTCTATCACCCATCTGTGGAGACAAGCATAGCGACGAAACCACAGGCACCACAAAACCCACCACCGAGTGATCAGGAGCCGCTGACCCCGGAACAGCAGAAAGTCGAAGAAGAGCTGCAACGTGGCCCAGAAATCGCGGACGTGACGCCTGACACCCCCGCTGTGAAATTAGGCCCCGCGAAGGTCCGCCTGATCGGGTACCCTGCCCTTACGGCGGTATACCGTTCAACCAACTCGGGAGGAAACGTCGGCACCAGTTTTACGAGCATCCCTTTTGACAACGGAGCCCCGGGTAACACCAGCGAATTCCGTTTGTCGCCACAAAGCACACGGCTTGCCATCCGGGTTGATGCAGATTTGCAAAAAAGCAGGGCCGCCGGTTACTTCGAAATGGATTTCGGTGGAACGGTCCCAGGCAACGTGGCGGTGACCAGCTCGAGCTACGGTTTCCGCATTCGGCAAGCTTGGTTTGACTATGCGTGGGGCAAATACGAGCTTACGGCGGGGCAGCTGTTCTCGCTGATGACCCCCGAGAAGACGGACATTCTTCCCTGGCCAGGCGATGTGGCTACGACACAGGTGATCGACACCAACTATGTAGCAGGTCTAGTCCAGGGCCGGTATCCTCAGGTGCGTTTTGTCTATCATGCCTCGAAGGCCACAGCTTTTGGTTTTTCACTGGAGAACCCCGAGCAACAGGTGGGAAGTGGCAGTGCCAGCGGCGTCATTTTCCCCGCCGGTCTTTCGTCAATTCTTACCACCCAGTACAACACCGGCTCCAACGAGCTTAAGGTTCCGAATATGACCCCGGATTTTGTTTTGAAGGCTGCTTTCAATGGCAAGCTCGCCGGCCGAACCTCACACCTTGATGTCGGAACTGTATTCCGGGTCTTCCGTAACTACGCTCCGACCAGTACCGGTAGCTTCTCGGAGAAGAGTCACGCGGGAGGTTTCGGCGTCAACGCGGATTTCAGCCTTGAAGTCTTGAAGAATACTCGACTGGTGTTGAATGGCTTCTACGGTTACGGCGCTGGACGATATATTGGGGGTTTGGTGCCTGATGTGATCGTCAAGGCCAATGGAAACATCCAGCAAATTCCAGCTTATTCGTGGGTCAGCGGATTCGAAATTGCCCCGAACAAGGCCACCGGATTTTATGTTTACTACAGCGGGGTCTATGGCCAAAACGAAACCACGGTCGACACCAACGGGAAATTCATCGGATGGGGCTATCCTGGAGGGTCTAACGCTGCCGACCGCATTGTTTCAGAAATTACGGGAGGCTACTCAAGGGTTTTTTGGAAGCACGAGAACTTGGGTTCGGTTCAGGCCGGATTTCAATATGCCTATCTTTGGTTGCAGCCCTGGTCAACCGGGGGCGGTCCGAACCAGGCTCAAACGAACATGTTTTTTTCTCAGCTGAGATATAACCTGCCCTAAATGGGTTTCCTGCTGTGCGGCTCCGGGATCACCTGCCTGCGGAGTCTGCCCAGCGATAACTGACGTATTGAAGCAGCTGAACCTCCAATGTGAGGGAGAACTAGGTGGCAGAACTGGCCTTTGCCTGCTTGTCTTGTTCCTCCGGCAGTTGGAACAGTTCGGCAAGCCTGAGCTTCCGCAACGTCGAGCGGCTCTTCCGCTGATGTCCTTCCATGCGCTTCAGGATGTCATCTAGCGCACGGACAGCGTTCACGATGTACGGACCTTTGTTGAGCATCACGCATTCAGCGCGCACACCTGCCGCGGCGTCGGTGATTTCCGAGCGGGAAGGAACACCTTCCTTGGCGAGAGATTCCAGCACCTGTGTCGCCCAAATCACCGGAACGTGTGCTGCTTCGCACAACCACAAAATTTCTTCTTGCACTTCTGCCAACCGCTGATAACCGCATTCCACGGCAAGATCGCCGCGTGCGATCATCACTCCAATCCGCGGGCTGCGCATTGCCGACAGCAGGAGGTAGGGCAGTTGCTCAAAGGCTTCGCGCGTTTCGATTTTCAGGATGATTCCCACATTGCTCGCGCCTAGCTCTCGCAGGCGTGACTGAAGATCACGAACGTCCGACTCCGAGCGCACAAAGGAGTAGCCAAGCATGTCTGCATTTCCGGCAATAAACTCTAGCGCGCTTATATCGTCTGACGTGAGCGGCGAGACCCGGAGTTCGCTTTCCGGAAGGTTGATGCCTTTTTCGGCGCGCAGCTTGCTCCCCTTGGGGCGGGCTTGCACGATCTCTACCTTGATACTGTCCTCCTCGACAGCTCGAATGACGCCGCCGATTTTGCCGTCGTCCAACTTGATTTTTTCTCCCACCAGCACGTGCTCCAGGAAGGCTGGTTGTGCAACCCCGATTCTGGCCGGACTGAGAAGATGCCCTTGTCGGTCATACACGGCGGGGCGTCCCGGAGTGGAAGAGCGCAGCACAATCAGAAAATCTCCGTGCCGCAAAAGTATGGATTGCGGCTGGCTCGGAAGACTGCCAACGTGGGCCTGCGCCTTCTTCCCGGCGTGCCGCGAACCTCTTGTGAAGATTGCCTGTAGCGGCAATCCGGGCACAAGGTAGGACGTGAATTCGCTCTCCGCCCAGCGGTTCTTGCCGTCTATTTGAGTAACTCGCATGGATCGTGATGCACCTCGCGCATCCTTGAATTTGATCTGATCTCCTGGTGCAAGTTTGGTCAGCCATTGCGCTGGAACCGGCACGCAAGCATCCGCACCAATCGAAGGAGTCTCCGGGTTCCGCGAGGAGGTCAGGAAAATCCGTGCCGGGAAAATGACTCGGCCGTAAGCGTCACGCTTGGGTCTGTACTTCAACACTGCCGGACCCGACTCAAGTATGCCGGTGCGCAGCTTCGGGCCACCCAGGTCCATGTGGATGCGACATTCGCGCCCGGTTTCTACCATTGCTCGCTTCAAGTTGGAGATCATCGCGCTCCACTGTTCCGGTCCGTCATGGGCACAGTTTACTCGCATGCAGTTCATGCCCCTGAGCAATAGGTCGCGAACCAACCCGAAGTCTACCGCCGCTTCGGAAGGCATCGTGACCATGATGCGGACGTTCCGATCTTTGGGCGACGGGCCCAGCAGTGCCTCAGTATTTCTTTCGAGCAAATCCCATCCTCGAAGGGTGGCGACTTCCTGCGCTTGAACCGGATGCGCACCATTTGTTGGCTTACCAACCAATCGGTTGAGAACGTGAAGTACGGCATCGACTGCACCGAGCACATCGGGCTCTGCCCTTCCGAGCGATGACAAACCGTGAATTGCGAGTCGCTCCTGCAGATCTCGCACGTCCCGGCGCCGGAGCACCATGTAATGCACAAGATTTCGCGCGCTCTCGTGATGCTCTGGGCAAATCTCGAGAAGTCGTTCCCCAAGCGCCGCCTCCTGTCGCAGCATCTCGCCCTGAAGCTCCGTGAGTTCCTCAATCAGAAGGTGCAACGGTTCCGTTTCTTTCATAGAGCCTCCAACTGAGTGGTGGGACGGGCGCAATCGGCGAGAAATACTACAACGCCTACGAGCAATGACAGTCGCATCGCGAACCAGGCATCGCGGTACTGCGAACTTCGATCGCCCGAACCTTTTTCATCCGCCATATGCGCTTGCTCGACGGTCATAATAGTGTTCCGCTGAGAACAAGCTTGGCCACGCTGAAGTAAATGACGAGCCCGGTAACGTCGACCAGCGTTGCCACGAAAGGAGCAGAGGCGCTCGCTGGGTCGAGCCCGCAACGCCTTAGGATGAATGGCAACATCGAACCGGCTATCGTCCCAAAGGTCACGACGCCTAAAAGGCTCAGAAGGATAGTAAGGGCTACGAGGAGATAGTACTCTCCGTAGATAGGG
>Ga0207722_1000160_pt1 | contig 9976 bp, 13 predicted proteins | sample LuqExpMetageno26_FD_187784 | JGI IMG/M metagenome (GOLD analysis project Ga0207722, IMG submission 187784) | Tropical forest soil microbial communities from Luquillo Experimental Forest, Puerto Rico - Sample 26 (SPAdes) | ecosystem: Environmental > Terrestrial > Soil > Tropical forest ...
CTCAAGCGCGCGCAGCCATCAAAACCTCAGCCAGCGGTAAGTGCGGACGTGCCCCTACCGGTTAGCGCCATGCTGCAACCGACACTCAAACGCGAACCGCCTGAACTCCAGCCAGCGGTGAGCCCGGAAACGCCTCTGCCGGTGAGCGTCAAGGTGCAGCCGACATTCAACCGCGAACCGCCAGAACTCCAGCCAGAGGTGAGCCCGGAAACGCCACTACCGGTGAGCGTTGAGGTGCAGCCGACCCTCGAGCGCGCGGAGCCGTTAGAACCCCAGCCAGCGCTAAGTGCGGACGTGCCTCTAGCGGTTAGCGCCAAGCTGAAACCGACCCTCAAGCGCGCGCGGCCATCAAAACCTCAGCCAGCGGTAAGTGCGGACGTGCCCCTGCCGGTTAGCGCCAAGCTGCAACCGACACTCAAACGCGAACCGCTAGAACTCCAACAAGCGGTGAGCGCGGAATTACCTCTGCGGGTTGGAAGCAAGGTCCGGGCGGTTTGCAAGTTCGGGTCAGTGAAGGAAGGCACGCCAGGCGTAATTACAGCCGTAGCCGACGTTCGCTTTTTTTGGCAGTCGCTAACATACCTATGCACGTTCGCTGACAACATAAAGGTTCGTGCGCGTCCAAAGGATATTGAGGCCTACAACCACGAACATAGCCTTGAAGAATTGGAGCAACCGGATTTGCGATCGATTCAATCGCGGCGCATAGCTTTGCGGGCGGAGCAGTTGCTTTCTCGGCAACGCCGAACGCGCCTGCCTTTCGCCGGTAAAACAAAAGTGCCAAACGAAGTTAGCGGGAGTAAACACTGAAGGCCTGAGGCGACAGTTGATCAGGACCGAAAGTACGTGCGGATGGCACCTACGATGATGGCGCCGGCCAGGAAGGCGATGACCAGCGGTAGCCAGATGAGAAACGTGCCTATCAGTAGAACTAAAAATACTGCCGATAAGATGCCAAGTATCAGCAAGGACAGGAGCCCACTGAACGGCCCAATCTGTGTCACGTGGACGTACTCAGTGCCGCTGGTGTCGGTGAAAACAAATGTTCCCCGCCTGTCACGCACAGTTCCTTTTCGGTGGTCATGACCAGGTGGAATAATCTCCGGTTCCGAACGCGGTGTTTCACTCATTGGCATGTGAGCCTCTCCTAGTTGCTCCCTGTCGCCTGCACCATTATTGACTGAACAGACGCTCATCCGCGTGCCATTCGTGTAGGCTTCGGATAAAAGCTCTGCTTCTGCCTTTGAGGCGCTCGCCCGTTTATCGACCTCCACATCACCGGTTGCACTTCGAGTGGCCTTCCAGTCTGAGCGTTGATCCAGCCATGCTCGGTTCGTTTCGCGCTGAAGCGAAGCTCGAACACACCAAAGTTATCTCTGCACTGTAGCCAGACAGATGTGTTTACCGGCGCGTTGGCAATGGGTCGCCAATTGTCACTTGAGGACATTCTTTGGGTTTCCTTTTTTCTGGAGCGGCGAACTGTAGATATGTGCTTCACATCGAAAGACAAGGCTGCCAAACAGATTGCGGCTGGCAGAACTGGCGCGCTCAATTTGCGGTGACTCAGCGAAATTGGCCCCAGCGGACAATGCATTGCCATGGCATTTGGCGATAACTTTCAACTTTACGATGCCGTCCGCGATTTGGCGGCGGGGTAATGTGTAAGGCGTCGTCCACACGCGACGAGTAGCAGTCGAGACTAAGCGATCATCAACTGCAGTGCTCGCAACACTTCTCATTAGCCCAAGCCTCGCGCGCCTCACGAACGATGAACCAAACGATCCCCAGGGACGCGACTGGATCAACCCACCAGGCTCCGGTAGCTAATTGCGCGGTAAGAGCAATAACCACGACGAATGCGAGCCAACCGCAGGTAATGCCTTCGACTGCATCGGCCCTCAGCGCTCGGCTGCCCAATGCGCTCGCAAGATGCAACTTCCGTCGCGATAGAAAATACATGATCGGAATAGCAGAGACGCTTAGTATGAAACCAATTTTTGAAAACTCTGCGCCCGTGCCTGTCCACAATTTCCACGCTGCACCAGCAACCACATAGGCAGCAAGTGCGAAGAGCAGCCCGCCGCCGATTTTTGATGCTGTTTGTTCGGCGCGTTCCGCGAACGCTTCGCCGCGTCGAAGTTCGACATTGAGACGCCAGACCAATACGCAAGCCGAAGCAAGCTCGATGAAGCTATCTATGCCGAAAGCAACGAGAGTTAGGCTGTTTGCGACGACACCGGATCCAATGGCGACGACTGCTTCAACGGTCATCCACGCGAGAGTGAGGTATTCGAGCCAAAATGCCTGGCGGACCAAAGCCGCTCGATCCACCTGATTACCGGCCTGGGTCACTATATTTTCGCTCATTTGTGCACCCAGCCCGTTTGCGTATTGGGCGTGATTACAACAAAGTCAAACTCAGAAAGGCAATTCAACTTTGATGGCACGAGCATTGATTAGAGCATTGCTCAGGTGCAGCATCCTGGGCATAGGTTTCACCAGATGACAGAGCGTGTTCAGCACGCGTTAATTCGCGACCCAGATAAGCCGCGTGATCAAGCCGAGTGAGCAGCCCGCGTTCTATCGCAGTCATATAAACCTCCGCGGCAGAGCAACCCTCGATAATCGCCGTCAGAACGCCGTTGTTCTTATAGTGTTCAAGATTTAGTCGACGGCGCACTCGGTCAATGAAAATAACAAAGTAGCCTGCCGGATCAGACACCATCTTTTTCGGCAGCCGCCCGATGACAGGCATGATCGTAGCGGTTGGAGCAAAAGGCTCAGCGGCACCGGGGTTGCGGTCAGCGCACTCACGCACCGCAGCCGAAAGTTCTTTAACCTCGGTATTTCCGATTAGGTCGATTACCTCAACCGTCTTGCGGAAATGATTGATAGCGGTAAGCTCCAAATTGCGGAGCACTGGCCGCTTGCCCTTCGCGTTTATGATTCTCCGATCATCATTCACACCATTGCGTGCGAGCGCGACCAGCGATTGGCCGGGTAAGTGTCCAATTGCCTTGCGGCTGTCCTCACCACACACGATAACAAAACGAATTGACGGATCGGCGAGAACATTGGTGACGAGGCGTTCAATCCCAAGGTTTTCTGTTTGCAGTGTGCCCGCAATGGCGACCACATCCGGGACTGCGGCTGCTAAGGGATCGACTAATTCTTCAGTATTGAGCGTGCAGACCGCGACGGGTGCATGGTAGCGCAGCACTCGATAGGACCCCGGCAAGGGAGGCCACCCTGCCCTTGCCTCAACCGCTTCGGTCGGACAAACATCGACGGCACATCCGCCCGCTGCGCCGAGCGCGTTGAGCGCCACTGCGGGGTAACACACGTCACAACCAAGACACTCATATTTCTTGGGTAGCAGGCGATCTGTGGCGGATGCCATTGCCTCCGCTAATATCGCTGGGCGCTCTGGCTCAGGGATGGCGCGATCAAACGCCTCCAGGGTGTGACGGAAACAACCGCAAGACCAACATTTCCTAGCGTCGGCGGCTGCCCGCAGTTGCGTAGTGGCTTCGTTCAACCGGTCCGATAGCGTCGCGGCGACTGGCGCGACTGACGTTTCCATGTGTCCTCCGCAAGACATAGGCCCTGATCGAGAAGGTTCATCGTGCAGGGATCGACGATGCGGTAATGGATATTCGTACCGTTGCGGACATTGCTTAGGATGCCCTCAGCGATAAGCCTCTGAAGCTGGTTCGATACGGCCTGCGGCTTCATTCCGACCATCTCCGCAAGTTCGGTTACCGGCAGCCCCGGACGCCTCGCCAGCGCGTGTAGCAGTCGCAATCGCGTACCGTTCGCCAGCACCTTGAATGTCCGCTCAAGCGCCCCGGCTTCTTCCGGGGATAACAAGGGCCGCGTCGCCAGCCGGGGTTTCGGGCGGCATGCTGGTTCAGCAAAGACGGCTCGCGATTTCATATCCTTGACCTGCATCAATGAAAAATATAGATATTACACCATGTAATGTAATAGTAGTCAATCAGAAAGGATTAAGACCATGAGGGACCAGAACAAAAGCGGCTGTTGCAGGCAACAAGCGGATACGAAAAATGAGGAACAAGCCGCTGCGACGACAATACAGGGCTGCGGATGTGGGAACAGAGGGCAAAAAAATGAAGAGTGCAGCAGCAATCAAGCGCAGGCTGCTGGTGCCGAACCACGCGAGAGAAACGATCGAAAACAGGGCTGCTGTTGCTGCTGAAACGAGCCCCGGAACTCGTTCTAGGTCAGACGTGACTAGTCAGCAAAAGGCAATCGGGTTAATTTCGAGTCGCACTGGGAACTGTTTTGAATTTTATTGCGGGCGCCTCAGGCGTCAGACAGAAGTGACGTTAACCAAAACTTAACCAAATTCTGCAAAAAATTGCTGGTTCCTCCCCTAGTTCTTGCCGCCGGATGGTCACTCTCTGGCGGCTTTTTTTCACTGTGGTCTAAGTCCCAGCCGCTGAAACCGAGGTTCCACGCTGTGAAAAGCGGGCATAACCCCGGTTTTGTCACGAGATGAACGCGAGCGGGCCCTTTTGTGGTGGGTTGGGCGCCGGCAACACCCCGAACTCCGTCGCCGGTGACCGGGCCAACCGGCGACACCCCCTCGACCCATCGCCGGTGGCCGTTCCCTTCTGGGCCGCGCTGTAATGAGTACGCGGCCCTCTTTTTATTTGTACCGGCGATCCTGCATGTGATTGCGCCGCGAGCCTGTGAAAGATTTCACAGCATCGCCACTCTCCGTGCGTTATTCACATTATTCACAAGCCCTTCAGAGCGCGGGAAGGCGAAAGGAAAGTCTATGGAGACCGGAGAACTTGATTTGACCAAACTGACCGATTCCAAAGTGCTGGCGATGCTGGTCGCTGATATGGAGTTTTTGGGTCTTATAAAATTCGTGGCATCCACTGCCCGAGACCCTGATGCCCTAAAGCGGCAAAATGTCACACCAATTCAAGAACGCAGAGCTACTAGCAAAGCTGCGTAAATCGTTAAACGACCCGCTATAGCGGCGACAACGGCTTCTTCAACGTGATGCAATTGCCGCGTTCAAAGGCGTGATTGCAAACCTTCGACGCTTATATTTGCCGCAGGGCCTGAGCGAATAGTGCGCCCGGTCGCAGAAGCCGTTCCCGAGGTCGGTATGCTTTTCCAAGGCGCAATCGTTTCCACTATGATTTTGATACCAGCCAGAGCGTTGTCGATTTCACTTTGCACGCGAGCGACCTCTGTTTTCAGAAATTTTTGTAGGTCGTGGAGTTCGGACGTCAGGCCTTCCAGGCTCTCCATCGAGCTTGAAGTTAGTCGCGCGAGTGAAGACCTGATCCTTTCAATATCATATGCACGCTCAATCTGAGCACGAGGAGTATTGGGCTCAATCTGAGGAGGAGGGGTGTCACGCTCAGCATAAGGGCGAGGGTTTATAAGCCTTTGCCCCACTAGTTTACTGATCTCTTCTTCTACATCCGGGTCAAGAAGCGACTTCTCAGCGGGTGCATTAGATGTAGAGGAGCCCATCAACCTTCTCCTATGGATTGGCGTGTCCGTACCCTCGCGAACGGTAATTCCTGTTAGGCTAACGAATGGTTAAGCTAGTGCTATCGCAGCGATCTCGTTTTTATCTGTTGCCCGGAAATAACCCGCGCGAACTCCTACGCCACGCGTGAGCGCGCTGGGTGGGCCGGTGGTCTCGCAGTTTAGATAAGGGTTTGGAGGAGAGTGGCCATGGGGTCCGCCTTTATCCAGTGTCAGATTCATAGGCGGAGACAGCCAGTTCACTACTGTCCTTAAGGCAGTTCACGAAAGGACATTGCGCTTGAGATTCATCAACGCGAAGCCCTGCCGATTTTTGAGAATTGCAGTTAGGGGTGTCGTAGAATTTCAACCCAACATCCACCGCCAATAGGCGATCCCCATCACCCAACTACGCCGTTTCGCTCATAGAGTGCACCGATGGCTGGTAGGGGAAACTCAGATCAACAGCCAAATCACACAAGCAATCAAACTAACGACCGCAAAAATCGCAACAATCCCGAGATAGACTAGTGCGCCACTGGCCTGTTCGATGAGTTGGCGCCGTTCGGGATTACTGAATTTAAGATGAGCCATGGCTCGGAATTTTCGTTCTCCGATGAAAAAAATCCAGCAATCGTAGGAGTTAACCTAAATGGCGCAGCTCAAACAGCGCGCCCATGGGCTCAAATCGTAGCCGATGGCTGGCAGGGGGACGTTTAAAATGCCCGGCAATGGTGCGCGGTTGACTCGGACATGCGTTAGTTTGGATTGGCCTTCAGGGGATTAGCGGCCAACGCAGGAAAACGAAACTACGCGGCTCCCAGATTCATTGTGGCCTAAGGTTACTTGGGATTAGCCCATAGAGGGTCAAAATCAAGATCAGCAGCAAAATAAACAAGGCCACCGCTATGATCGTAACAAATTTCTCGCCCAGGCTTGTTTCACGGTGTTTGGTGCGGGGGCGTTGCCACATTGGATAAGAATATCATGCCCGGGGGATACAGAAACCCTAACGACTGCGCTTGCCTGAAAGATTTATGTCTATTGGCTCTGCCTCGTGCTTCGAAAAAAATCGCGCGGCTCAGACCCGGACGATAGCTACATCAGCTACATCGTTCTCTGCGACGGTCGTTATCTCGGGCGCATCTTTTATACCGATGCTGGCGTACCCAAAGATGCCGCTGGTTTTGGAGTCTCGAATTTCACGAGTGGCAAGGACGCAAGGGCCCGCAGTAAGACAACGCTCCGAACCGAGGCGGCAATGCGTTCAAGGCAACGTGGGAGAGCCGATAGGCCGCGCAAATCTGGTAGCCAAGAGCCCGGCTGTAGCAAACGGAAGGGCCGCTCATGCTCGGTCCTCGTTTTCATATGCGGCGCGGATAGTTACAGCGCGACCTGTAGCGCAACCTGTGGCGGAAGTGGATTATTGTTCGGAAACCTGGTCGGAGTGGCAGGATTTGAACCTGCGACCCCCTCGTCCCGAACGAGGTGCGCTACCAGACTGCGCTACACTCCGACTGTCGGCGGCCTTATAACCCCTGCTCCTTCGCAGGTGCAAGCTTGAGACAGATATGACCGCCGAACCGGCAACGCGCGTGCTGAGAGCTGATCCCGCTGCGATCGAAGCCGCCGCCTGCTGCCTCGCCGCCGGCGGGCTGGTGGCGTTCCCGACCGAAACCGTCTATGGGCTCGGTGCCGCCGCCGGAAATGGCGCGGCAATCGCCCGCCTTTATGCGGCCAAGGGCCGGCCGCGCTTCAATCCGCTGATCGCACATGTGGCGGACGTCACAGCCGCGCGTAGGTGTGGACGCTTTGATTCCGCAGCCGAGCAGCTCGCCGCGGCATTCTGGCCGGGGCCGCTGACGCTGGTGCTGCCAAAACAAGCGGACTGCGGGGTCGCCCATCTCGCACTCGCCGGCCTCGACAGCGTCGCGGTGCGCGTGCCGGCCCACCCGGTCGCGTTGGCTTTACTGGCGGCGTTCAAGGAACCGGTGGTGGCGCCCTCTGCCAACCGCTCTGGCCACGTCTCACCGACCAGCGCGGTGCACGTGCTAGCCGATCTGCGCGGGCGTATCGACATGGTGCTCGACGGCGGCAACTGCCCGATCGGCGTCGAATCCACCGTCGTTGCTTGCGTCGGCGCGCCGAGGCTGCTGCGGCCGGGCGGATTGCCGCACGACGAGATCGAGCGCGTCATCGGCCGCGCGCTCGATATCGCGCCGACCGCAGACGAGAAGCCGCTCGCGCCCGGCATGCTCTCCTCGCATTATGCGCCGAAAGCGCGACTGCGGCTCAATGCCAGTGAGGCCGAGCCGGGTGAAGCGCTGCTCGCCTTCGGCGCGGCGCCCGCAAGCGATGCCCTCACCCTCAATCTGTCGCCGCGCGGCGACCTGATCGAAGCGGCCACGAACCTGTTTTCGCACCTGCGCGCGCTCGACGCCTCCGGCGCCAAGACCGTCGCGGTGATGAGAGTGCCGCGCAAAGGACTGGGCGAGGCGATCAATGACCGGCTAGCGCGTGCCGCTGCACCTCGGCAAGGACGCACGGAATGAAAGAACAACAGCGCCGTGCTCCCGAGCCTGATCTGCTGTCGCGCTTTGCCAGGATCGTCGGCGACAAATACGCGATCACCGATCCGACCGCGCTCGAGCCGTTCCTGAACGAAGGCCGCGGGCTCTATCACGGCCGCACACACATGATGCTGCGACCCGGCTCGGTTACGGAAGTATCGGCGATCCTCAACCTTGCCAACGAGACCAGAACGCCGCTGGTGCCGCAGGGCGGCAATACCGGCCTGGTCGGCGGGCAGATCCCGCTCAACGGCGAGCTCATCCTCTCGCTCACCCGCCTCGACAAGATCCGCGAGATCGACACCGACTCCAACACCATGACCTGCGAGGCCGGCGTCGTGCTGCAGAAGGTGCAGGAAGCCGCCGCTGCTGTCGATCGGCTGTTTCCGCTCTCGCTCGGCGCTGAGGGCAGCTGCACTATCGGCGGCAACCTCTCCACGAATGCCGGCGGCACCGGCGCGCTCGCCTATGGTATTGCGCGCGAGCTAATGCTCGGCGTCGAGGTGGTGCTGGCCGACGGACGCGTGTTGAACCTGCTGCGCAAGCTGAAGAAGGACAACACCGGATATGACCTGCGCCACATCTTCATTGGCTCCGAAGGTACGCTCGGCGTGATCACCGCTGCGGTGCTCAAGCTGTTCCCGCGCCCGCGCGCGGTGGAGACCGCCTTCATAGGCTTGCTCTCGCCCGCCGCCGCGGTGAAGCTCTTGCACATGGCGCAGGCGCGCATCGCTGGCACCGTCACCTCGTTCGAACTGATCGCGCGCGGCGTGCTCGAGTTCGCCATCAAGCATCCCCATGGCATGCGCGATCCGCTAAGCAGCCAACATCCTTGGTACGTGCTAATGGAGGTATCAGCGCAGCATGGTGATGGCTTGCGCGAGGGACTGGAGCATTTGCTCGACGACGCCAGCGCGCAAGGGCTAGTAAGCGACGCCACCATCGCTGCCAGCCTCGATCAAACGAAGGCCCTCTGGCACATGCGCCACAGTCTGACCGAGGTGCAGAAGCCAGAAGGCGGCTCAATCAAGCACGACGTTTCGGTACCGGTCGCCGCGGTACCGGATTTTCTCGCCGAGGCAAGCGCGGCAGTGCAAAGGTTGATCCCTGGCTGCCGACCAGTGCCGTTCGGCCATCTCGGCGACGGCAACATACATTTCAACGTCAGCCAGCCCGTCGGCGCTGACAAAGCAGCGTTCCTCAAGCGCTGGGACGACGTCAACGCCGTGGTAGACAAAATCGTGCTGAAGTATCAGGGCTCGTTCTCGGCCGAGCACGGCATCGGCCGACTCAAGCGCGAGGAACTGGCGAAGGTCAAGGACCCGGCCGCGCTCGAACTGATGCGCGGTCTCAAGCGCATGCTCGATCCCAACGGAATCCTAAATCCCGGCAAGGTGCTGTGACTAAGGCGTCACCGTGGGTCGCGCCTTCATGCTGGGATGGAATTTGCAGAATTAGTCGAAAGTGCCAACTTTCTTCAGCTCCGCCGCGCCGTGATTAACAGCGATGATGCCAACACAGGCGCCCTACCCTCGCCGCAGGCAGTTGTCGTCGGGCTGATGAAGAGGCTAGACCGCTACTGATGACCGAGCGCACCTATCCCCAACGTCCCTATCTTGCCGTCAGCGCCGCCATTATCCGGGACGGCAAGGTGTTGGTGGTGCGCCGCGCACGCAAACCGGCGCTCGGCATCTACACGCTGCCGGGCGGCGTGGTAGAAGCCGGTGAAACGCTGACACGCGCGTTGACGCGCGAAGTGCGCGAGGAGACCGCTCTCGCTATCGAGCCAGTCGCGCTAGCCGGCCATCGCGAAGTCATCGTGAAAGATGCGGATGGACGCATCGAGCGGCATTTCGTCATCATGTGTTTTGCCTCGCGTTGGGTTTCCG
>Ga0207722_1000178_pt1 | contig 9467 bp, 10 predicted proteins | sample LuqExpMetageno26_FD_187784 | JGI IMG/M metagenome (GOLD analysis project Ga0207722, IMG submission 187784) | Tropical forest soil microbial communities from Luquillo Experimental Forest, Puerto Rico - Sample 26 (SPAdes) | ecosystem: Environmental > Terrestrial > Soil > Tropical forest ...
CCACATCGAAGAAACTCATCGCCAGAATGAGGAAGAAGGTCGCGCTCGCCGCCTGCTTCACCAACACGAATTCGGCCGTCATCGCCAGGAACAACAGCAGCGAGAGCCCGTGATCGACGACACCGCGGCTACCCGGCTTCGCGGCCTTCATCATCTCGACGAACAGAAGCAGGATTGCGAGTGTCACCAGCATGTCGCCGCCCGACATCGCCCATTCGGCGCCTGACATCATGTGTACGGTCGCCAGCGTGCTGGTCCAGCTCGCGCCCGGCATCAGGAAGGCAACGATGTTGTAGATCGCGAAAGGGACGAGCAGCAAAGGAAAGCCGATGAGGAACATAACCGACTTCCCTCGGCAAAAAACTTACGCTTCGGTCTTTACCTTCAGCACCTGGCGGCCCTTGTACATGCCCGTCTTCAGGTCAATGTGGTGCGGACGGCGCAGTTCGCCGGAATCCTTGTCCTCGACGTAGCTCGGCTGCTTAAGCGCGTCGGCAGAACGGCGCATGCCGCGGCGCGACGGCGAGGTTTTTCTTTTTGGCACAGCCATGGGAGACGAGCTCCTGAAACACAAATGCCGGTTTTGAAGCGGGGCTTATAGAGGATGCTTCCAGCCAAGGCTAGGGGGTCTCTCGCAGGCAATTTGCAGCCTCGCCGGCCCTTTCTGAGCGCGCGACATAAAGGCCCGCCAGCCGGCGCAGGCCGGGGCCGGGAGCACGCGGATCACGCGTTGTTGGGTTCGGCAGCGTCGCGGCCATCAATGCCGCCTGGTAACGGCCCAGGTCATGTGCTGATTTGCCAAAGGCGCGGCGGCCGCCCGTTTCAATGCCGAATTCGCCGTTCGGGCCCCACTCGGCGATATTGAGGTAAATCTCCAGGATGCGCCGCTTCGGTAACACCAGATCGATCCATAGCGCCAGCGGGAGCTCCAGCGCTTTGCGCAGAAAGCTGCGGCCCGGCCAGAGGAACAGGTTCTTCGCCACCTGCTGAGTGATCGTCGAACTGCCGCGCACGTCCCCGAGGTCGTCAGCATCATTGATCGCCTCGCGGATTTCCGTGAAATCGATGCCGTGATGACCGCAGAAGCGTTCGTCCTCCGCGGCGATCACCGCGAGCTGCAACACCCACGCGATGCGCGACAGTGGCACGTATTGGCGCCGCACCCGCTGGCCGGTCACCTCGCGCCAGAGCATTACCGTAGAAACTGGCCGGCCGGAAGCATAGAACGGCGTGATCGCATAGGGCAGCGCCAGCAACAGCAGCACGGCGAAAATGACGACGCGTAGCGGACGCGGCATCCGCGGCATGCGCAAAATGCCGAACGCGACGCCGAAGCGTTTTTTGCGTGAGGCCATGCTGTGAGACTAGCCTATTCGCGTGACCATTTGCGCCGGATGCTGCCCTGAGGCTAACTACCGGCATGGACGGCCTTGCTCCGAAGAACTTCGCCAATCGGCTTGCGGTCGTCGCGGCCGAGACCGAGGTCCTGCTCGAAAGTCTGCTCGATTCCGAACCCCGTGCCGGCGAGATAGCGCGCCCACAGCGGCTGCTTGCGGCCATGCGCCATGCCATGCTCGCCGGCGGCAAGCGGCTGCGGCCTTTCCTTCTGGTGGAGACCGCGGGGCTCTTCGGTGCACCGCGCGAACGCGCGCTGCTCGCGGGCGCCGGACTCGAATGTCTCCACTGCTACTCGCTGGTGCATGACGATTTGCCGGCGATGGACGACGACATAATGCGACGAGGACGGCCGACCGTACACAAGGCCTTCGACGAGGCGACTGCGATCCTGGTCGGTGACGCGCTGCAGACGATGGCGTTCGCGGTGATAGCGCGTGCCGAAGTGCATCCCGATGCAGGCGTGCGCATCGCGCTGGTGGCCGAGCTCGCGCGCGCCGCCGGCCTCGGCGGCATGGCCGGCGGCCAGATGCTCGATCTTGCCGCCGAAGGGCGCTTTGAGGACAAGCATGCGTTCAGCGAGCACGAGGTCGCAACAATGCAAGCGATGAAAACGGGTGCGCTGATTCGCTTCGCCTGCCGCGCCGGTGCGATCCTCGCGCAATGCGATGCGAACGAGCTCGCCGCCGTGGACCGTTATGGTGCTGCGATCGGCCAGGCGTTCCAGATCGCCGACGACCTGCTCGACGTCGAGGGCGACGCCCGGACGATCGGCAAGGCCGCGCGAAAAGATGCCGCGGCCGGCAAGGCGACGTTGGTGGCGTCGCTGGGGACGGTCGGTGCGCAGGTGCGTCTCAAGGAACTCATCGCAGTAGCCGACGCGGCGTTGGCGCCGTTCGGCGCGAAAGCCGATATTCTGCGCGCCGCCGCCTGTTTCATCGCCGAGCGGCGAAACTGAGGCGACTAATGACCCGCAAAGCATCCAAGCTAAACGAGCTAAGGATTCCTTTGAGGTTCGCGCGCCTGCGTGCGCTTGATCTCAGCCGGCAGCATCGTACTGTTGATTGCGCTGGGCTTCAGCTGGCGCCTGCCGACCAAACTCGTACCCGGCCGGAACGTCGGCATCGCGTTATATCGGCTGTTGGCTAGATGATGTCGCGCTGGTTCCCAGTATTCGCGAGCGCGCCGCCATACGGGACGAGGACGCATCGAGGTTGTCGATCCTGCGCACCTGCGCGGCAGTCGCCAATCTGTTCGCCGTCGTGGTGCAGCTTGGCAATTTACAGCCGGGCCAGCTCGCCTACGGCATGATCACGTTCCGGCGGATAGTCAACATGCACAGCGTGCTATCGTTTCTTCTACAAAGTGTCGGTGCTGGCGCTTACCGTGAGTGCTTACCGTGAATGTGGTCTCCAACCTGATCAAGCCCGGTTGAGGGCGCGCAAAGCATGTTAAGCAGCGGCGCTCAAACCATCCTGTTCATGATGGCGGTGCTGGCGGCGGTGGCCGTCGCTGCCAAGCGGTTGAAGGTCGCCCCCTCAATCCTCCTAGTGATCGCCGGCATCGGTATGGCGCTGATCCCCGGGCTGCCGCGCGTTCAGCTCGCGCCTGAGCTGGTGCTGCTCGTGATCTTGCCGCCCCTGATCTACTCGGCCGGCGTCGTCATGAGCTGGCGCGACTTCAAGTTCAACCTGCGGCCGATTGCGTTGCTCGCCTTCGGCTGCGTGGTGTTCACCACCGGTGCGGTGGCTGCCGCCACGCATTATCTGCTCGGTTTCGATTGGGCTGTCGGTTGCCTGCTTGGCGCCATCATTTCACCGCCAGACGTAGTGGCACCGCTTGCTGTCGCGCGCGAGCTCGGTTTGCCGCGCCGTATCGTCACCGTGCTGGAGGGCGAAGGCCTCGCCAACGATGCGACCGCCCTGGTGCTCTATCGCTTCGCGGTCGCCGCCGTCAGCACTGGCACGTTCTCCATCGAAAGTGCCTCCGTCATCTTCGCGCTGATCGTGGTCGGCGAGATCATTTACGGGATCGGTGTCGGATGGATAAGTCTGCGCCTGCGACAATGGGTACGCGACCCGCGGGTCGAGATCACGCTATCGCTGATGACGCCATACATCGCGTTCTGGCTGCCTGCGCATCTCGGCGGCTCTGGCGTGCTCGCCACGGTCGCTTGCGGACTCTATGTCAGCTGGAATGGGCCGCTGCTGATCCCCTTCGCGACGCGGCTGCAGGGCATCTTCTTCTGGGACCTGATCGTCTATCTGATCGAAGGCATGGTGTTCCTGCTCACCGGCCTACAGGCGCGTACGCTGATGGATCAGACGCATGCCTTCACGATCCGCCAGTTGCTGATCACGACGGTATTGACGACAGCAATAGCCATCGCGGCCCGTTACATCTGGGTGTTCCCGGCGACTTACGTTCCCCGTTGGGTCAGCAAGCGCCTTGCCAAGCGTGATCCGTCACCGCCGTGGCAATGGGCGTTTTTCCTTGCCTTCACCGGCGTGCGCGGCGCGAATTCGCTCGCCGTGGCGTTGGCGATACCCTATACAGTGTTAAGCGGTGCACCGTTCCCGCACCGCGACCTCATCCTGTTCGCGACCTTCGGCGTCATCATCATCACATTGGTCGGGCAAGGCCTTATGTTGCCTGCGGTGGTACGTTGGCTCGGCTTGAATCGGCACGCAAGGGGCGAGCAGCGGCGCGCGATCGAGGCCGAGCTCGCAGCGCGACAGGCCGCGCTGGCCGCGGTCAAGGAGCGATTTGAAAAGCTTATCAAGCGGCGCGAGCTGCCAGAGGAAGTGATCGAACTGTTGCGCACGCGCAATATCAGCCGCGCGCAGATCCTTCCGGAGAACCTTCAGGATGGGCTCGAGCACATGCGGATTTCCGCGGGCATCAAGAAAGAGCTGATCGATGCCGAGCGCGAGTTCATCTACGAACTCTTGCGCGACGGCAAGATCACCGACGACGCGCGCCGGCGCATCGAATACGAATTGGATCTCGAGGAAGCAAGCGTCGCCAACCGCGCGGAAGGCGGCGGCGGCTGGCTCTAATAGGCGAAACAGCGCGCTGGTCAATAGAACCAATCATGTCGATGGAACAAGGCAGTGTCGAAACATCGCTGGAGGATACTATTCCACCGGGTGCTGGCTGCTGCCGAAGCGCCGCTTTATGTAATCGACGACCATCTGCTTGAAATCCGCAGTCAGCGTCGGCCCGCGCAGCGTAGCGGCCTTCTTGCCGTCGATGAATACGGGCGCCGTCGGCTGCTCCCCGGTTCCCGGCAGCGAAATGCCGATATCGGCGTGCTTCGACTCGCCCGGGCCGTTGACGATGCAGCCCATCACCGCGACGTTGAGGGTCTCCACACCTGGATATCGTGCCTTCCAGACAGGCATTGAGTCGCGGATGAAGCCCTCGATGTCGGCGGCGAGTTCCTGGAATGTCGTCGAGGTTGTGCGGCCGCAGCCGGGACATGCCGCGACCAGCGGCACGAAGGTGCGCAAGCCCATGGTCTGCAGCAGCTCCTGTGCTACCTGCACTTCGCGCGTTCGGTCACCGCCGGGCTCCGGCGTCAGCGAGATGCGGATCGTGTCGCCAATGCCCTGCTGCAGCAGCACGCCCATGGCCGCGGACGACGCCACGATGCCCTTGGTGCCCATGCCGGCCTCGGTGAGGCCGAGGTGCAGCGCATAGTCGGAGCGGCGTGCGAGTTCTCGGTAGACCGCTATCAGGTCCTGCACCGCGGAGACCTTGGCCGACAAGATGATGCGGTTCTTGGAGAGGCCGATCTCCTCCGCCCGCGCGGCCGACAGCAGTGCCGATTGCACCATCGCCTCATGCGTCACCTCCCGCGCGTCGCGCGGAGTCGGCGACTTGGCATTCTCGTCCATCAATTTCGTGAGCAATTCCTGGTCTAGCGAGCCCCAGTTGGCGCCGATGCGCACCGGTTTGTTGTATTTGAGCGCCATCTCGACGATCTGTGAGAATTGCAGATCGCGTTTGTTGCGGAAGCCGACATTGCCCGGGTTGATGCGATATTTGTCGAGCGCCTCGGCGCAAGCTGGGTGATCGGCGAGCAGCTTGTGCCCGATGTAGTGAAAGTCGCCTACGATCGGCACGCTGACGCCGAGCTGCCCGAGCCGCTCCTTTATGCGCGGAACAGCGGCCGCCGCCTGGTCACGATCGACCGTGACGCGCACCAGTTCGGAGCCGGCGCGCGCCAGCGCCGCCACCTGCCGCGCGGTTTGCTCAACGTCGGCGGTGTCGGTGTTGGTCATCGACTGGACGACGATCGGTGCGCCACCACCAACGATGACGCCGGCAACATTCACGGACACGGTGTGTTGACGTTGCTGCTGTGGGTTCGTGCTCATCAGAGACCCTTAGCTATTGGAGTGCCAGACAAACAGAGCGCGGTCAACGCGGCGGAAATCATTGATTTATCGTGCGGAAGGCGGCGAATAGGTGGCGGTGTAATCCGGAATAATCGCGCGCTGCCGACGTTGGTTTCAGCCAATGAAGAACGCGGTCAGCGCGTTCGGTTCACCAATGCCAGTCCGGCGGCGACCAGCATCACCGCGGCGGCGAAGGCCCAGGTGAGCGGCTCGCGGAGGACCAAATGACCGGCGGCAACGCCGAACAGCGGCGTCAGGAAGGTGAAGGCGGAGAGCCGATTGGCGGAGTAGCGTGCTATTAACGCGAACCACACCACGAAGGTGACGCTGACCACCCATATGGTTTGATAGGCGAGAGCACCGAGCGCCAGCGTCGACGGCGCTTGCGCCATGTGCTCGCCGGCAAACAAGGCAGCGGCGGCCATCACTGGAGCGGAGACCACCAGCTGATAGAGCATGACCTTTTCCGCTGAGGTGCGGACCAGTGGACTCACCTTGATGAGCAACGTAGTCGCCGCCCAGAACGCAGCGGCAGCCACCATCATCAGGTCGCCGATGAGCTGGCGCGGATTGAGCGCCGGCGTCGGCACGCCGAAGGCGATCAGCATGCCGGCAAACGACAGCGTGAGACCCGACCACTGGGCCGCGGTGAAGCGATCGGCGGGCAAGATGATGCGTGCGCCCAGCACTACCAAGAAAGGCGCCAGATAGATGAACAGCACCGCGCGCGTTGCCGTTGTGTAAAGTAGGCCCTCATAAATGAAGATGAACTCGAGTGCGAACAGGATGCCGGCCGTTAACCCGGCGGCTAACGTGCCATCGCGCTTGAACAGCGTAATGCCGCGCAGCCGACACCAGCCGGCAATCAAAAGTGTCGCGACCGTAGAACGGATTGCCGCCTGCGTCATCGGTGGAATCTCGTGGATCGCGATCTTCACCGAAACCTGGTTGAAACCCCAGGACAGGCACAGCACCAGCACGACCGCGATAGCGGCCGCGTCGAGCGGGCGCGTGATGTGATGGGAACTAGCCGACGAAGACACTGAGAATTTTCCAGTGGCCGCTAGGCCGCCCTGCAGTGGGCGCAGATGCCAGAGATCTCGATCACCGGCGTTTTCGGCGTGAAGCCAGCGGCGCGCGAAGCGGTCTTGATTGTGTCCGCGACGGCGGCACTGGCCGCCTCGCCCACCGTGCCGCAGCCCTCGCAAATCAGGAACACCACCGGATCGCCGCTGGCGTGATGCTGCACGCAGGCGATGAACGCGTTGCGGCTTTCGATTCGGTGCACCAGCCCCTGCTCGCGCAGAAAATCGAGTGCGCGATATATGGTGATCGGGGCCGCCCGTGCGCTGCGCACTGCCAGCCGGTCGATCAGCTCGTATGCGCCTAGCGGCTGATGACTCGCCAGCAGTGCTTCCAGTACGCGGCGGCGGATCGGTGTGAGTCGCCCAGAGCGCGCCGTGCAGATCTCCTCGGCGCGCGCGATGGCCGCGCTGGCGCAGCGCTCGTGGTCGTGGCCGGGCGCAGGAAATATCGTGCGCCTACTCTTGGGCGAAGAGGCCTTCATGTTTATCAAATCTAGCGCCTCGGACCGCGAGTCGCGAAAAAACTCAGTTTCACAAATATGTTGCACCGCAATAAAGATGGGGGCAGGTTACAACCCCATCCAAGAGGCTCGCATGCTTAAGGGCAAATCCGTTCTCATCACCGGCACCACCTCGGGGATCGGGCTTGCCATCGCCTGTGCACTCGCGGTCGACGGCGGGGTCGCGCAGTGATCAGATCTATCGTTCGCGCATTACGCGGCGGTCCGCCTCCGGCTTTCAACGCCAAACGCGTCAATCTCGCACTGCAGGGCGGCGGCGCCTACGGCGCCTTCAGCTGGGGCGTCATCGATCATCTGCTCCATGACGGCCGGCTGGAGATCGAAGGCATCACCGGCGCCTCCGCCGGAGCGGTCAATGCAGTGCTGCTCGCCGATGGGTTTTCCCACGGCGGCCCCGCGGAGGCGCGCAAGCGGCTTGCCGATTTCTGGCGCGCCGCCAGCCGCGACGGCGGGCTGCCCGACTTGCAGCGCAAGGCGATCGACCGCCTATTCTCGTTCCTGCCGCTGGAAGACTCGCCGATGGCGATCTGGCTGAAGGCGGTGTCACAATATTTGTCGCCCTACGATTTCAATCCGCTGAACATCAATCCGCTGAAGGACCTGATCGAGCGTTTCGTCGATTTCGACTCCATCCGGAAGCTGGAAAGCCCGCAGCTCATCATCACCGCCACCAATGTCCGTACCGGCCGGTTGCGCATTTTTCCGCACGAGAAGATCACGGCCGACGCCGTGCTCGCCTCAGCCTGCCTGCCGCTGCTGTTTCGAGCGGTAGAGATCGACGGCGTGCCCTATTGGGACGGCGGTTATCTCGGTAATCCTTCAATCTTCCCGCTGTTCGCCCGCACGCAGACCGAGGACGTGCTACTGATCCAGATCAACCCACTGGTGCGCAACACGACGCCGACCTCCAGCCGCGACATAATGAACCGCCTGAACGAGATCACGTTCAACTCGCCCTTGATGGGCGAGCTACGCGCGATCGAATTCGTCGGACGGCTGATCGATCAGAATCGTCTGCCGCGCGGGCAAGGACCCGGCAAATACAAGCGCATAAATATGCACCGCATCGCACTCGATCCTTTCGCCAAGCACCTCGACGCGGAAGGCCGCCTTAACAACGACTATGATTTCTTCGAAATGCTGCGCAACACTGGCCGGCGCGCGGCCCAGCATTTCCTTGCCGCGCATTTCGACGACCTGGGCGTGCGGGGAACCATCGACCTGCAGGAGGAAGTGCGCGCCGAATGGGCATGATAGAATGGTGACATGGCCGGACCGCTGCTAAGCGCCGAGATCGGCGAAGCGCTGCTCGATATTGTGGTTGCCGACATCACCACGCTTGATGTGGACGCCATCGTCAACGCGGCCAACCGCTCGTTGCTGGGCGGCGGCGGTGTCGATGGCGCGATTCACCGTGCCGCTGGGCCGGGGCTGCTCGAGGAATGCCGCAAGCTCAACGGTTGCGAGACTGGCTCGGCCAAGATCACCGGCGGTCACCGGCTGAAGGTGCGTCACGTCATTCATGCAGTCGGGCCGGTGTGGAACGGCGGACGTTCGAACGAGGAGGTACTGCTTGCCGGCTGCTATCGCACCGCGCTCGATCTTGCCGCGGCGCATGGGCTCGCATCGCTCGCCTATCCGGCGATTTCGACTGGCATCTATCGCTTCCCGGCAGATCTCGCCGCGCGTATCGCCGTCGGCACGGTGGCCTCAGAAATCGCCTCGCGGCCGCGCGGGATCCGGAGCGTTACCTTCTGCTGCTTCGCGCCGGAAAGCGCCGAGCATCACAAAGCTGCGTTTGTGGACTTGGGGCTGGTCTAGAGCCTATCTCAAAATTACTGACTCCTAGCGCCTCACCGCCAATCCTGCGAGGCTGCAGAACGTCGGGCCACCACAGCACCAACCTGAAATTATTGCACGAGTCCTCATCAGATGGATTCGCTCGTCAGCGCGACACACTCTCTTTCGTGCCCCCTCAAGATCGATATGTGCCTCATAAAAAATTTTTGAAAAACAACCCCATGCAAAGTAGCGTCATTAAAAATTAGCTAAAAAAGTGCTTA
>Ga0207722_1000195_pt1 | contig 9143 bp, 8 predicted proteins | sample LuqExpMetageno26_FD_187784 | JGI IMG/M metagenome (GOLD analysis project Ga0207722, IMG submission 187784) | Tropical forest soil microbial communities from Luquillo Experimental Forest, Puerto Rico - Sample 26 (SPAdes) | ecosystem: Environmental > Terrestrial > Soil > Tropical forest ...
TGGAGATTTTGACCACCGGTGTCTTCGCCTTTGAATGCGCCTTTAGCGTACGATAATCGTCTTTAGACCAGCGTACGCGTCTTACAGCTTTCTTATTTGCCATGTAGCAGCCCCCTGGTTGCAAATGTGCCGAGCACAATAAGGCGCGAAGTACTTTTTTGCCTGTGACGAATTTCACGGGAAAATGAATTTTGCTGCGGATTCTTGGGGCTCAGTGGTTAAACGCGCTGCTGAATATCTGCTCTGGGAGGTAAAACGGGCAATGCTGAGGACTATCACCAACGTTCGCTTTTGAAGCCAAAGCGCGCGTTGGCGGAGGTCAAACGGCCCACTTCCGGAGTCCCTGTAAGGATTGATACGATGTCCTGTCCTGAGCCTCGGGGCCGACGATGCGGCGGCGCGAGTTCATTACACTGATAAGCAGCGCAGTAGCTAGTCGGCCGCTCGCAGCATTTGGACAACGCGGAGAGCGCGTCCGGCGGATCGGCGTGCTGATCCCATTTCAGGCCGATCCCGAAACGCAAGCTCTCCTCGCCGCGTTCAAGCAGCGCTTTAAAGAACTCGGTTGGACCGAAGGCGGCAACGTTCACATTGATTATCGTTTTACTGATGGGAATCCTGAACGCACTCGTGCCGCGAGCGCTGAGTTGGTTGGACTTTCGCCTGATGTCATCCTTGCTTACGCAAACCCAGCTGTCTCGTCGCTGATGCAGGTCACCCAATCGATACCCATCGTATTTACACAAGCGTCCGATCCTGTCGGGAGCGGTTTCGTTTCGAACCTGGCGCATCCCGGCGGCAACATCACGGGATTCCCTAGTTTCGAGCCAGCGATCGCTGGGAAATGGCTAGAGGTGCTTAAGGAGCTTGCGCCAGGAATAAGGCGGGCAGCCATCGTGCACCATCCGAGTATCGCGGCCAACGTGGCATTCGTACGGGCAGCAGAGGCGGCCTCATCTGCATTCGGGGTCGCGGTCACGGCGGCTGCCGTGCGCAATGCAGCAGACATTGAGGAAACCGTCACAAGATTTGCGCAGGAACCGAATGGTGGCCTCGTTGTAGCGCCGGCTCCGCCCACATTTGACAACCGCGAACTGATTGTCGCATTGGCCGCGCGGTTTCATCTGCCGGCCGTCTACTCGTACCGCAAATTTGTCACCAGTGGCGGGTTGGTGTCGTACGGCATCGACGGAAGGGATCTTTGGCGGGACGCCGCAGTTTACGTCGACCGGATTCTGCGTGGGGCAAAGCCGGGAGATCTCCCGGTGCAGTTGCCAACGAAATACCATTTGGTGATCAACTTGAAAACCGCCAAGGCACTTGGGCTCAGTGTGTCCTCGCAATTTCAGCAGCGCGCCGATGAGGTCATCGAGTAACGGCCAGCGAATGTCCTTATTGGACCTCTATAAAAGAAGGCAGTTCTCCACCACGGGAGTAATCCCATGAGGCGGCGAAAATTCATCGTCACACTTTGGGGGCTTGGACGATAGCGCGCGTGCACAGCGGCTGACGCCTCGCTGAGTTGTTAGTAGCGACCCTTCTGAAGAGTTTATAATCTCGTCTGACCGTAGATTTCTTATTTTGGCACCTCTGCGCCCGTCGCAGGATTTATCGTGTACTTTGTCTCCAATTTGCCTTCCGCCAGCACTTTGTCTTTGATCGCTGCCATCACCGCTTCGCCATCAAAATCACCGCTCAGATTGAGGGTCGGCACACTCAGCGCATACACCGTAAAAATATATCGATGAACCAACTCATCGTTCCAGGGCGGACATGGCCCGTCATAACCGTGGTATTGCCCCTTCATCTGCTCGTTGTTCGCCATGAATTCTGTGAAGGAGTTGAGTCCGCGCACGCCGATGGTCGTCGTCGCCGGTTTACCGCGGGGCACACGGCCTTCCGACTCGGCGCCTTCCTTCAGCGACGTGACGTTGGCCGGAATATCGACCAGAACCCAGTGGAAACGGGTTCTCCGCTTAGCCGACGATGTAACCGTCATGCCTTCCTTGTTCATCTTCTCGCGCTGTTCCGCCGGGTTATCGATATCGGTCAAGATGATGGCATAGGACTTGGTGCCGCTTGGTCCTTTCGACCACGAGATCGGTGGACTGATATCGCCGCCGGCGGTGACGTGTCCCTGTGCAGCCGGCATGCAAAACGCATACTTGGTGGGGACCATTCCGCCGCTCTTGATGGAGTCGACTTCAACCTTGAGCGATGCGGCAGACGCCGGTGCTGCGATTAGCCCCGCCGCCATGCCTGCCACAACCATTCCGATGACTGTGCCCTTAATTGTTTCCATAAAGTCCTCCCTGTGAATCGAGCGTTGCCAGCCGGTTGAGTTAATCCACTTTACCCAGACCCAGACGCGTCCGTCTCCCCGCCCCTAGCCTAGCCATCTGGGCTTTGTTCGACAATCTGAAGAACGGTCTATGGCGCGGCTTGGCGCATAAGGTCCTAATCAATTGCCGATTTACGGGTTGTTGGGAGTTGGCAATTATGATGACGAGTTATTGGGAGGCGTTTCCTCATGTCGATTCTAATTCGTGCAGTACGCGGCGCCGCAATCGTCTTGTTCTCTGCCACCATCGCGGCCTGCGGTAACAGTGAGGCCGATCAGCGCAAGGCCTTCATCGGATTTCTCCAAGACATTAACGGCAGAGCCGGCGTTCACCTCCTCGTTCCCACTCCGAATGACGAAAAAGCCTTTGGACCATACCTGCAGCAATACGCGATCATCCTCGACTACAATAAGGACATGAAAGGCCCAATGAATGATTTCGTCGCGCAGATCATGAAGCTTGGCTACGGTCCCACCTCGAGCCCGCGCACAATCGAACAGATGGCTGCCGCGCCGCAGGACCTCGTGGTAACCAAAAATGCAGTCGACAAGATGGAGCAAGACATTGAGACGCGGTTTGCAAAAATAAATGCGGAACGTAGCGCCTTCAAACAGCCAGACGATTTGAAGGCGGTCTACGACAAGACCTTCGACAAGCTTGTTACCGCTCCAACATTGGCGATGGAAAAATCCGCCAAGGCGCTCGATGCCGGAATCGATGCTTCGATCAAGCTCGCTGATTACATCAACAATCACCGTACCAAGCTTGCGGTGTCCGGGGCGCAGATACAAGCCAAGGACCAGCGCACATTGGACGAGCTTAAGCCGCTGCTGAAAGCGCACCAAGACGCCGGCGAGCGTTTCCGGGCCGCACAACGCGAAGTCCAATAAGTCTCACAGAAAGATTTAGTTCCCAGTCCGCCCTGACTTGTCTGGCACTCGGCTTCGTGGCCTAGGAGTTCGGCGCTGGTTATGCCACCTTACTGCATCTCGCATATAACTCGGAGGTGCACTTGCCCGCGCAGGCAAGTCGGTCCAACAACCTTGCACTTAGCAGCCAAATTATCTGAGAATTATCGCTTAGGCGCAGGGGACCTTCCATGAAGAGTCCATCCATTATTGCCACAACGGCTACGCTAATGCTCCCCGCCTTGACCAATGCCGCTGAAATCAAAGTTCTATCCACTCAGGGCACCGAACAAGCCTACCGCGAATTAATCCCACAATTTGAAAAGTCCACCGGCCACAAGGTCACGACGATCTTCACCGGCACCCTTGATGCCCAGAAGCGGCTGGCGGCTGGCGAAAGCTATGACATGATCATTATGGCAGGCCCATCAGTCGACGCGCAGATAAAGGTTGGCAAGGTCGTGGCCGGTAGCCGTGTCGATATAGCGAAGTCCGGTGTTGGGGTCGGCGTCCCGAAGGGTGCACCCAGGCCAGACATCAGCACCAGCGAGGCGCTAAAGAAAACCGTGCTGGCAGCCAAATCGATCGGTTATTCGACAGGCCCAAGCGGCATCTACATGATGAGCCTGTTTGAGAAGTTGGGCGTGGCCGACCAAGTCAAGGACAAGCTTAAGCAGACGCCGAGCGGCGTGTTTGTGGGGACAATGATTGCCAACCGCGAAGTCGAGATCGGCTTCCAGCAAGTCAGCGAGATTGGGAATTTTCCGGGTGTTGATTACGTCGGTCCGCTGCCTGCGGACGTGCAACAGACGACTGTATTCTCCAGCGGCTTGATCGTCGGTGCTAAGGAAGCAGAGGCGGCCAAGGCGCTGGTCAAATTTCTGACCACCCCTGAAGCAGGTGCAGCATTCAAAAAACGCGGCATGGAGCCGGGCTGACACTACTGCCAACCGTCGGCAAACTGTCCAGACGTCCGCCATTGCTCCAGAACAGGCGTGACAACCTGTCGGCCGAAAGACGAACAACGCACGACATTCCAGCCGGTGGCTGTTGCTATATTCAGTGATGAGCGTCGCATGGTTTGGCGGAGCAAACCTAATTTCGGTCGATACAATTTGGCTGTTCCTTTACGACCTTCCGTTTTGTTCGCCGGCAGTTGGCTTGGAATGAAGTTTTACGGACGCATCAATGAGACGACGTTCACGCCATAAGAGGGAATTTCGATCTTCTTCGCTCGAGGTCGTGAACGCATAAAAGACGCAGGCAATTGAACTTCGGTGGCTCACGGCCGGTGTTTGGACCCGAAAGTGCTTCCTACTTGACAACGGGTTTCGACCGTGCGCGGCCGCGCTTTCACTTTAGGGCTTGCGTGTTGCGAATGATTTCGTCCACAATGCCGATCCGAGCAAAAATCCCCTCGAAATGATCCTTCGTCTCAAACGCTTTGCGTTTTTCTATCCGCTACGGATCGTCGCCTCATACTTCATTGTTCTCATCGTGAGCCTATACTCGCGGCTGTTCGATGGGTTCACGCCATACGCGGCGCTGTTGATTGGGTTCTTTCTCGTCTATCCCCACGTCATTCGCTACGTCACCTGGAAGTATCCGCAGGACAGGTGGAAGATCGAACGCCGGGTCTTTCTGATCGATTCATTCGTGGTGGGTCTGGCCGTGTATTTCATTGGGTTCAATCCAGTACCATCGTTCGCCTTGATTACTGTCGCGCTCGTGAATGCGCTCGCCGTCAACGGCTTTAGGCAGATGTTCTTTTCCGCGATCGGTCTAGTTGTCGGGATCGCGGTGTCGATGCTATTCGGGGGCGCCCACCTCAGCCTCCACAGCGCGGTCGCAATCGACGTCGCCGGTTCCGTGTTCCTGTTTATCTATTTCACGTTCTTTGGCTTTTCTGTCTATAGCAGTAACGCGCTGCTCGCCCGGTCGCGCACGGAACTGCGTGAGCAGAAAGCCGTCTTGGAAATCGAGAAACTGCGCTCTGACGCATTGCTCCTGAACCTCGTCCCGACCGGCATAGCCGCAGAGATGAGGGATGCGAAACGGGTGGACTTCACTGTATTTGATCCGGTGACGCTGTTGGCGGTTGATTTTTGCCGCTTCTCTCGGACTTTGGATTCTGAGGAACCAAAGGAGGTGCTCGCCCATCTCTTACATTGCTTCAAGGCATTCGACGCTATTACCGGCCGACACGGATTCGAAAAGCTGAAGACTTTGGGCGATCGCTATCTGGCGGTTGCCGGCGTGCCGAAAGGATGCGACAGCGACGCAGCAGCCGGGATCAAGGCCGCCTTAGAGATCTGCCAATTCCTCGCCGACCTGAATGTGTCACGCCGGGCTCATGGCAAATTCGTGCTAGAGGCCCGTATCGCGGTTCACACCGGTCGAGTGTTTGGCGGCGTCGTGGAAACGGAAAAGATGTCCTACGATCTCTGGGGCGACGCCATCAAGACATTGTTTCGATTGCTTGAAGAAGCCTCCATCGGGCAGGTCGTTATTTCCGAGGCGACCCGGAGGGTGACGGGCGAGGAGTTTTCATCCACGCCGGCCGGAAGCGTGGGCTCTGATCTAATTTTTTACAACGTGGAGAAATGCGCGGCCTGAGCGTTGATAGCGCTTGAGCGACAAGGCAAAACTGCCATGAACGGGGAAAACTTACCACACACTAACACGTGGTTGCGGCGCTATTTTGGTGAACTTCCCCCGGCAGAGCTAGACGAAATCGCCACCCATCTGCGGCACGAGGAAATTTCCAGCGGCAACCTCCTCTATCGCAAAGGCGATGTCGGCGATTGCATGCATTTCGTTCTCACCGGGCGCCTGGAAGTGAGGCTTCGGGACGAATCAGGCCATGCTCACGCGGTGACTCATCTGTCCGGCGGCGATTCGGTCGGTGAGCTGTCGGTGCTGACCGGCAATCGCCGCGCTGCGGATGTCATAGCGATTCGCGACAGCTCCGTCGCCCGCCTCAGTAAGCAGGACTTTGAGGAAATCACGCGTGACCATCCGCAAGCCGGCCTTAATATCGCGCGTTATGCTCTCAACCAGTTGAGCTCGGGGACGACGCGTTTTGTGCCCCGAGTTGCTAACATTGCCGTCGTTCCGTTGCATCCAGGCGTGCCGCTTGCCGAATTCGGGCGACGACTCGAACTTGCGCTGATGCGCACGGGTAATACGCTTTATCTTGACTCGCAGACGGCATGCCGGCTTCTGCATCGCCCTCGAAAAAATAAGGAGACAGATGATTTCCTTCTTCAGTCGATCCTCGACCAAGCTGAGAAGACGCGGCGTTTCGTCATCTACCAAGCCGATGCGAAAGCCACCGACTGGACGCGAAAGTGCGTCCGCCAAGCCGATCGGGTCTTGCTCCTTGCGGATGACACCAGCTCTCCGGAAATCACGCCGATCGAGGAGGCACTGTTCGGGGACTCCGGCACAGCGGTTCTCGCTGAAAAAGAGCTTATCTTGCTGCGCTCGAGCCGTCGGACAACACCGTCGGGAACGGCCGCATGGCTCGCTGCGCGCCATATCGACCGTCATTCCAACATCGCCTTGGAAGGCGATGACGATATCGGTCGTTTAGCCCGATTGTTGTCCGGGCACGCCGTCACCCTGGTGCTGGGCGGTGGCGGCGCTCGCGGCTTCGCGCATATTGGAGTCATTCGAGCAATCCGCGAGGCGGGAATACCGATCGACGCAGTTGGCGGCACCAGTATTGGAGCAATCATCGGGGCGCTTGTAGCCCTTCGCTGGGACGACGAGCGCATCTTGCAATCCTGCAAACGCGCCTTCATCGACGACCGGCCGCTCGATGACTTTACGGTTCCCCTTTTTGCTTTACTACGCGGTGAAAAGCTCGGGCGAACGCTCAGACATTATATGGGCGACGTCGATATCGTCGATCTTTGGCTCCCGTACTTCTGCATCTCAACGAACCTATCCCGGGGCCGGATGGAGGCGCACCATTCAGGAACATTGTGGCGTGCGGTGAAGGCTAGCGCCACGTTGCCAGGGATTTTGCCTCCGGTAATCAAACAAGGCGAACTTCACGTGGACGGCGGCGTCCTGGACAGCTTGCCAGTCGGGGTCATGAAGCGCTTTATCGGAGGCAATACGATCGCGGTTGGCGCATCGGTCGCTCAGGAATTCACAGTGCCCGTGGACAGCTTTCCGACAACTCTGCAATACCTTCGGTCTCGGCTGGGCAGGGAGGCGAAGCACATCAACTTCCCTACATTGGGTGAGCTGCTTATCCAGACAACTACCCTTGACAGTTCCCGGAGTGCTGGAGAACTGCAGGAGGGAATCGACCTCTATCTGAAACCGCCGATCCAGGCGTTCGATCTACTCGACTGGAAGGCAATCTATAAGTTGGTCGACATTGGATATGATTACGCCCGCGAACAATTGTCCCGCTGGATTAGCACGAACCCAAGCCTGCAACAGCGCAATACGCCGGGCTATAGACCCTTCGCGAAGTACTGAAAGTTGGGCCCCTTCCTTGGCGTCCTTTGATATCCGATATCGGCCTTCTCATCGAAGGGAACATATCAGCGGTTGCTGCATTGACGTAGCCTGACCATCCACTGTGGACATGCCACCTCTTAACGACAGCAAGCAAAGATATGTGGAAGTGCTTATGTGTACCGATCGTTTCGCTTGCATTCGCCTGCCCGGCGTTCGCGACAGATGTCCAAGTGCTTAGCGGAGGTGCAGTAGAACCTGGACTGACCGTAGCGGCTGACACCTTCCGCAAGCAAACCGGTAACGAGATCAAAATAAGTTATGCCACTGCTCCAGAGATTCGTCGGCGTGTGGGCGCGGGTGAAACGCCCGATGTGGTGGTAGCACCTCCTTCGGTCCTCGACGAGATTGCGAAGTCCGGCAAATTCGACAACACGGCCCGTGTAGAGGTCGGCCGCGTTGGTATCGGGGTCGCAGTTCGGGACGGCGCACCGAAGCCCGATATTTCGACCATCGATGCGTTCAAACGTGCGGTACTTGACGCGGACTCCCTCGTCTACAATAGGGCGTCAACCGGGCTGTTTGTTGAAGGACTGCTACAGCGGTTGGGCTTGGCTGAACAAACGAAGGCGAAGACTACGCGTTATGCGGGTTCGGAAATGCTAGAGCGCGTCGTCAATGGCACGGGTAAGGAGTTAGCATTCAGTCCAGTGACTGAAATTCTGCTCTATCGTGGCAAGGGGCTGCAACTCGTCGGTCCGCTGCCAGCCGAAATTCAGAATCTCACCGCCTACGCTGCACAGCCAGTGTCGCAATCTAAAGCCGCTTTGACGTTCGTGCGTTTCCTCGCGACACCAGCGGCGAAAACGATATTTGTTGCTGCGGGTATCGAATAAGCTGCTCAGCCCCAACCAGCAAGGTGCGGGCCTACAAGTCGGCGCGGGCGCGCAATGTCAGCGAGACAGTGAAATCGAGCAATATCAGCGACACAGTGAAATTGAGAGCTTTGGCGATCTTGAGATTGATGATCAACTCGAACTTGATCGCTCTCTCAACCGACAAATCAGCCGGCTTGGTACCTTTTAAAATCTTGTCAACGGACGCCGCCACACGCCGGTACATGGACTCGTCACAGCGCGTCGTTTCGATATAACATCAAGATGAATTGCGTGAACTCTTACGAATGTTGACGCACTGAGTTTTGAGGAGTAGCGCGATGAATCTCGGAAACCTGTTTGCTATATCGCTTGCGGCGACCGCGGCCGGCGTGTCCTTGGCTTCTGCGGACACGCTGCAGACGCATCGTATTCCTGCGGCCCTCGCGGTTGAAGCAGCAACCGAAGCAGTTGCCGCTTGCGCCAAGCAGGGCTATCGCGAAACCGCGGTAGTAGTTGATGCCGATGGTATTACGATCGCT